>Ga0233412_10000152_pt1 | contig 39334 bp, 35 predicted proteins | sample Na_anoxic_4_MG_FD_180667 | JGI IMG/M metagenome (GOLD analysis project Ga0233412, IMG submission 180667) | Seawater microbial communities from Saanich Inlet, British Columbia, Canada - Na_anoxic_4_MG | ecosystem: Environmental > Aquatic > Marine > Inlet | place: Canada: British Columbia... | reverse complement strand
ATATACACCTGTGTATGTATAGTTTTTTCTCTCCCCGATTATTATATACGGTGAATCTGAATTATCTTCCGGATAGTACAGTAGATTTTCTGCATCTAATTCATGCAGGCTATATCTGCTTTCTATAATAAGATTTTTGCCGGATTGTATTAATTCCCTCATTAATTCAAGTGCTTCATCCAGACTTTCCTGTCTATTTCGATAATCGATTTTATAGAATAAAACTTCAACATCGAAACCTGCTTCTTTCATCAATTCTGTCATATATGCACCCATGAGCACATCATTACCTTCATTAATCGTTGAATTTGCAAGAAGCAATGTTATAGAGTTATCAACCTCAGGAATATCGATTTCAATGGTCTCTCTGGTTTTTACCGGTTCCTGTGACTGTGTTTCTACCTTACTGTTCCCTCCGCACGCACTTATAAGAAGCACTAAAGCAATGACTAAAGACAATAATTTTTTCATTCTTTTCACCCCACACTTTCACAATTCACTAATAATAACTAAGATAGCGCGTTACAAGTTGCTGCAGATGACTGCTCATTTTCTGATTTTTTCATTTGTTTTATGAACAAATTATATGCTTTACTATTTTGTTTTTGGGATAATCGTCAGATTGTTAACAAAAAATTCACAATTACAATTTAATTGATTTTTTTATTATTTATACGGGTGAATAGAAATTATCATTAGTGAAATCAGCTGATTCAAGCATGTCAGAAGCTTTTTGAAAATCAATATTATAGAACTCATTGTGGCAGTCAGACCCTATAGAGAACTTTACTCCAAATTCTTTAAGCATAACCAGATACTCAAGATATTCCTGTTTGAATTTTTCACTGGTTTTATCAGATAGCAGCATTGCACTTAGATTGATCTCAACCAATTTACTGTTTTCAATACAACTCTTTGCAAATTCTTCATGCATTGATACAGGAATTATTCCAAAGTCTGTATACCACCCATCCTTGCATGGACCTAAATACCACCACGGATGAGCGACTATATCTACTAAATGATGCTGTGATAGGAACATATTCTGCCGATGGTAATCAGTAATTAAATCCTTAGGCTTATTGCCAGCGTACATTGACCAATGGGTTCCGGCGACAACGTATTTAATATCATGTTCATTAATATATTCTTCATCGATTGCTATTGCCAGTGAACCTCCTGCAGGACCACCTTCTCTGATTCCATAAGTAAGATTACCCTCGACTCCTGAAGCAATCAAGTCAAGTTCCCATTTCGAAACACAACTGACTTCAACGCCAAAATAGAAATTATCAGCGCGATTTTTGTTATAAGCGTTTTTAGATTTTATAATGTCAGGATAGTTGTACGGAGTATGTATATGGTCTGTGATTCCATACCTAACAATACCTTTTTCAGCACTTCCTGTAACAAGATTTTCCATTTTCATGCAAGCTCCGTCACAGGAGTACTCGCTGTGGATATGCCAGTCGTCTTTTATCATTAAATGTCCTCGATAGCCTCAGCCAGTTTGATTCCTGCTTCGAAACAAGCTTCTAGTTCTTCATCTCTGGGTGAATACTTGGCTTTTAAAGGTTCTGCTATCCGAATCATTTTTGTTTTGGACAAAGTTTCATCAATATGAACAGGTGCTTCGCCGCTCCACCCATAACTACCGAAGGCTAAATATGGTTTTCCTTTCATTTTATGTGTCATGATTTCATGTGTAATGGCAACAATTGAGGTTAATGCGCTATTATTTACCGTACAGCTTCCGACCGCAACAGCCTTCGCTTTATATATTTCGGTTATCAAATCCGACATATCGTTGACAGAACAATTATAAAGTTTAACTTTTACGCCCTTGCTTCGCATTCCTGCCTCAATAGACAGCGCCATCTTCCTTGTCGCTTCATACATTGTGTCATATATGATTATCGCAAAGTCCTCTGAGTAATCGCCTGCCCATTTTGCATAGGCTTCTATTATCTGTCCCGGGTTTTCCCTCCAGATAACTCCATGGCTTGGTGCAATCATTTTAATATCAAGGTTTAGCGCTATCACTTCATCGATTTTTTTAATTATTATCGGTGAGAAGGGCGTAAGAATATTTGCATAATATTTTATAGCTTCCTGATATAACTCATCAGTATCTACTTCATCATTAAACATTGATTTTGCACAAAAGTGCTGGCCAAAAGCATCATTTGACAGCAGGACCTTATCATGGCTTAGGTAAGTCATCATGCTGTCCGGCCAATGTATCATTCTCATTTCAACAAAGGTAAGAGTATTTTTACCTATATTAAGGGTATCTCCGGTTTTTACCGTTACAAAATTCCAGTCCTTATGGAAATGGGCTTTTATAATCTTTTCACCAAAAACTGTACAATAAATCGGAAGATCCGGCCTCAGCTCCATGATTGTATCAAGGGCACCTCCGTGGTCAGGCTCATTATGATTTACTATTATCATGTCGATATTATCTATTCCGACATCCGCCTCCAGCCTCTTGATGAATGTCTCCTTGTGGGGAAACCAAACAGTATCAACAAGGACCGTTTTTTCATCCTTAATCACATATGAATTGTATGTAGAACCCCTATGTGTTGATAATTCGTGTCCATGGAATGATTTCAGATCCCAGTCCTGAATTCCATCCCAATATACATTTTCTGAAATTTTAAGCATTTATTCCTCCGTCGCAATGCGTTTTGTAATCCTATCCAGGTAGATGTCGATTTGATCTTGTTTTCCAGTTCAACTATCTTCCTGTTAATTTCCGTTCTGTTATTATATACCCTTCTAACTGCCTAAAGAATATCTTTTTCGTTTTTTAGCCGCAGAATGTCGTATAAGTTATCAATTTGTTTAAAATCGCCGGCTGTTTCTAAATTCTTTTCAGCCCAACCCTATGATAACGGCATGTAGCCCGGCCTTGATCACATGAACATAAGAATGCCATAGGGTTGCAATTCCCATAATGAAGTTTCAAAAATTCCTCTGTATCTAAGCAATCAAATCCACTGTCAATTAGTATTACACTGTTATCATTTGAGAACATTTCATAAATAGCATTTAGCACGCCACGGCTCATTTTTCACTACATAGAACAAATTCAGGGTAATAGATAAGTTTTTTAAGTAATGAGAAAAAGAACTTTTCTTATACCCGTAAAATCAAATGACCATGGATTGGGAAAGTATAATAATTTTTTCTTCAGTTTTTTTGCATATACTAAATCCCAAAGTCCTGACAATACATTTTTATATTCCCTTTGACTTGATAGACCAAAACCAGCTATTTGAAAAATATAGTCGCAGGTTTCATATTCATGAATAATTTTTATTCTATATCATCGGAATATCCGGCAATATTCTAAAATTAAAGTTATCAACAAGCTCCATGTTAAAATATGCATCTTCATCAAATACAGTTATTTTTGCATTATCGTATTTCCTGAGAAGGAACTCAACCAATTTGGAAATCATTGCTTGGTCGCCAAGGTTATTCTTTATTGATGATCCGTCGGTAACAATGAATTTCAATCCGAACTCCTAAAATGGCGCTATATCAGGAACATAGCCCCCTGAATTCGGACTTAGTAATATGTATGCTAAAAGTATCAATCCTATAAGCACCCAAGTTAAAACACCTATTAGAACTTTTCTCTGGAAAATAAAGTTCTTGAACTTCTTTTTATTAAATCCTTTTTCTTTCAGCAATCTCGCATCCGGATTAAAGTAATCTACTGTGTTTTCATTAACTATCCTGTCATAAGCCGCTGTTATAGAGTCAATATCAACACTCTCATCATGAATGGACCTTCTCATAAGCAAGTCATAACGTTTTTTTACATCATCAAGAGATGCCTCGGGCTTTAAGCCAAGTTTTTCATATTCAAGTTCAAGCATATTTTCTCCTCTGGTAATATTATAACATCCGACCTAAACCTTTGTCACCGACGCATAATTGATAAAAAAATGAATGGTTGATTCTCCCACATCACCCAATCATCCGTTGGCTCTTTTGGTGAAATTTCAATTAAGATAAGGCTTTCGAGAATTTCTATTCGATGAAAACTTGAAAAAACAAATATAAGAAAACCACCGGTTGGATTTATCTAAAACCGGTGGTATTTACTTAATTTAATCAAGTGTTGAAGGGGAATTACCCGTCTTACGCGATAACTTTTGAAACGGTTCCAGACCCTACAGTCCTTCCGCCTTCTCTAATCGCAAACCTGAGACCTTCTTCCATAGCGATAGGAGTAATCAATTTGATTTCCATCGTGGTGTGATCGCCGGGCATACACATTTCTGTGCCTTCTTCGAGAGTGGCTACGCCGGTAACGTCAGTTGTTCTGAAGTAGAACTGAGGTCTGTAACCTGTGAAGAATGGAGTATGTCTTCCACCTTCATCAGCGGTCAAAACGTATACCTGACCCTTGAAGTGGGTATGTGGTGTAACTGACTTAGGTTTAGCAAGAACCTGGCCTCTTTCGATTTCAGTTCTCTGAACGCCTCTAAGAAGACATCCTACATTATCACCTGCGAAAGCTTCATCAAGGATTTTTCTGAACATTTCAACGCCAGTAACAACTGTTGAAGAAGATTCGTCTTTAAGACCAATGATTTCAACTGTATCGCCTGTGCGTACTGTTCCTCTTTCAATCCTACCGGTTGCAACTGTTCCACGTCCTGTGATTGAGAAAACATCTTCAACAGGCATAAGGAATGGTAAGTCCGTCTGTCTTTCAGGTGTAGGGATATATCTGTCAACTTCTGCCATCAATTCAAGAATTGAAGCATACTCAGGTGCAGTTTGATCAGTTGATTCTGATTCAAGAGCAGCAAGAGCTGAGCCTTTAATGATTGGAATATCATCTCCGGGGAAGTCATATTCATCAAGCATTTCCCTAAGTTCCATTTCAACCAATTCAATGAGTTCTTCATCATCAACCTGGTCGGTTTTATTCATATATACTACTATATAAGGAACACCAACCTGACGAGCGAGCAGTATATGCTCTCTGGTCTGAGGCATCGGTCCGTCTGCAGCTGATACTACAAGTATGGCGCCGTCCATCTGAGCAGCACCGGTTATCATGTTTTTAACATAGTCGGCATGTCCCGGGCAGTCAACATGAGCGTAATGTCTGTTTTCTGTTTCATACTCTACATGAGCTGTTGCAATCGTGATCCCTCTTGCTTTTTCTTCGGGTGCTGCATCAATTGCATCGTATGCCATAAACTTGATACCTTCATCTGTGATACCTAAAGTTTTTGTGATTGCCGCCGTAAGGGTTGTTTTACCATGGTCTACATGTCCAATGGTACCGATATTACAGTGCGGCTTTGTTCTTTCAAATCTAGCTTTTGCCATTTTAAATTTCCTCCCTTAAAATACCTGCATCATTTATTTTAACACTATTGTTCGCAGTATAGCAATAGTATTTTACACATTATATATACTACCGTCAAGTTATCTTTTTGACATCTTTTCGGTGATACTCTGCGGAAGTTTATCGTAATGATTGAACTGCATTGTAAAGGTTCCTCGGCCCTGTGTCCTTGACCTTAAAACAGTCGCATATCCAAACATATCGGACAGAGGCACGAAACCTCTTATTACCTGCATGTTGTTCCTGGGTTCCATTCCCTCGATTTTTCCTCTTCTCGAGTTAATATCGCCAATTACATCACCCATGTATTCTTCCGGTACGACTACATCCACTCTCATTACCGGTTCCATAATCTGGGGATCCGCCTTGCGGCAGCCTTCTTTAAAAGCCATGGAGCCTGCAATCTTAAAGGCCATTTCAGATGAGTCAACATCATGATATGAGCCATCAATCAATCTTACTTTTACATCTATGACCGGATATCCCGCAAGTACGCCGTTATTCATGGCATCTCGTATACCTGCATCAACTGCCGGTATATATTCCCTCGGTATTACTCCACCGACGATTTTATCTTCAAATTCATATCCTGATGATGCAGGCATAGGTTCTAGCTCAACAACACAATGACCATACTGACCCCTGCCGCCGGACTGTCTTATAAACCTGCCTTCAGCAGTAACTGCCTTGGAAATTGTTTCTTTATAAGCAACCTGTGGTTTACCTACATTTGCATCAACATTGAATTCTCTGAGAAGCCTGTCAACTATGATGTCAAGATGAAGTTCACCCATGCCGGATATAATTGTCTGTCCTGTATCATGGTCAGTCCTTGCTTTAAAAGTAGGATCTTCTTCAGAAAGTTTCGAAAGTGCGATGCTCATCCTTTCCTGGCCGGCCTTTGTCTTCGGTTCGATTGCAATGTCTATAACCGGATCCGGGAATTCCATAGATTCAAGTATAACAGGATTATCTGGGTCGCATAATGTATCTCCGGTAGTAGTGTTTTTTAATCCAACAATCGCTGCAATATCACCTGAATATACAGTTTTGATGTCTTCACGGCTATTGGCATGCATCTGCAGTATTCTGCCGACTCTTTCCTTTTTGTCTTTTGTTGAATTCAAAATATATGAACCTTGGTTCATTGTCCCTGAATAAACCCGGAAAAAACAAAGCTTGCCAACAAACGGATCAGTCATGATTTTAAACGCAAGTGCTGCGAAAGGCCCGTCGTCAACCGGAGGTCTTTCAATAACCTCGTTTTCATCATTCATAGCTACGCCTTTGATAGCCTGTACATCCAATGGCGAAGGCATATATGAAATTACTGCATCAAGCAGTTTCTGAACGCCCTTATTCTTGTAAGATGAACCGCATGCCACAGGAATCATATCAACATTGATGGTAGCTTTTCTGATTCCCATCATTATTTCGTCTTTGGTCAGTTCTTCTCCCTCAAGATACTTCATCAACAGGTCTTCGTCTTCTTCAGCAACTGCTTCAATGAGTTTTTCCCTGTATTCCTCGGCCTGAGCCATGAGTTCATCGGGAATGGATTCTTCATTGATATCCTGTCCGAGATCGTCCATATATATGAACGCTTTCATCTCAACAAGGTCGATGATGCCTTTGAAATCGCTTTCAGCCCCTATCGGAAGCTGTATCGGGATTGCATTCGCACCAAGCCTGTCTTTCATCATATCAAGGCATCGGAAAAAGTCCGCTCCCATGATATCCATTTTATTAACATAAGCAAGACGGGGAACATTATAATGGTCCGCCTGCCTCCAAACGGTTTCAGACTGGGGTTCAACCCCGCCCTTTGCACAGAATAAAGTAACCGCTCCGTCCAGAACCCTAAGTGATCTTTCAACTTCAACAGTGAAGTCAACGTGCCCGGGTGTGTCTATAATGTTAATTCTATAATTATTCCATTCTGCAGTAGTTGCAGCAGAGGTAATCGTAATTCCGCGTTCCTGCTCCTGCTCCATCCAATCCATCGTGGCAGCGCCGTCATGCACTTCGCCCATTTTATGGACTTTCCCGGAATAGAACAATATTCTTTCCGTAGTTGTGGTCTTGCCGGCATCTATATGAGCCATAATTCCCACATTCCTGGTCTTTTCCAAAGTAAATCCTCTGGCCATAGCAGTACTCCTTTCCAAAACCGATTTGGTTTTTCGTTATTTTCCATATGACGCGGCATGCCGGCAATCAGCAGGCATACCGCGGTCAATCCTTCATTACCACCTGTAATGTGCGAATGCCTTGTTGGCATCCGCCATTTTATGAGTGTCTTCTTTCTTTTTGAAAGCTCCGCCCATTCCATTGACAGCATCCATGATTTCGCCTGCCAGGCGTTCCTTCATGGTTCTTTCACCGCGGTTCTTTGCATAAGAAACCATCCACCGCAGGCCAAGGGCCTGTCTTCTTTCAGGTCTTACTTCAATGGGAACCTGATAAGTGGATCCTCCGACCCTTCTTGCTTTTACTTCAAGTATCGGCATGATGTTTTCAAGAGCCTGTCTGAAAACGTCCAGCGGGTCTTTTGTTGTTTTTTCACGGATTATGTCAAATGCTCCGTAACAAATTTTCTGGGCGGTACCTTTCTTCCCATCCAACATGATATTGTTGATAAGTTTCGTTACCACTTTATCATTGTATACTGGATCGGGGAGAACGTCCCTTTTTGGGATATGTCCTTTTCTCGGCACTTTTCTTCCCTCCTTCTAAATCAAAAGATTCATCGGTACTCGCAGCGTGTTGCCGCGTCAGCGCTAAGATACAATTTATTGATAAAAAGTACACTAGCACTTTGGTTAAACTTTATTTACCTTTTTTAGCTCCGTATTTTGAACGAGACTGTTTTCTACCTTCTACACCGGCTGTGTCAAGTGTTCCTCTTACGACATGATATCTCACGCCCGGAAGGTCTTTAACTCTACCGCCTCTGATAAGAACAACACTATGTTCCTGCAGATTATGTCCAACACCTGGAATGTAAGCAGTAACTTCAATCTGGTTCGTGAGCCTTACCCTTGCAACTTTTCTCAAAGCTGAGTTGGGTTTTTTGGGAGTTGACGTCTTAACGACTGTGCAAACACCCCTTTTCTGCGGAGAGCTAGCATCAATATTTCTTTTCTTAATTGTGTTATAACTTCTCTGCAGTGCAGGCGCCGTAGACTTCTTCACTGAAGTTTTTCTTCCTTTTTTTACCAATTGGTTAAAGGTCGGCATTCATTTTCCTCCTTTCAAAATTTATACAATCCATTCCATTCAGGAAAGGTATTGATTCATTTTGTCCTGCAGGCCACTGCCGCTCCTATTTCAATGCCGCAGTCTCTGCCAAGTTCCGCCATTGTTTTATAGCGGACGATATCTATGCTTCTGGCCAAACATTCCTTGATGAAATCCTTTTGAATGAATTCATCTGAGTCTTCAGCCATATATACTTCGTATACTTTTCCGTTTACCAGAGCTTTCATTGACTGCCGGGCTCCGACAATCAGATTGTCCCTATCTATTACGGTTTCCAATTTAATTCCTCCAGCGGCTTTGTAGAAATCATATCACTACCAAAAACATATGACATGATGACTTTGCGCCGGCGGTTATTCTACCACCTGTTCAACAATATTGTCAAGCATTTCCTCAACAATGGCTTCTGTGTTATCCGGTTCGGATTCTTCTTCACTTAACATCGCTTCGGCTTCCTCTGCAAGAATCTCTTTCATTTCAAGTTCCGCTAGTTCGTTGCTAAGTCTAACATCATTGGCATTATAGCCGGGCATGCCTGTTCCGGCCGGGATAAGCTTACCTATAATTACATTTTCTTTCAGTCCGATCAACGGGTCTACTTTACCTTTAATAGAAGCATCAGTGAGAACACGCGTGGTTTCCTGGAATGAAGCCGCAGACAAGAATGATTCTGTTGCCAGGGATGCCTTGGTTATACCAAGCAATACCCTTTCGCCTGTTGCAGGCTGCTTGCCTTCTTCTTCTATCTTTTTATTTTCATCTTCAAATTTAAGTATCTTGGTATATCCGCCCGGAAGCAAGCTTGTATCCCCTGCATCCTCAACCTTGACTTTGTTAATCATCTGCTTGACGATTACTTCAATATGCTTGTCATTAATGTCGATCCCCTGCATCCTGTAAACTTTCTGCACTTCCTGCAGTATGTATTTCTGAACGCCTTCAATACCCTTGATTTTCAAGATATCATGGGGATTTATACTACCTTCGGTAATTTCATCACCGGCTTCAATCTCATCGCCATCATTGACGCTGAGTCTTGCGCCGTACGGAATAGTATAGGTTTTCGCGGTTTTTTCTTCGCCTACTACCGTTACTTCCCTTTTCTTCTTTGTTTCAGTAATTTTTATTGAACCGGCTATATCTGAAATTATTGCAAGACCTTTGGGCTTACGTGCTTCAAAAAGTTCCTCGACACGCGGGAGACCCTGTGTGATATTGTCTCCGGCTATTCCGCCCGTATGGAAGGTTCTCATCGTAAGCTGCGTACCAGGTTCCCCGATAGACTGGGCAGCTATGATACCAACGGCTTCCCCTGAGTTTATAGGCCTGCTATTGGCAAGGTTCATGCCATAACACTTAGCGCAGACACCGACTCTTGACTTACATGCCAGGACCGATCTTACCCTTACGCCTGTGACTCCGGCATTTACAACCACCATAGCCAGCACATCATCTATGAAGCTGTCTTTTTCGACGATGATTTCACCGGTTTTTGGATGTACTATCTCACTAATTACATATCTTCCGACAATTCTTTCATAAAGGTTTTCTATGATTTCGCCGCTGTCTTTTACAGGTTCTACAAGAATATCTTCTTCAGTATGGCAGTCTTCGTCATTAATGATGACATCCTGGCTTACATCAACCAGCCTTCTTGTAAGATAACCTGAGTCAGCTGTTCGCAGTGCTGTATCCGCAAGGCCTTTTCTAGCACCGTTGCTGGATATAAAGAACTCGAGAACATTCAGTCCTTCACGGAAATTTGACTTAATCGGAATTTCTATTGTTTTACCAGATGTATCGAACATAAGTCCGATCATTCCGGCTAGCTGCTTAATCTGGTTTTTATTACCCCTTGCGCCTGAAGTTGACATGACATACAAAGGATTATCTTCCTTAAGTCCATTCATCAGTGCGTCGGTAACTTTATCGCCGGCTTCAGTCCATAGCTTAACGACTGAGTTATATCTTTCTTCGTCTGTAATAAGGCCCCTTCTGTACTGTTTTGTAACAGTATTGACCTGTTTTTCGGTTGCTGCGATAAATTCAGCTTTTTCCTTGGGGATTTCCATGTCGCTTACACTTACGGTAATCGCGCTTTTGGTGGAGTATTTGAATCCCATGGCTTTCATTTTATCGAGAACTTCCGCGGTCTTGACCATTCCGTGCTTCTTGATTGATCTTTCAATGATTTCTTCAAGCTGCTTGTCCCCGACAACTTCGGTTATTTCAAGCGTTAGTTCGTTGCCAGGCTTGCTTCTGTCTACAAAACCAAGGTCTTGGGGAATCGCTTCATTGAATATGACCCTTCCAGGTGTGGCTTCGATTATTCCTGTAAGCGGCTTTCCGTCAACGTCCTTTGTAATCCTAATCCTGATTTTAGTATGAAGTGTAATCACTTTTTCATTCAGGGCCATCAGGATTTCATCCATAGACCCGAAAACTTTTCCTTCGCCGGGTTCGCCGTCCTTAACTATTGTAAGGTAATAACTTCCCAGAACCATATCCTGGGTAGGAACTGTAATGGGCTTTCCGTCTTTTGGAGCCAGCAGATTGTTTGCCGACAGCATCAGAAAACGGGATTCAGCCTGGGCTTCGCTTGAAAGCGGAACATGAACCGCCATCTGGTCGCCGTCAAAGTCCGCATTATATGCTGAACACACCAGCGGATGCAGCTGTATTGCCTTACCTTCTATAAGAATAGGTTCAAATGCCTGGATGCCAAGCCTGTGAAGGGTTGGCGCTCTGTTTAGAAGAACCGGATGATCCTTGATTACATCGTCAAGCATATCCCAAACCTCATCGCTGGCCCTTTCGACCATTCTTTTTGCACTTTTAATATTATGTGCGTATCCATCGCCTACAAGCTTTTTCATAACGAAAGGCTTGAATAGTTCAAGCGCCATTGTCTTAGGTAGTCCGCACTGGTATATTTTAAGTTCAGGTCCGACTACGATAACCGAACGGCCCGAGTAGTCAACCCTTTTTCCAAGTAAATTCTGTCTGAAACGTCCCTGTTTTCCGCTGAGCATGTCAGACAGGGATTTCAACGGTCTGTTTCCGGGGCCTGTTACAGGTTTACCTTTCCTGCCGTTGTTAATCAATGCATCAACCGCTTCCTGAAGCATCCTTTTTTCATTTCTTATTATTATTGAAGGAGCACCCAGGGTCAGCAGTCTTTTCAACCTGTTGTTCCTGTTGATGACCCTTCTGTATAGATCGTTAAGGTCACTGGTTGCAAAACGTCCGCCGTCCAACTGCACCATAGGACGCAGGTCGGGTGGTATTACAGGTATTGTATCCAATATCATCCAATCGGGCCGGTTGCCTGAAATTCTGAATGACTCAAGTGCTTCCAGCCGCTTGATTATACGGACCCTTTTCTGACCCTTGCTGCTTCTGAGAGCTTCCTTAAGGCTGCTGCATTGCTCTTCCAGGTTGATTGCCTGAAGCAATTCCTTTACTGCTTCTGCGCCCATCTGTGCCCTGAAGCCGCCACCTGCTGTTTCAATTTTATCCCTATAGTCTTTTTCACTTAAGATATCTTTGATTTCAAGGTCGGTGTCGCCCGGATCAAGGACTACATACGCATTAAAGTATAAAATCCTTTCAAGCAGCCTTGGGCTCATGTCAAGAACAAGTCCCATCCTGCTGGGTATGCCTCTGAAATACCATATATGTGAAACCGGGGCTGCCAGCTCAATATGGCCCATTCTTTCGCGCCTTACCTTGCTGCGTGTGACTTCAACTCCGCATCGGTCGCATATGACGCCTTTATATCTTATCCTCTTATATTTACCGCAATGGCATTCCCAGTCCTTTGAAGGTCCGAAAATGCGTTCACAGAAAAGACCGTCCCTTTCGGGCTTGAGCGTCCTGTAGTTTATTGTTTCAGGTTTCTTAACCTCACCCATGGACCAAGATTTTATCTTCTCGGATGAAGCCAGGCCTATCTTTATTAAATCAAAATTTCCAAAATCCTGCACTATGCGTACTCCTTTCAACTGTCAAAGTATCTATACGCTTACTAATTTATATCCTCTATTGTCATTCCTTCAATTTCATCGGGTTCGACAACCAGGTCTTTCATGAAAAGATCGTCGATGTCCGTTTTTACCGGAGCGTCGGCAGTCAGTTCGCCTTCATCCTCATCCCTGATTAAAAGCTCATCGTTCTCTCGGTTAAACACCTTGATATCGAGTGCCAGACTTTGTAGTTCCTTAACAAGAACCTTGAAGGATTCGGGTATTCCCGGTTTAGGGACATTTTCACCCTTGACGATAGCCTCGTAAGTCTTAACCCTTCCCATAAGGTCATCGGATTTAACTGTCAGAATTTCCTGCAGCGTATAAGCCGAACCATATGCTTCGAGGGCCCAGACTTCCATTTCTCCGAAACGCTGTCCGCCGAACTGTGCTTTACCTCCCAGAGGCTGCTGTGTGACGAGTGAATAAGGACCGATCGCCCTGGCATGAATCTTATCATCAACAAGATGATGGAGTTTCAACATATACATATATCCGACAGTAACTCGGTTATCAAAGGCTTCTCCGGTTCTTCCGTCATAGAGTACTGTTTTCCCGTCAGGTGCAATACCTGCTTTTTCAAGGCATTCCACTATATCGTCCTCATGTGCTCCGTCGAAGACCGAGGTAGCGACTTTCCATCCGAGGACTTTGGCCGCATACCCAAGATGCACTTCCAGCACCTGCCCAATATTCATTCGGGAAGGAACGCCAAGCGGATTAAGAACTATCTGCAGCGGTGTGCCATCGGGCATAAAAGGCATATCTTCTTCAGGAAGTATCCTTGAGATAACACCTTTGTTACCATGTCTTCCGGCCATCTTATCGCCTACCGATATTTTTCTTTTCTGTGCTATGAAAACCCTGACGACTTCATTAACGCCGGGATTCAGTTCGTCGCCGTTTTCCTTGGTGAAAACCTTGACATCTACAATTATTCCCGATGCACCGTGGGGCACCTTGAGCGAAGTATCCCTGACATCCCTGGATTTTTCACCGAAAATAGCCCTTAGCAGCCTTTCTTCGGAAGTAAGTTCGGTTTCACCCTTAGGAGTAACCTTACCAACCAGTATGTCGCCTGTTTGAACTTCGGCACCGACTCTTACGATTCCTCTTTCGTCCAGGTTCTTAAGTGCTTCTTCTCCGACATTCGGTATGTCGCTTGTTATATCTTCAGGCCCGAGTTTAGTATCGCGGGCTTCGATATCATACTCTTCTATATGTATAGAGGTAAAAACATCCTCTTTTACAAGTTTTTCACTGATGAGAATAGCATCCTCATAATTGTATCCTTCCCAGGTCATGAACCCGATCAAGATATTTTTACCAAGCGCAATCTCGCCTTTGTCAGTTGAAGGTCCGTCGGCAAGGATGCGCCCTGCTTCAATTTCTTCTCCCTTTTTAACAATCGGCCTTTGGTTAATACAAGTTCCCTGGTTGGAACGTTTATATTTAAGGATTGGATAAATAGTTAATTTGCCGCTTTCGCCCCTCAGGCTGATTTTATCGGCGGAAACATTCTCAATGACGCCCGCTTCTTCAGCGACTACGCATACGCCGGAATCCTTCGCTGCCTTGTACTCCATTCCTGTTCCGATTATCGGCGAGTCAGTTTTAATCAGGGGGACCGCCTGACGCTGCATGTTAGAACCCATAAGCGCTCTGTTGGCAGCATCCGTCTCAAGGAATGGAATCATGCTTGTAGCTATTGATACAAGCTGTTTTGGCGAAACGTCCATATAATCAGCGTTTGCAACATCAGTAATTAATTTATCGCTCCTATGTCTTACGCTTACCCTGTTGTTTACGAATTTATTATCTTCGGTCAATGGTTCGTTAGCCTGCGCTACGATATAATTATCTTCGCGGTCAGCTGTAAGGTATTCAATATTATCTGTTACAATACCAAGTTCTTTATCAATTTTCCTAAAAGGAGTTTCAATGAACCCGTATTCGTTAATGCGTGCGAATGTACTCAGCGATGCAATCAGGCCGATGTTCGGTCCTTCAGGAGTTTCTATTGGACACATTCTTCCATAATGGGAATAGTGAACATCCCTGACTTCAAAACTTGCTCTTTCCCTACTCAATCCGCCGGGACCGAGTGCACTGAGCCTTCTCTTATGGGTAAGCTCTGCAAGCGGGTTAGGCTGATCCATGAACTGGGACAGCTGACTGGACCCGAAGAATTCTTTTATTGCAGCGGATACAGGCCTTGTATTAATCAATGCCTGCGGTGTAGCTATATCAATATCCTGGATAGTCATCCTTTCGCGGATAACCCTTTCCATACGGGCGAAACCTATTCTGAACTGGTTCTGGAGAAGTTCGCCGACCGACCTTATCCTTCTGTTGCCCAGATGGTCGATATCATCGGTGTTTCCAAGGTTGTATGCAAGGTTCATGATATAGCTGATTGAAGCAATTATATCTTCCTTTGTAATATTTTTAGGACAAAGGTCGTATTTCCTAATTTTAAATGCCTTCTTGATTTCATCTTCGTCAGAATATTCTGCAAGAATCTCTTTAACAACTGAATAAGTGCCCTTTTCGCTAAGCCCGAATTCTTTATAATTGAAATCTACGAACTCTGATAGTTCTGCGGTTCCGTTCCCGATTACTTTAATAACTTTTTCTTCGGTGGCAACCATGACTTCATTGATGCCGGCACATTCTATCTGAAGTGCATTATCTTCATTAATGACTTCACCTTTGGCAACTATTACTTCCCCTGTTTCGGGATCAACAATATTTTCTCCGGCTTCAGCACCTGATATCCTAGTTGAAATTGCCAGCTTTTTATTGAATTTATATCTTCCGAAACGGGCAAGGTCATATCTGCGCGGATCGAAGAACATATTGTTGAACAATGTTGTTGCACTTTCTTTTGTAGGGGGTTCGCCCGGTCTCAGCCTGTGATAGATTTCAAACAGGCCGTCCTCGACGGTTCTTCCCGAGTCTTTCGCAAAAGTAGCATCCAGCCTGTAATCTTCTCCAAGAAGGTCTATTATTTCACTGTCTGTTCCATAACCAAGAGCCCTGATTAATACTGTAATCGGAAGTTTCCTTGTGCGGTCAATCCTTACATAAAGGATATCCTTTGAATCAGTTTCATACTCAATCCATGCTCCCCTGTTGGGAATCACGGTGTTAGCATACAGGCTTTTGCCCGTCTTGTCTGTTTTTTCAGTATAGTAGACGCCAGGAGACCTTACCAGCTGGCTTACGATTACCCTTTCGGCTCCATTAATAATAAAGGTCCCTGTCGGGGTCATCAGCGGGAAATCTCCCATGAAAATTTCCTGCTCTTTTATTTCACCTGTTTCCGTGTTGATAAGACGTACCTTTACACGGAGGGGAGCTTGGTATGTTGTATCTCTCTCCTTGCACTCCTGCACGGAATACTTGGGAGCTTCATCAATTCTGTGATCGACAAACTCAAGAACCAGATTGCCTGTGTAGTCAGTTACCGGTGATACATCGGTAAATACATCAGTCAGTCCTTCCTCGAGGAACCATTTGTATGATTTTTTTTGAATTTCGATCAGATTTGGCATTTCGAGTACTTCTTTTATCTTAGAAAAACTCATGCGTTCGTTAGTACCCAATTTAACGGGATGCACCATCAAATTCACCTCATAAATATATCTATATCCGACGGCTATAACGGCCGCCCGCGCTTGTGCATCAAGTCTAATTCTTGCAAATATATTACCAGCATGCTATAATCCATGTTGTAATCACCCTGTTCAGCCGGAACATTCCGGTTCAAAGGGGATTGCGTTATGAGAAAAGCACAAACTAGCGCAGTATGTAATTCTATCAGTATCAGGTAACTTTGTCAATAAGTTTAGCCTGTTTTTTTTATTGTTTTTTTTATATCCAAGTTATTCTTATCTAAATACCCTATTTATATTAATTTTGATATACTTTTTACAACAGAAAATACCCGGTAAACACTCCGAAAGGATTGCAGTATGTTTAAAATAACAGGAAATAGCCTAGGAAAGCTAATCTCCCTGCTTCGAGAAGACAGCCTTGATTATCCGGTGACGCTGGGGGTCCTTGATAGAACTTTCAGCGGCTGTGCCATCATAGATGATATTGAAATGCCTCGAAAAGCACTGGTAATTCATAAACACATAGGTTTCTTACATTATCTTGGCGATGAGCCGAATGAAGCGGAGTCAGTGGAAATATCAAATTCGGCAATAAACTATCGCAGCGACAGAAGTTACTGCAACTGGGTCGAATTTGCACACTGTCCAAAGGCAGTTGTAAAACTTATAAACGATAAATATCCTGATACTGAATCATATAATAGAATTTCCTGGAATCATGACCCAGGATTCCTAAGCCGTGCCCCGGCTCCTTCTATCCCGCCGGAATGCAGCATAACCTTTCTTGGCAAAAAACACTTTAAAAATAAATTCCTTCGGCATGAAACAGAGATGTTCTGGGATACAACAGATGTTTTTTTAGAAACCGCTTTCGGGACCGTCGCCACGGATTCAAAAGGTAAATTCATGGGTGTCTGCGGAGCTGTTTCAGTTTCCGATAATTTTTTCGAAATAAATATTGAGGTTGAAAAAAGCAAACGGCGCAATGGAATCGGATATGCGGTAGCCCACCGATACATTAAGGAGTGTTATAGAAAAGGCAAAATTCCCCACTGGGATTGCCACGAACACAATGCCGCTTCACAAGCCCTTGCCAAAAAACTCGGTTTCAAAGAAGCCGGCCGTTACCCCCTCGTTTCCTGGACATACTGATCTGTGCACAACATCCGTCGGATGGTAATACCATCCGACGGATGTTGTGCACAGAAATAACACATGCTATGTGGCTGGGGAAAACTATTCACTTTTAAGTGCTGACGCCGATGATTTTTCTCAAGACAAGGTTTCTTTGACTGCGTAGTGTATATAGCTACACGAGCGGGCAAAAAACTGCAGTAAACATGATGTGTCGTTGTGATAATTACCGATTGGTTAAAAATCAAGTTCGTTAATTAGAACAATATATACATCATGCGGTTGGGAAAAATCAGTCCGTCAGGTGCCATATGTCCTTAGCGTATTCGGCTATTGTGCGGTCGCTTGAAAATTTGCCGGAATTAACAACATTTTTAATACATTTCAATGCATAAGCCCTTTCATCTTTCTGATCCCTGTTAATCCTAAGTCTGGCATCTACAAATGCTTCCATATCATGCATCAGGAAATAGTGATCCGGAGTATGCCATGAAGTTCCCTTTGTTATAGCTTCATAAAGCTCCTTGAAAGAACCGTCGTCATCTTTTACAAACCCATTGATAAGTGTTTCAATAACTTTCTTAATCATAGGATTCCCATTTATAATTTTATTGGGATCATACTTATCTTTAATAGAGTTTATTTCTTCAACGCTGGCTCCGAAAATATAATTATTCTCAATCCCGGCTTCTTCAACTATCTCAATGTTTGCACCATCGTATGTACCGAGGGTTACGGCTCCATTCAACATAAATTTCATATTACCGGTACCCGAAGCCTCTGTGCCTGCGGTTGATATCTGCACCGATACATCAGCGGCCGGGAATAGTTTCTCCGCATATGACACATTATAATCTTCTACGAAGAATATCTTAAGCCTGTCCTTTACTTCATCATCATTACATATGATATCAGCTACCCTGTTGATAAATTTAATAATAGCTTTCGCCCTTGCATAACCAGCTGCGGACTTGCCTCCGAATATAAAAGCCGTAGGCTTAAAGTCAGTCAACTTACCTTCTTTCATCATGAAATATATATATAGGATTGAAAATATATTAAGCAGCTGCCTTTTATATTCATGAATCCTCTTTATCTGAATATCGAAGACCATATCCGGATCAAGTCCGATTCCTTGGTTTTTTTGAACATATTGAGTCAGCTGTTCTTTTTTCTTTTTCTTAATTTTAATAAATTCTTCAATAAAACCGTTGTCAATATGGCTTTCAAGCTTCTTTAACTCTTTAAGATCTGTCATAAAGCTGCTGCCGATATACGATTTAATATAATCACTGAACTCAGTATTACACAGCCCCAGCCATCTCCTCTGGGTAATTCCATTCGTCTTATTCTGAAGCTTACCCGGATACAGTTTCCACCATTCCTTAAAAGTGGTGTCCCTAAGTATTTCAGTATGTATGGCAGCGACTCCATTAACATGGCTGCTTACATAGACAGCCAGTCTTGCCATATGCATCTTGCCTGCTGATATTATCATTAGGCTTTTACACCCGGATTTTTTTATCCTATCTGAAGATAAATCTTTCTTCAGCCGTTTGTTGATTTTTCGTGCTATCTTAAGGTGCCTGGGTAAAATTTCTTTAAAAAGACTTATATCCCATTTTTCAAGAGCTTCCGGCATAATTGTGTGATTAGTATAGTTAAAACTCCTGCGTGCAATATCAAGAGCATAGATAAATTTCTTGCCGTATTCCTCGGTCAATATCCTTATAAGTTCAAGTATTGCAATGACAGGGTGGGTGTCATTCAACTGCAGCACATTATTTTTCGGGAACTTATCAAAATCATTTCCATGTTTGTAAACAAAATCCCGTACAATCCCTTTAACAGCAGCTCCTGCAAAGAAATACTGCTGCCTTAACCTCAGTAGTTCTCCTTCCCTAGTGGAATCATCAGGATACAGTACATCACTGATATTGAAATCGGAACCACTGTCAACAGCCTCGCTCTGCCACAACCTGAGAACATTGGTATGATTCCTTCCGTAACCGATTATCGGCATATCATAAGGCACAGCCTTCACAGTTCCGTCTGCAAATTCAATATAGACTGAATCCCCGTCCCTTCTAACACTCCATGGATCGCCAAAGCACATCCAGTCGTCTTTTTCTTCAGTTTGTTCGCCGTCTTTGAAGACCTGCCTGAACAACCCATATTTATACCTGATTCCATATCCGTGAACGTTAATGCCCATAGTCGCAGCCGAGTCAAGGAAGCAGGCTGCAAGACGCCCGAGTCCGCCGTTTCCCAAGGCATAATCATCTATGTCTTCAAAGCAAAATTCTTCTATTCCATGCTTTTTCAGCATTTTTCTCACATCTTCAAGAATCCCCATTGCCAGAAGGTTGTTATCTACCATTCTTCCCATAAGAAACTCCATTGAAAGGTAATGGCATGTCCTTCCTTCTGCAAATCCACTGAATTTAAGATGTTCCATGCATTTTTCTGAAACCCGGTTGTAAAATTCCTTTAAATCATATTTACATGCAGCGTATTCTGCTATTATTTCATTTATTTCCCTGAGTAAATTATCCCTATCCATCTTTTGTTCTCCGTTTTTCTACGTAATTTCTAATTTTTTCATCCAACCCGACAGGAATCCCGGTCATTCTCCAGTTCCAGTTTTCACCGAGGGTTGACGGTGTGTTCATCCTTGCACAGCCGGGTAATTCTAAATAATCCTGCATAGGGATAATAGCTGCTTGTGAGGCAGATTCCATAACCTGACTTATTACTAATTCACATATGTTTTCCGGATTAACACCAGGCAGATGCTTTTTCAAGCATTCTATGTCTTTTTTATTAAGACTATTGTACCAACCTACTAGCGTATTGTTATCATGGGTACCGGAATATACATATGTCTTGTATTTATAATTTGCAGGCAGGTGTTCATTGTTCAAATCTTCGCCATAGCCGAATTGGGCTATTTTCATCCCTGCATAACCGGTCTTTTTTATAAGCCTTCTTACATCCCCGGTAATTAAACCCAAGTCTTCAGCGATAATCTTTGAGTTGTCAAATATGGAATTTATCAGTTTGAACATACCGAATCCGGGACCTCTTTTCCAACTGCCCTTATGTGCATCTTCAAAGGGTTCTCTTATTGCATAATATTTCGCGAAACCCCTGAAATGGTCGATTCTAATAATATCAAATTTCTCGAGCGCGGAGCTTATTCTGTCAATCCACCAGCTGTATCGTGTTTTTTTATGATATTTCCAGTTATAAACCGGATTGCCCCATATCTGCCCGTCATCACTAAGTTTGTCGGGCGGGACCCCGGAGACATGCTCAAGGTGCAGTGATTCACCAATCTTAAATAGTTCCCTGTCTGTCCAAACCTCGGCACTATCAAGGGAAAGATAAATGGGTATATCGCCGATTATCTTAATGCCCAGGCCGTTGACATATTCCTTAAGCCGGAACCATTGCCGGAAAGCAATGAACTGAAGAAACTTTTCCCTTTCTGTTTCCGTTTTATATTTTTCAACGGCAGCTTCAAGTTCTTCAGGCCTCCTATTAATCAGACCTTCATCAATCTCCAGGAGTGTAAGTCCTTTCGTTTTTTTAAGCAGTACAATAAACAATGCATAATCATCGAGCCATCCCGCATTCATCGCCTTGAACTTCGTATATTCGTCAAAAGATAAATCAAATGATTCAAAAGCTTTTTTAAATATAGTATCTTTCGCTTTGAAAACTTCATCGTAATCCACTTTTCCCCTGAAACCTATATCACGGAATCTGTCAACAAAGAACTTCTCACAAAGTCCTTCCTCAACGAATTCCAGGGGATTGATAAAGTATGGATTTATTGCTTTTGAACTATAGCATTGGTATGGAGAATTACCCAGTCCTATGTATTCTATGGGAAGTATCTGCCAGTATGACTGACCGCTCCGGGCAAGAAAATCAGCGAACTTAAAAGCTGCCGGTCCAAAGTCGCCAATCCCGAAATCACTGCCAAGGCTTGATATATGTAATAGAATGCCTGCTTTTTTCATATGCTGCTAAAAATTATCCCACAGGTTATTCTGCCTGTCTATACCTGTTTTATGATGCAGCTGCCTATTGCGATAATAGCTGTTATGCAACCGTATCGGAAATCTATTTATTAATTCTTTCTCCAGTATCATTATCAAAGAAGTGGACAGCGCTGGAGTCGAATCCAAAGGAATAATCCTTTCCGTCATCAAAATTTATATACCCGGGTGTTGAGATAACCAAGTCTTTACCATTAGGCAGTTTAGAGTACAGAATTTTTTCCTTTCCAAGCATTTCAACAACTTCAACAGTACACTTAAATTCATTCCCAAGTGTGCTGTCGCATGCAAATCGTTCGGGTCTTATACCTATGGATACGGACTTTCCATAATATCCGGCTAATTCTTCTTTCAATGAATCAGTTAGTTCCATTGACAAGACATTATCATCTGCCTTGAATTTTTCATCGACTATAGTTCCTTCCAAAATATTCATTGTTGGAGATCCGATAAATTTAGCGACGAATATATTTTGAGGATTATGATAAAACTCATAAGGTATACCGGCCTGCTGTATTTTACCATCATTCATCAATACAATTTTCGTAGCCATTGTCATGGCTTCAACCTGGTCGTGGGTAACGTATATTGTAGTAGTACCCAATTTTTTATGCAGTCTTACCAGTTCAACTCTCATATGCTCCCTGAGTTTCGCATCAAGATTGGAAAGCGGTTCATCCATTAGGAAAACACTCGGTTTCCTGACGATAGCCCGGCCCAGGGCAACTCTCTGCCGTTGTCCGCCAGATATGTCAGACGGTTTTGAATGAAGATAATCACTAACCTGAAGAAGCTCAGCCGCCTCCATGACACGCTCATTTATAACCTTTTTTCTTTCTTTCCTCATGGAAAGGGAGAAGGCCATGTTATCGTACACAGTCATATGGGGATACAGGGCGTATGACTGGAAAACCATTGCAATGTCCCTGTCTTTCGAAGCTACCTTATTAACCCTCCGGTCTCCAAACAGCAAGTCGCCTTCCGTGATTGAATTCAATCCGGCTATCATCCTCAGTAAAGTAGTCTTGCCGCAGCCTGACGGGCCAAGGATGACACAGAAATCTTTTTCATCAATGGTCAGGTCAATATTCCGAAGAGTAAATTCCTCACGGTTTTCATATTTTTTGCCTATTTTCTTTAATTCAACGTTCATAATGCCTCCAAAAATCTATATCCTATCCCTTGACCGATCCTTTTGCCAACCCCGATACAAGCTGTTTCTGTAATAATATAAACATGATGACAATGGGAATTGCCGTAAGAAGCCCCCCGGCCGCAAAAGCCGGCTGGTTGGCAGTATATCTATCATTAATAAGTGTAAATAATCCCGCTGCCAGCGTGTACGACTCGGGTTTTGTCAGCAAGACCCTTGGCAGCAGATAGTCCATGAACGGACCGATGAACGACCATAGCCCTATGACCGCCAGCATGGGACGTGCAATGGGCATTATTATCAACCTATAGACTTTCATGCTTGAACATCCGTCAATCCTCGCTGCGTCATCAAGCTCAGAAGATATTGAGTCTATATATCCTTTTAATATGAATGTATTGGTCGCAATACCCCCGCCGGCGTATATCATCACGAGCATCATCTGCCTGGTGAAAGCAGGCATGATTCCGGCTATTATTGTATGCATTGTGAAATATGCCGCTATTCCTGCAAAGGACGGAATGGTCTGAATCAACATTATAGCCATTAACGACGGCCGCTTTCCTTTAAACCTGTACCTCGAATATGCAAAGCCTGTGAAAGAGACAATCAATAATATCACTATAGCTGTTGAAACTGCTATGAAGATGGTGTTTTTAACCCACAGCAGGTAAAATGTCTCATCAAAAAGAATTTGAAAGTGTTTCCAGGAAAATTCAAAATTGGTGTTCTGCATCAGGTACTGTCCTTGTTTGCCATTAAAAGCCGAAACCACCATCTGATATAAAGGCCACACAATTACGATTACCCATGCTATCAGGACCAGGTAGGTTGCCCCCAGACCGATTCCCCCGGCTAATGTAAGAGGCTGTCTGTCGGAGAGATATAACTTTTCTTTTCGTTTAGATTTACTCATTTGTCACTCTCCTTCTTGAAAGCTTTAGAATTTTTGAACCCGATGAATGCAAATAGCATCAAACCCAAAGATATGACCACAGTAATGGCAGCCCCGATTGACTGGAAGTCATTCTCTCGTGTCAGCTTATATATATAGGAAATCAGCAAGTCCGAGGACCCCGCCAGATTTCCATATTTTATCGGATTAAAAGGTCCTCCGCCATTAAATAGGTATATTATGGAGAAATTATTAAAATTGAAAGTATACTGACCAATTAGCAAGGGAGCTGTCTGAAACAATACCATAGGAATAGTAATCCGCTTCAATTTCTGCCATGCTTTGGCGCCATCTATTTGCGCCGCCTCATATAAATCTCCCGGGATTGACTGAAGCACCCCTGTTGACAACAGGAAAATATATGAACTGCCCAGCCACCCCTGCAGGAATATCAGTGTAATCCTCGTCAGAATCGGATCATTCTTCACTACAATCGCGGCTTCAGCACCTACTAAATTGGTAATTATTCCTGTAAGCGCTCCGTTGGGAGAGAACATAATATTAAAAAACATAATGGTAATGAAAGCCGGAACCGCCCAGGGCAGCAGGTATATAGTCCTGAAAAACAGCTTACCTTTTACTCTTTCATTATTCGTCAGGATAGCAAGGACAAATCCAATGAAAATAGCCAGGGTCGTTGCCGCAAGGGTCCATACGACGGTCCATCCGAGAATTGCCCAGAAAGACTGTCCTGCAATACCCTCCCCAAGAACTATGAGTTTGTAGTTTTCAAACCCGACCCACGGGAACTTTGACTGGTGATTGGGATCCATCCCTGTAAACGAAAGCAGGATTGCCGTTGTAATTGGGACCAGCACAATAAAGACTATTACTACTAGCGCCGGTAGTGAAACTATATACGGAAACCCTTCTTCTGAAACACTTGTGCGGGTCTCAAACCAGTTCTTTGGCCTTATACCCCTGATTCTGCCTTTTTCCACTTTCAATGCATCCCTAAATGACAGATAGATAAATACAACTGCAAAAATAATCAGATAAACCGACAGAATTCCCTCAATCATGAAAATCATGGATTTGTCTAATTTAGTACCATCCTGCGCGAGCGATATCAATCCCGCAATACCCTTGCCCTGGTAATTTGCATATCCGAGTGAATATGGTATCGCCATTACATAAGTAAAGAAACTGATAAAGAAGAAAAATATTGATTTTGCATACTGACGGTTCAATATCTGCCCCAGTCCCGGTAAAAGTATTGTCAGGTATGCGAACAATGGGGCTTTTCGCTCGATTTCAACCGGTGTTTTCCTTCTTAAGTCAGCTATATTGGATCTAAGGACAGATATTTCCCTTCTGTACCCTTTCGTAATCTGATAATTAATGCTTTTAAGAAGTTCTCGGTTTCCCTTACCGGGGAGATCATATGATTTGACTAGTACAGCCGAAGCATATTTCTTCCTAAGTTCGTTTGTCTCATTTTCAAGCGCTTTCCTGGAAATTTGCCTATCCTTGAATTTCTTTTTCAGACTAGCGACGCCGTCCTTCATTATTTTTTTCTGTCCGGACTTAAATTCTTTAAGTTCAGACCTGGCTTTCTTTTCATCAGCCGGAATTATGGTTTTTCCGTATTTTCTTGCTTCTTTATCAGCCTTTTCATGCTTTAAAAGATAACCAATAATTTCGCCAATCTGCTTGTTAACAATAAGAGCTTCTTCATAATGCATTTCGGCATCGTAGGAAAGACCGGTATATTTTTTATAGAATGTTTCCTTTTTTTTGCTTAGAAATTCATATGTATGCAGCCATTTGATTTTGGGGGACAGTGATTCGTCCAGACTGTTTTTAAAATCCTTTCTATCCCTTGCAAGCTGGCGGATGAAAGTCTTTTCTTTGGTATTATATTCATCAAGGTTGATGACATAAGGATGGGCTGACCGACCTCTTTTTAGGTCCGACAGTTCCTGCTTAAGGCTTTTTTTTGCTTTACCTGATGCATTGCTGCATCTTTCTTCAAGTTTTGCTATTTCCAGAAGATAAAGGTTTTTCCTCTGGTGTTCATTTTCTACAGTATCATAAAGAAATTCATTGTACCTAGCCAAAACCTACCCCCTTATGTGTATTTACTCTCATCGATCACTTTTATCAATGATAAAACCGTAATAACGGATACTATGTAAAATGCCAGGATGATGTAATAAAACACAGAGCTGAAATTCCTGCCTACGGCAACATATGCCGCAGCCCCAACCAATAAAACCGTCCAGATAAATACAAAAAGCTTGTTTACCCTAATTTTAACATAAGCAAAGTATGAATACACTCCCATCATCATTGGTACTATCGCTTTAAAGAAAAAATCTGACAGATTTAGCGATAGATAAACGCCGAATGATTCTTCATAACCTGCCAGGAGTCCCACTGCAACAGCTTCTCGATACCACTCATCATATAGAAGTATATCCTTTGCCCTTATCATTACTTCGATAGATAATGCAAATATAACCACTCCCAGAGCGGCTATTAGAATATAAAACTGCTTTTTGGGAAGTTTTACGCTTGTATTCAAATCCGCATCTCCGCATTTTCAGCATTTTGCCCTGGGGCAAATTGTAAAAAAAGGAAGGGAAGCATGCCTCCCTTCCTTAATTTTTATTCTTTAGAAATTACCCATCATGGCTTCAAATGAGGCCTTGACTAAATTATAAGCTTCCTCAACGTTAGCAGGTTTTTCCGAGGACCACGACATCAGTCCGTTCTGCCATGTATCCCATACCTGTCCCCATTCGGTGAACAGAGGCCGGGCCGGTGCTCCCTGATACGATTTGATAACAGCTGAAACAACTGTCTTGTCAATATCAGACAAGCTTGATGTGGTGTATTTATCTTCCTGTACATTTTCAAGGATTTTGCCGGTTGCTTCAAAGAAATCAACCGCAAACATAGGATTAACAACTTCCTGTATGAAATCCTGCGCCAGAGTCATCTGGTCGTCATTTCCTTCAACCCTTGCGTTGACAGCCATTCCCCATCCGCCTTGCCAATGGGCAAGAGGCGAACCATTGATTGTTACCTGGGTTATCGGAAGGATTGCAAGGTCGGCTCCATCGTTTGCCATACCTGACAGATTGCTTGTGGACCATGGACCTTCCAGTCTTAGAGCTGTATTGCCTCCTGATGAAAATGAGGTATCCATATATCCCCAGGCTGCGCCGGTATCCCAGCCGTCAGTCAAGGCTTCATCATGGCCTTTCCAGTAATCATAAATAGCTTCGATAACTCCCTGCTGATTAGAACTCAAATCGGACCAGTTTTTAGTCATGTCAGACCAAAGTGTTCCATCAGCATCTTGTGCGAGCAATTCGATATTAGCCGCATTAAGCATTGCAACTCCGAACCATGCATTGAATGCCGGAACAAGCATTTCTTCAAACCCAAGTTCTGTAAATTCAATTATATCGCCCAGGTTAATGTTCTTTGCTGCCGCATTTGCAGTATTTGCGAATATTATTAATGTTTCAATATTCATCGGGAAGGCAAGATAGTCTCCGTCTATTGCCAGATTGCCGCCCAGACCCCCTTCGAAATTTTGCCATCCGCCGATATTTTTAGCCATCGTCAATGCATCTATAGATGCCAAAGCTTCATTTTGAGCCAGCGGATATAGTCTGTCAGCCGGTATCGCGAACACATCAGCTACGTCAACATTTGTTACGTCAGTTGCATCAAGCACATCCAGGTGATCAAACGCCGGTGATTCAATCCAATTAATGGTTGAATCAGGGTGCTTTTCCAGAACCCTGGCTTTTGCCGCTTCATAGTGCGGCAGCCAGTCTGTTTCAACCTGTACTGAAATAGTTTCCGTAACACTTATTGGAGCCATCGTAGGCTCAGGCGTTTGGGATTCTTCAGTCTTTCCTCCGCATGCCACAAGGGAAACTATAAGTAATACCGCAATGATAATACTAATTGTTTTCTTCATTATTAATTCCTCCATTTTCTTTTTTAAAATTTTACATTTCGAAGTTATAGTTTTATTGCTCTACTAACTGATTTATACCCCGCTAACACTGTTTTCATTCATACTATGCATAAAATAAAAATTTTAAGTGCTTTTAAGTAAATATGAAAATTTCAACTAAACTTCCAGAGTTTAAAAATAAGTTGTTCACACAAATAACAATGCAATTTATTGAATTTATTTCTTTCCTGAATTAACCGGAGCCTTGGATAGGGAGTAAAGAAAAACCAGCCAATAAAACCGGTTTAAATTTATTGTTATCTTCTTATTAAGCCAGTTCAAATTGTATAATTTTATCACGCAATTCACTTTCAAACATTTCAAGCATCTTGAGTGCCTTGGCTTCAGTAACTTTCACGGTATAAATATATACCTTGAGTTTAGGTTCAGTTCCGGAAGGCCTAACGGCATACCATGTTCCTTTGTCGAATTTGAATTTAAGGACATCCGAAACGGGTATGTCAACGGCACCTGTTTCACCTGTTTCCAGAATAATAAGTTCGGATGTCAGGTAATCGGTAACTTCAACAAGTTTTTCACCGCCCACAGATACAGGATAATCATCCCTCCATCCCTTAATGACTTTTTCTTTAAGCTCTGCACCATCAACGCCTTTATACGCTATTGAAAACTGCGATTCCCTGTAGTGACCAAATTCTTCATATATTTCATACAGAACATCCAAAAGAGTCTTGCCCCGTGCTTTGTAGTACGCCGCCATTTCAAACAGAAGCATCGCCGTGCTGACCGCATCTTTATCTCTCACAAATGTTTCCGGGCAATATCCAATGCTTTCTTCATAGCCAAACACATATTTCGCTTCTCCGGTTATGTCAAATTCATTCGCTTTACCACATACGTGTTTGAAACCTGTTAGGGTTTCATATACTTTCAACCCGAATTTTCTTGCGATTTCCTTTCCAAGGTCTCCGGTGACTATTGTTGTAACCATGGCGTCTTTATCAGATGACATTCCTTTTATATCTCTTTGTTCCAACATATACTGCAGCAGCAGGGCGCCAGTCTGATTTCCATTCATAGGAATATAGTTGTCGTTACCCTCCCTTACCATTATTGCAATCCTATCAGCGTCAGGATCGGTTGCAACAGCAAGTTCGGAATCATGCTTTCTTGCATATTTAAGAGCAATTTCAAAAGTAGAGAAATCCTCGGGATTCGGATATGGGGTTGTCGGGAAATGTCCGTCAGGTTCCATCTGTTCTTTGACCAGATATATATGTTCGAATCCCCGCTCCTTAAGAATCCTCGGCACTAGTACAGCACCGGTTCCGTTAAGCGGGGTATATACAGCGCTAACACTCTTATCAATTCCAACATCATTAAGGGCCAGACCTTTTACTTCTTCCAGATACATCCTATCCATGTCTTCTCCCAGGATAATGATGAGTCCGCTATCCACACCTTCGTCATAGGACGGGATGCCGGCCGGGTCAAAAAGTTCTGTTTCGTCTATCTTGGCAAGAATCTTATCTGCAATATCATCAAGTATCTGGGAACCTTCTTTCCAATACACCTTATAGCCGTTATACTCCTGCGGATTATGGCTTGCCGTAACATTAACTCCTGATATTGTTCCTAATTTCCTGATTGCATATGATAGTTCCGGGGTTGGGCGCAAATCCTCAAAAATATATGTCTTTATTCCCTTTGAATAGAAAATTGCCGCACATGTTTCAGCATATACACGTGAATTAATCCTGCAGTCGTGGGCTATTGCCACTCCCTTATCTTTTCCACCCGCTTCAAGCACTACTTCGGCGAGAGCCCTTGTCGCCTGCATCAGGACGTATTTGTTCATTCTATTTGTCCCGGCTCCCATTATTCCCCGTAATCCAGCTGTTCCGAATTCAAGGCTTTTATAGAACCTGTCCTCAATTTCAGACTCGTTTCCTTTTATTGATTCAAGTTCCGCTTTTGTAGCTTCATCAGCTTTTTCCAACCACTCATTAAACCTGTCCCTGTATTCCATAACATACCCCTTAATATACAAAATCCCGTCACAATGTAATTAAACCGTTTTTCATATAGTCACTAAAATTTATTAACTAATTATATAACTATTATATCCGATTTTAATGTTTTCAGTCTTTTTTTAACTGTAAAATTTATATTTTTTCAGGGTTATCCGTCATTTTGCGTTTATTACAGGCAAGAAAAAAGCGGATATAAACCCGCTTTGATTTCTTTTACAAGGGTGTTACTACTTAACTTCGATAGTTGCGCCGACAGCTTTAAATTTTGCTGAAATTTCGTCAGCTGCTTCTTTATCAACGCCTTCTTTAACTGTGCTCGGAGCTGTATCAACAACTTCCTTTGCTTCTTTAAGACCAAGGCCTGTGACTTCCCTGACAGTTTTGATAACTTTGATTTTTTCTGTGCCGACTTCTTTAAGAATGATATCGAATTCAGTTTTTTCTTCAACTTCTTCAACTGCGCCTGCTGCTGCGGGAGCTGCTACTGCTACGGGAGCTGCTGCTGAAACACCGAACTCTTCTTCAAGAGCCTTTACGAACTCAGACAGTTCCAATACTGTCATACCTTTGATTTCTTCCATTAATTTCTGTAACTTTTCACTCATTTTAATTAACCTCTCACTAATAATTTGTTTATTTTATGCACTTTCCGTTTGATTCTTTTCGATTATGGCATTAAGTGCTACCGCCAAACCTTTGATATTTGCACTAAGCACCGTCACAAGACCTGTTATCGGCGAATTCATGCTACCAAGCATTTTCGCAATAAGCTGTTCTTTGGACGGAAGTTTTGCAAGCTGTTCTATTCCGGCTAAATCAATGACTTTTCCGTCAACTACACCGGCCTTCAATTCGAAAGCATTGAGATCCTTTGCAAATTTGAACATGACTTTCGCAGGAGCGACTTCGTCATTACTAATTGCTATGGATGTGGGGCCTACAAGGAAATCTCTCAGGCTCTCCAGGTCTGTTCCCTGAATCGCATGTTTGATTATGTTATTCTTAACAACCTTGTATTCAATGCCTTCTGCCCTCATTTTGGAACGCAGCTCAGTATCTTCTTCTACGGTAAGTCCACGATAGTCCGCTAAAACGATTGATCCCGCTTCAGTTAGCTTCGCAGCCATTTCCTGAACCTGCTGTTTCTTCATTTCCAAAATCTTTTCACTGGCCATCCGCTACACCTCCTTATAAATTTCGGTTCTATCCGATTAAACTGGGGACGAAAAAATCCCCGCCTGCCGAAGACAAGCGAGGATATACCTTTATAATTATCCATCACCTCGGCAGGTAGTTTCCGTTACGCTTACGCACCTACTGTCTTTGGCAAATTATTATTTAATTATGCAAGCAGCATTATATACTATGCTGTTTCACTAATCAAGTACTTTTTGTGTGTTAACTTTGATCCCCGGACCCATCGTTGATGTCAGGGTTACACTCTTGAGGTACTGGCCTTTTGACGATGACGGCTTAGCTTTTACAATAGCTTCCATCAGAGTCTTAAAATTCTCACTGAGTTTGTCAATATCAAATGATGCTTTTCCAATCACACAGTGAATAATATTAGTTTTATCAAGCCTATACTCAATTTTACCTGCTTTTGCATCATTAACCGCTTTGGTGACATCCATAGTAACTGTTCCGGCTTTCGGATTAGGCATAAGGCCCTTTGGACCAAGTATCCTACCTATACGCCCGACAACACCCATCATGTCAGGTGTTGCGATTGCAACATCAAAATCAAACCAGTTTTCGTTCTTGATTTTATCGGACATATCTTCTGCACCGACAAAATCAGCTCCGGCTGCTTCAGCTTCAGTAGCTTTCGGACCTTTTGCAAAAACAAGGACCTTTACAGATTTACCTGTTCCGTTCGGAAGTACAACGGCGCCCCTGACCTGTTGGTCAGCATGACGGGAGTCAACACCGAGTCTGATATGAATCTCAATAGTTTCATCAAACTTAGCTTTTGCTGTCTTCTTTACGAGTTCCAAAGCTTCCTTGGCTTCGTACTGCTGTGCACTGTCGTACAATGCAATACTATCTTTGTAGTTTTTTCCTCTTTTCATTTCATCATCTCCTTGTGGTACGCTTTACCCGGGAATAATTCCCTCCCACTTCGGTACATCAATCTTCTACGACGATGCCCATGCTCCTTGCCGTTCCGGCGACCATGCTCATAGCTGCTTCGATGCTCCCTGCATTAAGGTCAGGCATTTTTAGTTCAGCTATTTCTCTTACCTTCTCTTTGGAAATAGTCGCTACTTTTTCCAAGTGCGGTACACCGGAGGCGCTTTCAAGGTTGCATGCCTTTTTCAAAAGGACCGCTGCCGGAGGAGTTTTAGTGATGAACGTGAAAGATCGGTCCGCATAGACGGTTATTACAACCGGGATAATAAGTCCCATGTCCCTGCGCGTCTTTTCGTTGAACTCCTTGCAGAATCCCATGATGTTTACACCATGCTGGCCTAAAGCTGGTCCTACCGGTGGAGCCGGTGTTGCTTTTCCCGCAGGTATCTGCAGTTTAATCAACCCAATAATTTTCTTAGCCATTTAATCCACCTCCCAATTCTTTAAGTTAAAGGATTATTTGTATTTGCCCATATTCCAGTTCGACGGGGGTTTCCCTTCCGAACATAGAAATAAGTACCCTGATTTTTCTTCTGTCCCCATGGACTTCTTCAACTGTGCCGACAAAGTTCTCAAGCGGTCCGTCTATGACCCTTACATTGTCGCCTACATTGAAATCAACAACTGTTTCAACGCCCTCGAGCCTCATAGACTTAACTTCGTCTTCAGAAAGGGGGACGGGTTTTGCAGACGGTCCTACAAAACCGGTAACTCCCCTGGTATTTCTTACTACGTACCAGGATTCGTCACTCATTACCATTTTAACAAGCACGTAACCGGGGAATATCTTTTTAAAAGATACTTTCCTCTTTCCGCCCTTGTCTTCTATTACTTCTTCCATAGGAACCACGACATCAACTATGTAGTCCTGCATTCCTCTGTTTTCAACTATTTTTTCGAGGTTGGCCTTAACTTTGTTTTCATAGCTTGAATAGGTATGGACTACATACCATTTAGCCTGATCCCTTATACTCGGCTCCTCAGCGTTCTCTTCAACTGCCTGATTGTTGTTCTCTTCAATATTCATTAACATCCGACTCCCGTCAAATTATTATTTCAACAGCAGATTAATCAGTGATGAAAGACCCCAGTCAAAAAACCAGATAAGAATACCAATAATCACACATACAGTGAGAACCGTAACCGTATTCTTAACCAACTGTTCCCTGGTGGGCCATACTACTTTCTTCAGTTCTTGAAATATTTCCTTAAAAAATCCTATAAACCTTATTTTTTTTGCAGCTGCCATATCACTTTACCTCTGTCTTATCTAGTTTCTTTATGCACGGTGTGCTTTTTACAGAACTTACAATACTTGCTCAACTCAATTCTGTCGGGCGTTGTTTTTTTGTTTTTCCTGGTAGTGTAATTCCTCTGTTTGCATTCAGTGCATGCCAGTGTTATCTTATCTCTCATTTTCAACCTCCGCTGGGTTCTGTTTTTAAACCAAAAAAAAGAAGCCCTTCTTAAGCACAATATAAGCTATCATATTCCTATGATCATGTCAAGTAAATCTCACTCCGCGGCCATATTTTTAACTTATGACATTTACCATGAACATACTAACATTCCTTTAACCAAATAGCAATAAAAAAGACATTGGGCCTTAACTATAAAAAAAGACCGGCGACGCCGGTCTTTTTTGAATTCTTACTTAAGCTATTGCTAAGCAGTCCACAATCCATGCAGATTGCAATAGGATCTGACACATACTACATCAGCCAGGGCTACGTTAAACCAACCCTCTGGAGCATCTGCAGCTTTGAGTTCTTTCCTGATTACGGTATCTGCAGTACAGACTTCAATGAAATTAATCCAGTGTTCCTCTGTCATCGGATGGGGAACATCGCCTACTTTTACACAAACGCCGCCGTCTTTTTCACTTACAACGGGAACGTGTTTTTCTTTCCCCTGGTCAGCAGTTTTTGCAACAAGAAGTTCCATATCCTCCCCGCAGCATACTAGTGCCGTAGCACCTTCAGCTGTTACTTCAACAAGGTTTTTACAATGCTTGCAGTAATATAATTCTCTTAATTTCGTCATACTATTTCCTCCTTCTATTATTTTAATATGAAAACCGCTCTTGCGGAATTTCCTTTTCCTTCAATAAACTTATATATAAGTTTTTTACATAGTATATGGCAAATAGATATTCCCCTGTTGCTTTCACACAGGAGTTTCTCCTCTTCTTTATTTGCCGGCGTGAATTCAACCCCACGGTCTACTATTAGGAACTCTATGCTATTATCATCATGGAAAACAGTTATATCCACCGGTTTTAACGGTTCTTCGCCGTTGCCGTGGATAACGGCATTTGATATTAATTCACTAAGAACTACTTTTATATCAAAAAAGCAGTCGCAGCCTGCAATCGGGGTATTGTGCTTAAGATATTCCATTATATCATTAACAACACCCGGAACCAGTTCCCGGCGGGATTCAATACTATATTCAGATTGAAGTGTTTTAATTGTTGTCAAGTTTCTTCCTCAGCTTGCTATATATTTTCTTCTCAAGCCTGGAAATATACATCTGGGATACGCCGAACTCCTCGGCGATTTTTTTCTGACTAAGCCCCTGTCCGTATCTCATCATGATAACCTGCTTCTCATTTTCATCCAGCATCCCTAGAGCTCTTTCATACAGGTCGCTAGTGATAATTCCTTCAAAACCAGAGTCTTCGTTGCCAACAGCTTCCATCCTGCTGTATCCCTCTTCATCAAACTCCTCGTCAAGGGACGTTATATTGCTGCTCCGTACCATTTCAAGAACTTCGATAACTTCTTCTGCGGTATGTCCGGTACTGTCGGCAATCTGCTGCGGCGTAGGCGCCATATTCAGTTCCTGGGACAAAGTCTCAAACGCATTCTTGATGGATGGATAAAGCTCATAATGCTTTCTCGGCATCCTGATAGTGTTTGCCTTGTCCCTGAAATACTTTTTTATCTCGCCTATAATGGTAGGCGTGGCAAAGGTTGAAAACTTGTTATGCATGTCGGGTTTGAATCTTTCAGCTGCTTTGACCAGAGCAAGCGAAGCCACCTGAAGCAAATCATCATATTCAACACCCCTGTTAAGAAATTTTCCGGCCAGTACCTTTGCCATATAATAGTATTTCTCAACAATGATATTCCTTACTTCAATGTTACCCGTTCGATTATACTCTTCAAACAGTTTATCGTCGTTTTGGGTCATGTTTTCCGCCTTTATTCTATGATAAGCGTCAAGCCGCCGTCTTCTTTGTTAATAACACTGCCAGCGAGTGCCTCAAGTATAGGCAATGTCATTTCATTAGCCCCCTTAAGCACAGGTTCACCACTGCATGTCGCAAAAGATATCTCCAGTTTCCCATCCATAGGTTCGAAACCAATAACCGCACCTTTGCACCCGGCTTCAATAATGCTTCCGAATACTTCTGATACTATAACCTTTACATCCTCTATCATATCTATGTTGAATCCGGCAGCATCTGCCGCACCTGCAGCCGTAAGCCTGAGTGTCCTTGAATAACTTTTGATAGAAGGAACTTCAATTTTTATAATATGTTTTTCCATTTAATTCTCCCCCTATGCAACTGTAAACAGAGTTTCCAGTTTTGTAATTCTGAAAAGTTTCTTGATATAGTCATTGGCGTTGACAACCTCCATAGTAAGTTCTTTCTCCTGAAGTCTTTTAAAAACGCCTACAAGAATACCAAGGCCGGCACTGTCAATATAATCAAGTGAACCAAAATCGAGTGTAACGTTACCGGTAGCTTTTTCAATTGCTTTGCCCAGTTCTTCTTTAAATACTCCGCAGTTCCCAACATCGACTTCACCGCTGAGAAACACAGTATTCCCTTTGCCTATAATTTTCAATCCAACCATAATCAATCACTCCTGTAAGTTAAAATTATTTCAATGGCTTTTTTAATATCATCCAAATGGGTTGTTTTTCGGGCTACAGTCAGAATTCTTCTTTCTTCGCCGTAAACCGTCCTGTACACCAGATAATCATCAACCACGGATATTCCAAAGACCATTTTTTCTCCGGTGTCAAAGTCCACCCCATATATAAATCTATCTTCGCTGACTTCAACTTCAAGCCCCTCCAGCAATTCTTCCAAAGGCATCAGGACATTATCCTCCCTGACATAATTGAATGTTTCGTCATCGACAATGAGAATGTCTGCTTCCTCTGAAATCAAAAGGCCGGACAATCTCGTCCTTCCTCCGGAATCAAATTCTCCGCTTTCACCGTCCTCATCAAGGTACATTACTTCAACCAGTATATCACCGATTTCGGGCATATTTTCCTGCAATATGTCATCCATCACATCCTGGTCAATTATTCCATAACGACCTGCGAAAGATATCGTGAGATCCGGAACCCTTCTGAAAATCATTGGAATAAATATAATTGAGATTATTGCAACCGATATCAGAATCAGAATCGCCCAGCCCTTGTAATTGAACATGATCTTACGATAAGCAATGGCTGCCCTGCCGGCCTTGTCATTATATTTTTCATATCCCATCAGGATGTCATATGCACTTTTTATGGATTCAAAGTCCAGGTCTTCCCCGTTTTTCACACGTCTGCTCAGATTTGCAAACCTGCTCTCAACCTGGCGCTTTGTTGCTTTCTCCTCGAGATTCATTATGCGCCGGGCTTTGTTTTTATCCATTATGCCCCTCCTGGGGTTTCATAGTAGGAAACAGAATTACGTCCCTGATTGACGGATTGTCGGTAAACAGCATAATCATCCTGTCAACTCCGATCCCAAGGCCACCGGTCGGGGGCATCCCAATTTCTAATGCATTTATAAAATCATAATCAATTGAATAGTCACCTTCAGCCTGCCCCTTTTTCTTTGCCTGTTCAATAAATCGTTCCTGTTGTTCAATCGGATTGTTAAGCTCTGTAAAGGCATTTCCCATTTCCCTTGAAGTCATGAAGATTTCAAATCGCTCAGTTATATGGGGCCTGTCTTTTTTTGATTTCGCCAGCGGTGAAATTTCAACGGGATAATCATATATAAAAGTAGGCTGAACGAGTTTTTCTTCTACTTTTTGTTCGAAAAATTCATTCAATATCTCGCCCCATGTGCTTCCCTCTTCAATATGAACGTCATGTTCATCAGCCAGGGCTATGGCCTTTTGGTCGTCTTTATCAAAAGAATCAAAGTCAACCCCGGTATGCTTTTTAACGGCTTCAGACATAGTCAGACGCGCCCACGGCGCTTCTAGGTTTATTTCTTCACCCTGATATGGTATTTTCCTGCTACCCAGGACTTTATCGGCTATGTGGCCAAACAAATCTTCAGTCAGCTGCATCATTCCGTTGTAATCGGTATATGCCTGGTATATTTCAACCATAGTGAACTCAGGATTATGCTTATAGCTCATTCCTTCATTCCTGAATATTCGGCCGATTTCATAAACTTTCTCCAAGCCTCCTACTATAAGCCTTTTTAAATGCAGCTCAAGCTCAACCCTCAGGAACATATCCAGATCCAGGGTATTGTGGTGGGTGCGGAACGGCCGCGCGTTTGCATTAGTCGTGTGAATGTGCAGAACAGGGGTCTCAACTTCCATAAAATCCCTGCCGCTCATGAAATCCCGCATGGCTTCCATTATTTTGGAACGGGTAACAAATGTATTGATAACATCAGGATTTACGATCAGGTCGGTATACCTATGTCTGTACCTGAGGTCTACATCCTTGAGCCCATGCCATTTTTCAGGCAGCGGCTGCAGCGACTTCGAAAGCAAGACAATTTTGTCAGCCTTTACTGACTTCTCGCCTTTTTGTGTTGTGAAAACTTCCCCGGTTACACCGACTATATCCCCGATATCAAATTTCTTAAAGTCTGCATAATCTTCATCACCAATTCTGTCTCTCCTGACATAAAGCTGCAGTTTACCGGACCTATCCTGGATGTGGCAGAAGCTTGCCTTGCCCATTACCCTTTTAGCAATAACCCTGCCTGCGCATGAGACAGTAGTTCCCTCAAGTTCTTCATAATTATCAAAAATCTCCAAGGCATGGTTTTCCTGATTAAAAACTTTATTATCGTAAGGGTCTTTTCCCATTTCCTGCAAATGGGATAATTTTTCTCTTCTGACTTTTAATATTTCATTTATATCCTGGACATTCCCGCCCTTATTATCTTTTTCCTGCATTAGTACCTCCGTATGCCATTAACCCGCCAAGAGGGGTTGGTTCTTTCTTAAATCATAAAACAAAACTGACAGCTTGTGTGAAACTGCCAGTAATAAGTATAACCAATTAAATGATATTGAACAACTTTATTTGCTTATTTCCAGAATCTTGAACTGAAGGAATCCCAAAGGTGCGGTCACTTCAACATCATCACCGACTTTTTTACCAAGCAATGCGCTTCCTACCGGAGATTCATCAGAAATCCTCTGGCGTGCCGGGTCAGCTTCCATAGAACCGACAATCTGATAAATTTCTTCTTCTTTGTCTTCCAGGTCCATTATCTTAACCTTACAACCGATTCTAACCTGGTCTGTCGTTATTGAGTCATCATCAATGACTTCGGCATTCCCAAGGCTTTTTTCGAGCTTACTGATCTTGGATTCAAGCGCAGCTTGTTCGTTTTTAGCTTCATCATACTCGCTGTTTTCAGATATATCTCCAAAAGAAATAGCTTTTTTGATTTTCTCAGCTACTTCCATTCTTTTTTTACCTTTAAGATACTCAAGTTCCTTTTCGAGGTTTTTAAGACCTTCATATGTCAATATGGTTTTTTTATCCGGCATAATATCACCTTTTTCAATTTGTTTTTTTTACGATTTCTAAATTATAGATATATTCGTTTGAAATGTCAATAGGGATTTTTTATTATATAGCAAATTGCCATATGCCCACATGCAAAATATTTTCTTTTTCTCACCTTTTATAGACAAGCTCACTGATGAATTCAGTTATCTCGGATTGGCTGCAGCCCTTTAAAATTCTTCTTACAATAGCTGATCCAACAATTATCCCGTCGGCAATATCATAAAACACGCCTGCAGTAGAGGAATCAGATATCCCGAAACCGACAGCGGCTGGTAATTTGCAGTTCATTCTTACGTTCTGAATATATCCGTTAATATCTTTCCGAAAATTCTTTCTCTCTCCAGTAACCCCCATGGATGATACACAGTAGACAAAACCTGAGCATCCATTCGTCACAGTTTTAATCCTTTCCCCCGAGTTCGGCGCAACTAGCGGAATCAGGCACAGCCCGGCTTTATCCATGAAACTCTGGAGCTCCTGCCTTTCTTCCAATGGAAGGTCCGGTATCACAAGACCATCAACCCCGTACTTCAGACAGTCGGCGACAAACCTCCCGGGTCCGTAATGAAAAACAGTATTGTAATAGACAAGGAATATAACAGGTGTCTCGCTGAAAGAACGTATACCGCTCATCAAATTAAACATGTCATTGATTCCAATACCGTTCTTTATCGCCTCTAAAGCTGCTTTTTGATTTACAGGGCCGTCTGCAAGGGCATCTGAAAAAGGTATTCCGATTTCTATAATATCTGCACCACCTTCTTCAATAGCTCTGAAGTACTCAATAGTACCGTTGATGTCCGGCACTCCTCCGGTCAGGTATGCAATCAGGAATTTTCTG
>Ga0233412_10000151_pt1 | contig 39349 bp, 66 predicted proteins | sample Na_anoxic_4_MG_FD_180667 | JGI IMG/M metagenome (GOLD analysis project Ga0233412, IMG submission 180667) | Seawater microbial communities from Saanich Inlet, British Columbia, Canada - Na_anoxic_4_MG | ecosystem: Environmental > Aquatic > Marine > Inlet | place: Canada: British Columbia... | reverse complement strand
TTTTCTTTTTAAGAATATCTTTAGCTTCAGTCCTGGTTGTCATATTCTTACTCTCCTTTTCTTTTTAGCTAACGCCATTCCACGTTGAGTTGCAAGTTCAATGAACAGTTTTGGAGATTGTTTTGAATGCTCCCCATTATTTAAAAGTTCAATATAAGAAACTCTATTTGTTATAAAAATATTTGATATATTAGAGAGTGTTTTTCTGTTCATAAATGTTTTTAATGAGTTTTTAGCTTTTGTATTTTCTGTACTTACACTCCCTTTATTATTCACAGGGCCATAAAGAGGGGTATTTAAACTTATTCTCCAACCAGCCCTCGCCCACCCGGTCTTAACAGGTGTTCCTATAGGCGGTGATGACCGTAATTCTACAAAAATCTGTTCCACTACATTTTGTATTGAAAGCGTGACTTCTCTCTTAATCGCCTTCTTCATCTTATTTAATTCTTTTTGAAAGGCTTTAACATTTGAAGTCATTATTTTCTCACTTGTAATATATATAAAACAGCACTTCCAGCCTCATTATAATCAATAACATCTTTAATTCTTAAAGTTCCAAGAGTTGGATGAGTTATCAAATCTTCTGGTGTAGGAATTACTGATAAGTCTGTTGGATCAACATACAACTTTATATCACCTTTCTTTACTACCCCAAAAGTTATCTGCTTTTGAGTATAAGCAGCAGGAAACGCTAATAAAGGGTGAGAGGTTGATGTTGAAGTTGATCCCTTAGAGGGATAATTTGCATCAACTAAACCAGAGGTAGTAACTGACTTTAAAGTAAAATCAGTCACACCCTTGGTTTGGATTAGTCTATGAGTTGTATCAAGGAGACTCATAATAAGTCATCATCTCCCCAATTATCAGGGTCAAATTGATCAACAGAAATAGTTACCTCAGTAGTACAACCACCAATCATAGGAACAACCCCAGAAGCAGCTTGTGTCTTCGATGCTTTCAGAGCTTTTTCATAATTTGGAGCTTGTGAAGAGTTGTCCTCCCAAAGCTCCTCTATTCTATTCGCATTTCCCCTTGAGGCTAAGGCAGATAAGATAATAGGTTGAAGTTCATTAACTGTATCAGCAACAACATTGCTATTCGAAGTTAAGTAATGTTGGATCTGATCATTAGTTAGTATATAAGGAACTGTAAAATCCCCTATTCCTGTTCTTACTGCCTCAATTGAAGTGAGTGCCATTATTTACCTCCCAGCCTCTATTGATTTAAGTCTTTCATCAAGCCTCGCCATTGTATTCGAAACTGAATTCACCCGATCTGTAAACTTGCACATTGCTTCATCGAGTCTATTCAGTGTTACGTTAGAATTTTCTAACTGTTGTTCTAATAATCGAGTAATATCACTCCGTTCCCCCATGATCTCTTTTTCCAGATATGTAATATCTCTATCGTGCCCTTCCTGTAAAGAAATTATATCTTGCTTAGAAGTAGCACTATCTATTTTTAAAACACCATAGGCAGTAGAAATACTCACAATAAGAGTAAAAATACACACCATTATTGTCGCCTTTAGATTATCATCCATAGGTCACCACCAGTTCTATTAAATGTTAGAGAGCAGAAGAGTAAAAGTCAATAGTAATATCATCTGATGCTGTAATTGATGTTGTTAAGGTTACAGTGTTATTGGTTGTATCGACTGAACCAGCAGCTTCGTAAGTAAATGTAGAAGCATTCACTGCATCAGCAGCAATTCCTACATAAAGTACATTAGCACTCGCAGAGACAGGTCTTGAAAGCCCCAAGACATCAGCAATACCAATACTAATAGTATCACTTGCTTGAGTTCTTGCTGGAACCGTTATACTGGTAATTGTTGAGAAGGGTTTTACACCAACAACAGTATCAGTATCATTTGCAGCAATTGTATCTGTTTGAGCATTACCAGCTCTGTCCGTACCAACAACAACTACATTACCAGTAATACCACTTGCATTACCAGTAATACTAACAGTTCTATAATGAACAGGTGCAGTAATAGCAGTTGTAACTACAGTAGTTGCTCCATCAGCGAGTGTTATAGCAGCATGAACAGCAGTAGCACTTGCGGCAGCAACACCCTTGTAAAAATCCTGATATTTCCCAGAACCATAGGCAGAAGCAGTATCTGCTTTTAGAACCAAAGCCAAGTGAGCAGCGACAGCAGCATAAATATTTGCCATGGTAGTCGTAGTTCCGTCAACAATATCAATGATAGTGTGGGTTTTTAAGTATGGAAACCACATATTTTATTTTCCTTTTATTTAAGGGGAGTCTCCTCCCCCATTTGATTAATAAGTTGTTGTACTACACTTAACTGAAACAAGAGGTTTTGTCAGAAAGTAAAGTGGAGCCATTTCAAGTTCAAGCTCCAAATACTTATCTTTAGGATCTCTGTATTCATAAAGATGCATTTCTTTTCCGATCTTATTTGCACCGCTAAGAGTATTAGCTGGCCCAAAATATCCTCTATAAAGATCTTTCATGCCCCTAACAATACTATATCCAACTCTCTTTGTAAGCTCAGTGGAAGTTGTTCCATAAGCTCTTACTTCCGTTCCATCAGGCTGTGTGAATACAGCATCATAAGAGAAGAAAACAATCCCTTTATGCCTAAAAGTATCAACAACACCCCATTTCTCAAAAGCTGAAAGGTCATCCCTATTTAGTTGTTTATTCTCATTACCGGTATTCTGGTAGTAATTATAAGCAGCAATCATATTAGGGTGAGTTACTAATGAATCAAAAAATTCTGGTGAACAAGGAACTTGAATCTGGCCCATAGCTCCACCTGTCTTAGCATTTTTTGCTACATATCTTTTTAATTCAGCAATTTTATTATCAACGCTGGTAGTTGCAGTTCCGAGAGCAAAATCAATCTCTTTTTGAGACTCACCAAATTCGGTAAACATATCTGCAAGAGTATTTCCTTCAGGGTCTACAGTCAAACCTTTTGTAGCACTGATTTTCATGTACTCAATACTTTGATCAGCGTTTCTTCTCATATCTTCCATTTTATCAGATCTTACGTTTGGAAGGTCTTCTGCCGCATCGGGTGTTCCACCCTGTCTCCAACCTTGTACATCAGTAGGAAAAATTGCATCTTCATGTTTGAAATAAGGAAGTGCAAGACTGAATGTTTCCAGTGTTCTTCCTTTATTCTTGAAAGCACTACCAACTCTTCTATTAGTCTGTGGAAGCATGGTAGTTGTAGATGTTTCTTTGTCAAAAAGAACAGTTTCAGTAGAAATTCCTTTACCAATAAACAACCCCATTCCATTAAATAAACCATACTGGTTAGGGATTGTGTTAATTTCTTTTGTCCAATCAACAACACTATTACCGTTTGTTAAAGATCTTGTAATCATTTTATTATTTCTCCTTTATTAAGCTATAGAGTCTACAACTTGAATTCCAAGAACCTCAAGCGCAGCAGCAGCAGCAGTTAAATCAGCAGCAATTGTAGTCCCATCGAATGTCAAAGCCTGTTTAGCTACAGTAGCCGGGCCTCTATAAAGGACAGCCAACTCATGATCACCAGTTTCATTCTTATCATAAATGGTCTCATCAATTACTACCATTGTTACATTACCACCATTACTACCACTACCATCAAGCCAATCACCAGATGAGTCAAGGCAAGCCCCGACACCCATATCAGCTTCAACAGTTACAGTAGCGAAAGTTGTTCTGCAATACCCTTGTTTATTTCCATCTACTTCCCACTGTAGTACATCAGAAATTTTTGCTCCTCTTGTTAAATCAGCAGCCATTATTTATTCTCCTTTTTACCGTGTCTTGCTTTAATTAACTCGGCAGTTTTTGTTAAATGATCAGGGACATCTTCTTTTTTCAAGACTTTCTCCTGATCTGTTCCTAATTCCCCTTCAAGTTCCCCCGCTATAGCGGTTCTTGCCTTTTCAAGTGTATCAAGAATGATATTAAAACCTTCAATTCCCTTACATTTGAATAGGGTATCTGCAAGGACATCGGCATCCTCAACAAATGAATAACCCTTACAAAGCTCAACATACCCATCTTTAACTCTGGTATCTTCAGCTTTCTTTAAATCAGCAATCTCAGTGTCTTTAGCTTTTAAAGCTACGCCCTTTTCTACATCTGCTTTCTCAAGAGCAACTTTAACAGCAACTTTGACGGCATCATCAATTGATTTCTGAAGAGCAGCTTCTTCTTTTTTCAATTCTTCTTTCGTTTTCTTCATTTCTTTTTCCTTCTTAATTAATTGTGTAAATTCAACACCCATTTTCTCAATCTTTTCATAAAGATCTTGTGAGATTTTATCCCCATCACTGTATGATTTCAATACAGTAACAGAAGTATCCTCCCCAATTATATTATAAACCCAATCGGTAGGCTCAAAACCCAATAATTCAGCTAATTCATTTGCATCCTCATGATACATATAAAAAAAGGTAGTTAAAAAAGTAGCCATAGATGTAGTAATTTGAATATCCTCAGACTTTTTTAATTCCTTTTTTTGTTTCATTAGAAGCACCGATTGCTGATTTGCCCCTTGGCTAACCAGGGCTACATGCGCACCTTCCTTCTCAAAGTCCAATTCATGGACAATTCTTTTACTCATCCTCTACCTCCACTATTGCTGTGCAACCAATTGAAAATCCCGTAAACTCACCATCTTGGCACATTTTCCAAATGGCATCATCAAAGATTTTTACCACCATTACCCAATCATTTTTCTTTACCAAACCTTCCCCTAAAGAATAATCTACATCAGCTATAAAACTTTCAGCAACTTTTATAAGATCGGTATTTATAAGATGCTGAACATTACCTTGTTGACAATACATATTGAAATCATGACAAGCTTTCTCTACAACCTCAGAAGAATAAAAGTCTTGATTCTCACCATCATTATCATACTGTTCTGGTCTTAATACAACACACTTAAATAATTTCTTCTCCTCATCAATAGATTTTGCTAACCTTGTATTAATTGATACATCTAATTTCTCAGACATTCTTGCTCCTTTTTAATTAATGCGATAATATTACCCCTATAAGACTCAAATTTTTTAGTAATCTCTACTCCTCCGATACATATTCTATATATAGAGGAGAGGGACAGCTGATATTTGTTTTTTAATTCCCGTTCTCTGAGACCAGAAAGTTTATCATCTATAATATTATTATACATATCTTCTGATAATTTTTGTAAATTATTGATAGGTTCAACCCTTAACTTCTTAATAATTTTTCGATAGACTTTTAAATCTGGATAAATATTACCTTTATCTTTTATGTGACGAAGAGCTGTACTTTTTGAGATACCAAATTTCTCACCAACATTCTTAGCACTATAACCTCTAATATGATAATCAAGGAGCATCTTAATAATATCAAATCTGGAAACCTTCATTAACTTTTCAGATATTATTTTAAAACTTTTTCTTCGTAACTCACTTATTTCAATATCAGTTATCCCACCCCCTTTTCTCATATTCCACCCAATATCAAGATTAGATCGTAACTTATACTCTAAATCCCTAATATAATTAACATCTCCTACACATAAGATATCATACTGAATATCATCATATTTTCTTATTGCTAAATGAACGTGATAAAATGATCCTTTTCTCGCATTATTTCTATGAATATTAAATCTTTTATGGGGATTCTGTGTAACACCAACATATCCCTCAGATGTTATATCTATCTGACACGTTCTATGTATCCAGTATAGATAATACTTCATATCTATACATTTCCACATGTACAATAAGGTTGGTCATACCAATCAACACCATCATCAGTACAAGTAACTTCATACGGTAAGTGTTCAAATTGATGAAATTCCGTCTGAAATGGAATGGTGACAGGGGACTCTGTAAAAAGACCTTTAAACCGCTCCACAACCTCAATCACCTCTTCCCATGTAAGTTCTGTTCCTGAATCTAATATTATTTTCATGCTTTATTATCCATATTTATTGCTGAGTTATTGCCATTGGACTTGCCAGTTCCACTCGGATTGCCCTCTTCCATTCCCTCCCCTGCCCCACTTTCATTGGCAGTAAAGATCTCAGGATAAAGAGTATTAGCTGTCCATTCTCTCTCTTTTTCAATATCACCCTCTGTCACTTGATATTTAAAACCCGCTTTTGTTAAGACTTCATTAACTGTTTCTTGGGTTCTTGGAATCATATTAACACTTGAAAGCCTTTGAATTAATTTACCAAGATTATCTAAATCAACCTGATCGAGATCTGAGTAGGCTAATTTAGGCATTTCTTCCTTTTTGATACTACCCCACCCGTTAACTCTCAAAGTCTGTGGAACAAGGTCATTATCGATCACATCAGAGATAAATTGAAGGTGGTGTTCAATCCCAAAGGTTAAAAGGTTATTCTTATTTTCTGCCAGGGCATAAGATCCAGTACTTTCGTTACCAAGCTTTAAAACATCAGCAAGGTAAATCATCAAGATTTCTAATTGTTTTCCATTAATAATATCCCTCGTATTATACTGTTTTCCACCGCCATCCACACCAATAAGTTTAAAGTCAAATAAAGGTTTACCAGAATCATTATAAGCCATTGGCATAAACATGTACGTTTGATTTCCACTGTGTAAATTTTCAGCGTATGTTTGAAGAGTAGCGAGTGTTACACCTTCAGCACTTGTTGCATCTGCTTGTGCCTTTGCAAGCCAACCCGCATCTATAAACATTACAGGTACACCACCAAGGTCTTTTGCAACACCCACAGCTTCATAACTTTCAATAGTTTTTTTATAAGTCCATGGTTGAAAGCAGTCTTTTAAGGGACTATGGCCCTCTGGATTACCCTTTCTTTTTTTATAAGAGAAGAGTAATACTTTATCAACGGGTAATTCTATCTGCCCAGATTCTGTGGCAAGATCATAGATATTAGGGATACCACTTGTACTTTGAAAAATAGTTTTTAAGTTTCTTACTGATCCATCAAACTCCCAACCATCAATTGTACTCTGACTTCTAACCGGTAATTTTTTCCATCTATATTTTCCTGCATATTTACCATGAGAAACTTGTTCCCATACCTTCTCAGCAACATGAAAACCATAAATTCTGTAGGAGCCAACCTCTTCAATAAAACTTTTCCAGGTGTGCTCCATATTTGTCATGCTCCAATTGAGAAAATCAGTAGCAGCTTGAACTTTTGCAGTGGAATTCTCTGAGGCTTCAAATTTCCAATTACATTTCCCAATCATAATATCAATAATATTATTAGCAGCAGCGATAACAGAATCCTGAGCCATATATTGGAAGGTAGCAATACTTGTAGGAAATAAAAACTCTGATCTGGTATCTTCGGTAATATTACCATATCCGGCACCACCCTGATGGTTTAATCCCAACCACCCTCTTTCTATACTCTCGACAATATCACTCATGCGTTAATCGCCTTCTTCATTTCCATTAAGTTAATATTCATACCACACTGTGGTAAGGTAAATTGTGGGATAACAGTTTCTTTTGTTAAAAAGTTATAAGCACTTGCAAATACATCAGGCCAATCATCTTTACGAGAGTTGGTAGATCTTTCTCCATCAAAAGCTTCAAGTTCACTATAAATTGCATCAAGAGTTTTTTTATTAAATGTACTCTCAACAATATAAACAAACCCATTATCAACAGCAGCAGAAAAGGGTACAAACTTTTGTAACTTTGATTTTTGTGGTGCTACAACATCTTTTTTCACAACAAATCCATGAATGGCTAATTTCTTTGCACTCTCTATATATTCTGTCAATCCATGGGCACCGGGATCTACCGGCATTATTACTTTACAATCTGTGCCATCATATTTAGCCTGTTTAAGAATAATATTATCCCTTTGACCGGGTTTATGTCTAAACTTACCAAAGATCTCTGGCTCAATAGCATCATGGTTAGAAACATCAAATTCCCCTGTAGCAATAAAATCATTATTTTCAGTTTTATACATTTTTATACATGCTGTGTAATCTGGAAACTTATTATTATCATTTGGCTCTGTTGATGCCTTATCCCATGCTCTACAACAATTTGCCAGCAATGGAATTGAATTTAATTTCTGTATTTTATCTCTTTGAAAATAATTTGCTCCTACAAGTCTTACTTTCCAATTTCCATGGAGCAATCTTGCCTTATCAATCTTATTCAACCCCTCCAAAAAATCTAAGTATTCAGGATTCTCAGCAATACATATAGGATTATCATAAATAGTACTACTTATAAAAGAAAATGAGATTGGACGAGCCTTTTTCCACTTAGTTGAATACCTATCAATTAATTCTTTTTTATCAGATGACCACTTAAACTCTCCATCTTTACGAACATAATATCGGATAACACCATCCTTTTTTGGATTTGGAAAGCCCTCAGAGTCGAGATACCATTCAATCATTGGATATAACCAACTATCAGGATCTGGATTACAACTAATAACCATTCGAGATGGATGCTTAGAACTTGATCTTAACCGGGACATTAAATATTCTGTCTGAGTCCAACTAAAATGTGTTCCCTCGTCCATGCCGATAAATGTATATTGTAAACCCTGATGATCAATTTTATTTTTCTCATGCTCCATATGAGAAAACTTCATTTTAGCACCATTCTTCCATGTCGCTGTTAAATCATAGTCCCGCATATTCGGCCTATTATGTTTTGGGAGTTGATTATAAATCTCATTACTACAATCCCACATACCACCCTGACCCTTAAGTTGAACAGTTGTACGTCTAAACATTATTCCATTAAAATTAGGACAATCGACATATCGCAGGGGAATCATATTTAATACATAACTTTTACCACCGGCTACGGCTCCACCAATTACTAAGATCTGGGCGTTATTATTAAGCATCATTTCTTGTTTTTTTGACGAAGGGCCTAACATATACCATCCTTATATCTCCAGTGATATCCACCAGCAGTTTTTCGAATACCTTGACAAACTAATCTTATATTATGAGGGGCTTTTATTCCTACACACACCGCTGCTTCAACAGAAGTAACATATTCATCCCCTGTTTCTACACAAATTATCACTCTTGATCGTGAATTTGCACCTAAATGAGATATCCTCAATTTTTCCTTTGTTTTTAACGAAGCTTTATTACCTAATTGAGCCATTCTCATCTTCTCTTTTGATTTATCAGAATGCTTATATCCAACCCTTGCTCTACCCGCCTCTCTTAAATTATTCATACCTTCTATAGTGAATTCTTTATTTCTCTGGATTTTGCTCATCCGTTTTCGAGTTTCCGAGGAATGTTTTTTACCGTAAAAAGGATTAGCAGACCCACTTCCAATATTTCCACCATAACCCCCACGGGCAATGTTATAATAATCTGGGGATTTTATAATTTCTGATGTAATTAATTTTCTCTCATAATAATGGGCTTCAAGAAGTGAAGAAATTATAAGAAGGGTTTTTCTTTTAAAACTATTTTTACCATATTTTTTAATAGCTTTTGTAAGAAGAACCCCACTGCCAAGATAATAGTCATATCCATTAGGAATTTTATGAACCCCAATATACTTCTTTCCATTAATTAAGTTTATTGTTTCATAAACCATGTGCATAACTACGCTATATTCCTAATATCTTGGATTGTAAACTTCAACTCACCGATAATCGGTAAATCTGCCCCTGCATCACTTGTATATAAACCCTTAACACAAAAATATCGTTCACCACTATCAGAAGAATCTTCAAGTGTAATATCATCACCAGAGAGTACGACTGTATCACCTGTAAAATCATTATTAGCAAAGCTAAGACTATTCATGATTTCCAAGTGTTTATTCATGAGTTGCCATTGTAAATTTGAAGGTACAACGACATTCTCATCCTCATCCTCAAAGGCTAAGGTTATGACAGCGCTTCCACCATCGCACGGATTAGTATCACTAATTGATATACAACTCATGAGGCACACCTCATATCAACATAAGTACACCCTTCCCTTTTATGAACTTCCTTATGACACTCTCTACACAATGTTATACACATATCTACATCCGCCGATTCTATAGGATTATGATGAATTCCCTCAATATGATGACAATGTAATTGAGATTCTTGTTGCGTTTTACCACATTTTTGACATTCCCAATTATCTCTTTCTAAAACTAATTTTCTTAATTCCGGTTGTACTTCCCTTGATGTTGATTTTTTAAATCCTTTAGGGTATAAAATTTGTCCATATGTTGAGCAAGCTTGCTTGCAATGATCTGAACAGTATAAATTACATTCCCCTTTCTCATCCCTAAAAATTACTCCCTGTCTTGCATGGCATTCTGAAAAAGTAGGATTGAAATACTCCCCACAATATCTACATTTAACTTGCCCTAAATCATTATTTTTTGGATCTAATCTTGTATCTTCATACTCTGATAAACTCTTAAATACTTTACTTGAAGACAGTATAGGAGAAGAATTTCTTAATGAGCGTCTCCTTTTAACTATCTCACTATGTGCGTTGTTATATTGTTTACACTGAGCTAATCTATAATTTCTATTTTCATAATACCATTCTCTATTTTGTTTCAATATACGATCTTTATTCTTTCTAAAACTTTTCATTCGGAAGATTTGTCTACAAATTAAACAACTATGACGTAATTTACCATTTTTTCTACATTCAAAATATTCAGTTGTTTCAGGTAATTCATCATTACACACTGTACAGATTTTATACTCCATAATATAATTCCTTATATTCATCCAATATAATATATGGGAAGGTAGTTGAATAGCCTACCTTTCGGGTTGCAATCCCTATCCCATAAAATTTCTTCATTAAGTCGGGTCGATCACTTCATGATCCCATGTCGGGAAAGTTACAGTACCACCACTTGTCAATGTTTGAGTAGTACAAGTTGTGACATCAAGAATTGTTCCCGCAAGTGAAAGAACGATATGTTGTGCATCACCAGTAGCTGTTATTGAAACACCAGCTTTTTCATCCATCGCAACCTTTCTCCCAGAAGCATCCCCAGCTCCAATAGTATAACTATTACCATGCCCAGCGACCATCGCTACACTCGCAAGAGTACTCGCAGTAAAATTACCGTCAGTTGGTGTAGAGGCATCATCACATGCGCTCATTAATGTTGCAGTTGCAACTCCCGCTAAAAGCAAGTCAATTACTGCATCAGGTACAAATTTACTCATTGTTTTGTTCTCCTATTTTTTTGTCAAGAATAAAAGTAATTTCAATCTGATCACCGGTATCCTTTATTTTTTGATCAATAATCATACTTTTTAACTTCTCACCCACATTTTTTATATTCATTATCTGCTTTACATTCTGAATATCTAATATAATATCTTTTGACATATTATTCCCACTATTCAACAGTAAAAGAAATATCTGGAATAGATAGTTCTTGATTAATATTTGGAACTTTCAACTCATAACTAATACTTGACGTTTTTAGAGTAAAAGTTATCGTGACCTTACCTTTTGTTGTTATAAAAGTTATATTATCAATTTCTTGGGATTGTAATATATCAGCAATTTGTAGTAAGTTTGCTTGTGTTAAGTCCAATCCCTCAATACTTTGAGACTGTAATATATCAGTAATTTGAAGTATCGCAACAAAAGTTAGTAACATGTTATCCAAACTCTGGGCTTGAAGAAGGCTATTGATTACTAAGGTATTTTGTTGGATTAGATCTGCTACATCAATACTTTGTGCCTGTAAAAGATTATTAATCTGTAAAATAATACCGATAATAAGACCAACATTATCAAGTTCTTGGGCTTGTAAAAGGCTTAATATTGAAAGAATATTCTGTTGTACCAGATCTAAAACTTCTAAACTTTGGGCCTGATTTATACTCGCAATCTGTAAGGAAAGCGCAATATCCAATACCAAAGCTTCTAAACTTTGAGCCTGATCAATACTGGCAATATTTAATAAACTCTGTTGAAGAAGGTCTAAAGCTTCAAGATTCTGAACTTGATTAATATCTGCAATAGAAACTGTGTTTTGTTGCACAAGATCTAAGGTTTCTAAACTTTGAGATTGTAGAAGAGCAGCAATAACTAATATGATTCCTGCCTGTAAGTCTACATTATCTAAGCTTTGTGCCTGTAATAGGGCAGCAATAGCAAGAATGTTCTGCTGTACAGGATCTAATGTCTCCAAATCCTGAACTTGTAAAAGATCTGATATTACAAGAAGTGTACTAAATATATTAGCATATAGAAGAGTAGCATGTCGTCTATCACTAATGGAGATAGTATTATCAGGTACTGGAGAGATAGTAAAAACTGAAGTTATTCCAGTCACAGATCTTCTTTTATTTTCAGTATCAATACTCATTAACCCGAGATAGCCTCACTCTTTGTAAATGTTGTTCCATTATCAGATAATGTTGATTTGAACAATTTTGTAGTACCAGCATCATCATACGTTGCAGTTTCATTTGCTATTGTTTCTTCTTTATTTCTTAACTTCCGATAAATATAATTAATCATCTCTTCCATTGTTGGAGCTACAGGAGGAGCACCCTGTGACATTTCTGCTACAGTATCCGTTTTTAATACATCTGAAACTTCCGTATTCACACTCGTTTTCATTGTAGCTGTTAAATCACCATTTGTTGGTGCATTTGTTAAGTTTGTCGTAGTAGTAATTGTCCCGGCAGTAATATTAGTCGGTGTTGCAAAACCTGTAGCAGTTGCCCAATCTCCTTGGCTTGTTTGTAACTCATCTGTATCTGATAAAATTGAGGCTATATCCACTGGATTTATTAAAATACTTGGAAGCATTACATATCCACTCGTTGCATCTGGGTTAACTGCCCAATTTTCGTTGACCGTCGCTACCTTAGTCGTACCGTTATAATCAGTTATTAATCTTACTTGATCCTCACCCGTACCTGATCGTATAAAACAGATTTGATTATTATAAGAATTATCATTTGAGCTTGCTAAAGCATTTAAAGTTATTGTTCCAGCAGCCCCGGCCTGGGCAAGTCCCTCATTAACGTGTTCTCTCCCAGGATTAATTGTAATTTTATAATCAGAAGTTGAATCAGGATTTACTTTCCAATCACGATCCACAACAGCAATTTTAGTCGTACCATTATATTCAAGAATCAACCTACATTGTCCATCTCCAGTTCCACCAGTAATAGCAATTTGTGATGGATCATATGCCCCATTAGAAGCACTTGCGGTAGAAGCTAATGTAATGGTGTTACTTGTGCCAGTTTGTGCCCGTCCAGCATCTATAACCCCAGAAAATAGATTTGCTTCATCAGAAATAATAACACTGCCTGAATTATCTGTTTTTTGAAATGCTCCTCTTACGGCGAAAGTTCCTCCAGCACAATTTGCATTAAGAACATATTGACCATTTCCTTCAAGACTCATATTATCTGCACCGGTTGTGCCCAGATTTCTTATTTCAATACCACCTGAATAATGTCTCATGTTCATATTTGTGTCACCGGCAGTATTAAAATCAATATATGGTGTTCCTGTCCCGGCAACACCTGAGAAACAAGCATCCCATAAAAAAGTCCCCGCTGATAAAGTAACCCCAGAATCACCTATTGCACAAGCTCTCATACCACCAGCTTGTAGACTAACAGCAGATGATAAAGCTATTTTACACATCATAAATCGATAATTCGTTCCTGTTGAAGTACCATATATATTTGCATATTCTACAAACATATCATGAATGGATTGTCCATTAAGATCAAGTGTCCATTCATTCCCCAGAAAAGTATAATTATCAGAAGTAGCAGAAAGTTGAATTATAGAACCATTAAGAATATGAAATCTCTTAATACCAAGACTTGTGGAGAGTGTTAGTGCGTTTGCCCATGTTAAAACTGGATTATCGGCTGTTCCATTTATATAATCTGTTGTTCCAGCTACACCATTTACAGTATCAACCCATATAGATCCATCAGCATATCCTACTGATTGATAAACTGTGGCAAAAGAACAGAGAATCCTATCCGTACCATAAGCTGTCCCAGTTGTTGCACCGGTTGAATAGACTCTATACCTAACAAGTCCAGCATTAGCTCCTGTTCCAACATGAGCAATTGATAAGTCATAAGTTTCAGCTACAATAGTTGTGCCATTTACACCAGCTTTAGTTCCAATCTGTTCCCAAGCTGGAGTTCCTGTCCAATTCCATGCATAGATTTCATAACTGTCACCCTGACCCGCTGCATATCCATGCCATGAAATACTTACTGGAGATCCATTTGCACCGATATCAAATTCGTAATAAAAATCCGTTGTTCCGCCACCTGGCTCAACAACATGTACAGTCCCGTCATGAGCAAGTGTTGCCAAATAAGTAAGTGTCTCTGTTTCTGTACCAGCTTTTGTAAAAGAATTAGCAGTTTGATTCGTAGCTGCTGTGCCGCTGGCGATGTTGCTTATTTGAGATTGAGTAGCAGGGAATGTTTCTCCGGCCAGACCGGTTGTATCATATTGAGCTTCAAGGTTGTCGGCTGCCGTTGTATCACCAGAAATTGCTGTAACGTCTGCTGTCACCTGGTTTGTAATACTGGCGATAGTACCTGCTGTTATGTTTGTCGGAGTAGCAAATCCAGTGGCAGTTGCCCAGTCACCTTGACTTGTCTGTAGATCAGCAGTATCGATGAGGATTGTATCGACAATTCCATCAATTGTATCGATTTTACCATCTAAAGTTGTTCCAGTATCTGTTAATATATTTGCTGTTTCAGCTTTGACTGCTATGATATCAGCGGCTATATCAGTGCCCGCTGCATTTGTTATGATAGCAGTTTCTAATTGATCGATGTTCGTATCAATTATGTCTTGTTTGGTTTCTGTAGCAAATCCCGTAGCAGTTGCCCAGTCTCCTTGACTTGTTTGGAGATCAGCGGTATCTGCTAAGATTGTAACTGTTTCGGCCTTGAGTGCTATTATATCAGCAGCGATGTCGGTTCCAGTGGCATTTGTAATTACAGCTGTTTCTATTTGATCAATATTTGTGTCAATTATATCTTGTTTCGCTTCCGTTGCATAACCTGTGACAGTCGCCCAGTTACCTTGATTGGATTGAAGATTGTCGGTGTCTGTTAAGATAGCATTTATATCAGCACCATTATCATTTGCTGTCTGTGCTGTTCCGTTGACTTCTTTTACATTGACATGAAATCCAGTAGGATCTGTCTGAGATTGAGTTTCCCACTCATTAACAATTGCGGTAGCTGTTGGGTTATCGGCTGTTTGTGCCGTATGTCCAGTAAGGGTATTAACTTCAAGAAGATCTCCGTCAGACCCAACTCCCAATGTATACCCTGCTGTTATTTTGGGTCGATATAATTCGATAACTCTTGTAACAGGAGACATAGATGCGTGTGTTATATGCAGGGCTAATTCTTCCGAATCATTTCCAGCAGCAATAGTGGTATCTTCATCCAATAATAATTCGTAGACTCCCGGCATATTGGTTGCATCTGTTTCGTTCACCGTAGGAGTTGTCATTGCTGCTGCTGCTGCACCATCTCTTGACCTGTAAACAGTAAAACTTGACAATCCAGTTTCTCTTGTTTTTAAATCTGTTATATCAACGGCTACGAAATAGCAATACTGATCTGTTACTCCACTCGGAATTCTCATTCTATCCTCCTATTAAAACCCCACCTAATTTAACAGCAGTTATTGGTCCCACTTCTTTTGAAAGTTCATTTGTTAAATTTTTTATAAAAATATCTGTTGTTTCTTCCGAAACGGTCATCTGTGGAGTCACAGTATATGTATCAATTGCAACACCATCCAAAGTCACTCGAAAATCATAAGTAGCCTCTGCTGCATTGGTAGTTGCTTCAATTGACCACTCAAATTCTGTATATTCATCTGTCCCAATAGTAACAGCATCCGCAGGATTTTCATCATCCTGAATACGCCCAGCAGAAAAATCACCAGTAGTTTTTGTAGCCGGAGCTGTTAATTGTGCTGTAGTTACTTCTCCAGAAGCTGTAATGTTAGACGATGCAGATAACTCAAAAGCTGTCGCTCTATGAACAATTACTTCAAGACCATCACTTGTATCCGAATTATCAGTTGTTACAAATAAATATTTTGTCCCTGGAGACTGAGACCCTAAATCCACGGTGATAGTTATTGATGTGTCTCCACCCCAGGTTGTAATAGTTTGAGATACTTTATTAGCTGTAGCATATGTTGCATTATCACCTAATTCAACTGTCGCTGATCCTTGACTTGCACCAAATCCTACACCGGTTAAAACTATTCCAGTGTCTTTATCTTTAAATTCCTCATCTGTTCCTGCATCTGTAATTGATGGATCTACAAAATCTCTTACAATATAAGCCCAAACAGCCCATGCATCGGTAGCAATAGTCCAGCCACCAGAGGCGGTAATAGATTCACTATCTGTTACAGCAGCATCTCTGCCTGACACTACGATACTTGCCCTGCCGGCATCATCATTTATTAAATCTGTCCAACCTGTAGGAGTACCCGAAATTGAATCTTGATCTACCGTAACAAGAGCTATTAATTTGCCTCCTCCATCTGTTGAGCTTGCTGAAAACGCACCAAAATCAGGAGTAGTATTATCTGTAATCGTAAATTGTGAATCATTAGCAGAACTTATCGGTGTTGCAGAATCAAACTCTCCTTCTGGCACAACAATAACACAAACATTCCACCTCGTGTTTGTGTCGGTTGTTACATTAAAAGTGCCGCCAGCATAAGCTCCGTCACCGATAAAATAACCCAGCCCGGCGAGGACAGTATCTACTGCGCCCGCTCCTTCACCGCCATATCCTGTAGTAATACTTGTTATGCTTTCTGAATTGGGGCCAGCAGGCCAAGTCAATTCTTGCGTATCTCCACCATCCTGCCAAAATGCAATATTTAAAATAACTAAGTCACCATCAGCATATGATGGCATCGTTAATCCGATAGTGGTTGATGTGACATTGCTTTCGCTTTGTGTGCAATCTCCTGATTCAATTACTAAAGCCATTAGCTCACCGCCTCATATTCAGAATCAGCATCACCATTCTTTTTAAATTCTAACTGAAATTGTTCTGATGTGACTATGCCAGTTACGTCCAGAAGAACTCTTAATCTTATAGTTGTTTCTTTTCCCTTAGTAACATCGACATCTTGAGCAGCCGCCCAGGTAGCCGTGGATTCAGAACCATTATCATTTCTCCATCGGAACCCTTCTTGATCAATTGTTGCAGCTCCACCCTCTGCATCCGGATCAACCCCAAAACTAAGAATTGCACCGTCAGCAAGGGCTGTATCATCTGTATAGGTATATACCCACTCAGACCCATTCCAAACAAATTGACTTAAAGCGCCATGTTGTTTCTGGGCCATTTTAGTAAAGTCCCATCATTTTATTAGTGTATGCAAATTTGCCATAATATTTTAATGCTACTCTGTCTCTTTCTTTCATGGCATCAACTTTATTTTTGAATCGTTTAAATAACACCTTTACCCCATTTGTTTTCAATTGAGCAAGATACTTATTTCTTTTTTTATTAAAAGAAACACCGACCATTCCTGTTGTATTAGCTTTAGATAATTTTCTATTTTGACTGTTTTGTTTATGAGTACTTAATCTCAATTTATGTTTGCGATTATCTAATAAATTATGTTTTTTGTGATCAATTTCATACCCACGTGGAATGACACTACCAAACACCAAATTACAAAGTTTTATTCTTTGTTTTCTGTTATTGCATTCTACATAACCACGAGTAGTTAAATGCCATTTATGATCTTTTACTTTTTCATAATCTTCATTATCAATAATAGCTTCTGCTACTTCTCTACCGTGTTTATCTCTCAAAACTATTTTACAATTTTTATCACTAAACCTATACTCATTTTTGTCATAAATAGTCCTATCAAATATTTTACCGTGATTATAAAATTGTCGGTAATGTTTTGTACAATAACCCAAAGCTTCATATTTTCCATCACATCCTTTTACAGAACATTTTCTATTTGTTACAACACCATCTGTCCAAGTTTTATATGTCTTTCCCGTTCTTTGCATTTGTAAATAATGCCTATTACAAAACCCCTTACAATAACTTTTTGAATCACACCAACTTACTTTACAATTCCCCACAACAATGCCTCCTTATAAATATGTTATTATCGTTAGTTATATGTATCATAATATCAACCATTTGTCAATCATCTCGTCTAACTGGGCATAAAAGGGGAACTCCGTTTGCGCATGGTATTTGTGGGGTGTTGGGGTTGTTGGTTATGTAAAATTCGTCAATATAAATATCCGCTAAATTACTTCCAGCATAATCAGCCCCTAAATATAAAACATCTGATGCATTACCCACAAAAGTATTTGCTATTGTTTGAGCTGTTCCATTTTCAACTCCATCTATATATGATGAAACAGAACCAGTATCATCCCAATGTATTTCTAAAAAATACCAATCATCAACAGCACAAGCGATAGCACCAGTGATTATTTCAGACGTTCCCTGGCTCCTGTAAGTTACATCAATATTTCCAGAGGCATCCATTGCGGCTTGAATATAATCTGTTGCATCACCAATCCCAAATAAAGCGTCGGTATCGCTTATGGTCTGTATATTAAACCAGAAAGATATGGTTCCTTGACTATAATCAATGTGTGTATCTTCTGTTAATGTCAGATGGAGTTCCGCTGTTCCTTCTGCATCAAAATAATCATCGTTATTGCCCATACCACCAGATGCAGTAAAGGTTCCTCCAGAACCGCCTTTTGTTCCTTGTATAGCCCCTATAGAAATATTGCTCGCCGTACAATCAGATCCATCCCAATAAAACAAAATATCCTCATGCGCCAAAGCAGTATCAACAGAACCATTGCCGGTGAAGTATGCTCCGTAATCATCTACATCTCCTATAACAACAGGATCAGGATCTGCTGGGTCGCCTGTTTGTAACGGAAAATCATGCAGCACAACATTTGTTTTATGCTCAATCTGTCCAAGGGCAATTGACATCTCATCTTCTGTGCCACTGCCTCCTTGAATATGATATGCTCCGTCACTTGCAAACCCGTCAGTTCCGATGCTTGTATGCCCTGTGCCTGATGTTACGGCTGATCCTGTGTTGAAGGTTAGTTCTGATGGATTTGTGTATTGGATGCCTTGTTCGAGTCTGTCAGCCTCAGCATACAGTTTTGCTGATCCCTCTCGGGATGCGGAGTCAATAATTAAGACTCCCGACATTTCATATGTCCCAGCGGTAATTGATCCTTCCCATTGAAGAAAAATTTCCCCGTTTCCTTTAATTCGTTGAGTTGTCGTTGCCGGAGAATCATCATCTAACTTAATTATTTGACCATTATATTGGTCAGATGTATACATTAAGTAATCTGCGCTGCCATAAGTACCACTACTTGATGCTGTTTCACTACCAGAGTTCTCATAATAAGACAATTCGCCTGTAGTTGTTGCCGCAACATCTAACCCAATAATAGTAGAATATGGAGTTGAATCTAAAACTATTGTGCCAGTTAAAATCCAAGAAAAATCAATAAAAAATCGATCTGGATAAAATATTAGTGTGACTGTAATTTCCCCTGAATTTGTCAATTCAACATCAGAGAGATCAACGGGAGTCCCTACAATTTGGATTTTTATTCTATTGGGAGTGTCTTCGAGGACAGAATACGATCTATTGGGGTCTTTTAATAACTCATAAGATGTTGAACTTACTCTCATCCATCCTATTTTAACATCCGCCCAATTACTCCCTGAAGACCTGTGCCCATAAGGATTTAACCAAACCCCATCATATGTCGCTTTTCTAATGTTAATTGAATATCCATCCCCGTCAATAAAATAATCATTACCATTTTCATCAATAATCAAATACGGATCAACCATCAACCCTGCACTATCAGTATATCTCTCCAAGGGTGTCCTACTATCTGCTACATCACAAGTGTATCCATCAGGTTCAAATGTCCAGATATGATATGCCCAGCCAGTTGTAGGATGATCTGGAGTTGTATGATCTACATCTCCTGTATAATCTTCAACAGAATAAGATAGACCTTTTTCATCATCCCGATTAACTGCAAGAGCATTTTCAAGGACTTCTGTTCGCCATTTAATTCTAACTAATTTTCCGGGGATATCTACATAAAATGTCTGTTTATTTGAAAGCCCATGAGCAAACTCCCACTCGAGAGCAAAGACTGCATCTGTAATACTTAGTGCTGGGATATCAGTAATCCAAACTGCTCTGAAAGTACCATCACCTATTTTTGTAATGTTTGCTGTCTCAAAATTAAATGCTTGAGAATGCCATGAACCTCCAGCATAAACTTCTGCAACAAGTTCTGCCCTGGCAACTAAAATATCATTCCATAGAATCTCAATGTGTTCATCGAACATTTTAAACTCTGCCACGCCATCAAATACTTTTTTCTTTAAACTTTTCAGGCAATCTGTATTCACAGCACTGGTGTCTTCTGCAATTAAATCATAAATGGTATCTTCACCATCTACCCGTGGCATGAAGAAATATTGCGGAGAATCTATGGGATTTATTTTAGTTAGTTTCATTTTATTCTACAGCTATGTTGATATTAATAATTACAGGTAGTGGTACAGTAATTTTTATCGGAATATTATTTTCAGGCGGAGTGTAAACTGCTGTTGTTTCGTATGCTGCTTCGTTGCTCGGTCCGCTTTCTCCCATTATATTCCAGGCTGTAACTATAAAAATATATGTTTTTCCAGGCGTTAAATTGAGAGTGTCGTCTATATCAGGGATTTCAGTAACGTCACCAACAGGATGAGAGAAATCATCTACTCCATCAGTGAAATAAACATTATATCCATCGACTTCTCCTGTGCTGGCGTCCCATTTTAATGTTGCTGCACTTGCAATACTTGCAAACATTAAAATAAATAATACTATTAATAATTTTTTCACTATTTTATCCTATAAACTCCATCTGAATAATACTCTCTTCCACAACTTCTTCATCCCTGACAATTGATGATCTATCAATAAAATCCTTAGGAATAGGATCTTTACCATGAGCCTTAGCAAATTTACCGTGTGTTTCAATGATAAACTTGGATGCTGCCATCCTTGTGGCTACAGCACACTTAGGATCATTGCAAAGAGTAATCATTGTTTGAATTGCATCCAAAAATGCAGCATCAATCATTACTTCTGCATCATAAAGATGTTCAACAGTTTTTCTTGCTTGTTGATATTTTCTATTTGACCCACTCAATCTCGCCAAGAGGTACTCCTATCGGGCTTCTTCAGCTTTGCACTGTCGTAATTCTTGATATCCACATCCTGGTATAGACTTATGAATATTTTTATGACATGATCTACAAAGTGTTATCCCATTATCTCTATCATTAACTTCCATTGGTGATAATCTTGGTGAAATAATATGGTGAGCCTCTAAATTATTTTTATCACCACAAATTTGACATTCAAAGTTATCACGCTCTAAAACAATCTTTCTGAAGTATATATTTCTATCTATCACCTTTCTTACAACATCTCTTTCATGTCTCTTATAAAAGTCCCAAAGAGAGAGTAGTTGTACCAACACTGGAAATAGATCCTCTTATAAGAACCATCCCCTGCATTTCAAAGTTCGCCCAACCACTGGCAGTAAATGTCGTGTCAGTTCCAATAGCAAACCAAGTCGTTCCACCATCAGGAGAAAATTCAACCGTTAAAGTAGCACCATCCCAAGTTCCAAAAGCATACACCATACCCTTTCCACTATTAGCAAGGGATGGATTCCACTTAAACGTATCTTGAGATCCAGTTGTATTAGCTTCTACTTCATCGAGTAATAATAACATAATAATCCTTTTTATAATTGTTTTTTTATATAAAAAGGTGCTAAGTAAATACAAAGCACCAAGTTATAGATGCATTTCCAGCATCTGAAACCCACCCTACGGAGAGAGGAAGGGTGGTAAATCACCTATATTATCACCAACAATAAAAGAACACTCTCTACAAAGATCGTCACTAAAATCATATTCTTCATCATGATCATGATATAATTCTATTCCACAAGCTAAACAACGCATTGCCTTAATTCTTTCTTTCTTTTCTAACTTCATAGATCATAATATAAGCATTAAAATTGAATGCACAAGGCCCCCTTGATAAATAAATTTTTTTATCCAATAAAATCAGGTACTTGAAAAATAAGTACTTGACAAACAAATTTTAGTGCTTATAATATAATTTCCTGCATAAAATTTGTAGATCAACTTTGAAAATAACAATAACAAAAAACATGAAAAAGTACTTGACAAATAAAATAAAATATGTATAATATTGTTCATAACAAGTTTTTTAAGTGTTGTTGTTGTTATTTACAATATTGAGTAACAACTTTATGTACAACTTTATGCAGGGGGAATATGAAATATAAGGTTATCAATAAAGATGGAAGTAAAGAAAATGTTTATAGATCCAAGTTTGAATTATTAACCTCTATTAAAGAATCTTTTGAGGATAATTTTAGAGAAGGAGTTAGTCATTTAATTAATGATAATTCATTTCTTAGAGGGTGTTGTCATCATTGGGGAGAAGTTTATTTTTATTATGATCATTTATTTGATTGTGAAAGTGGAAAGTATATCTTTAAAAGAAGAGCAATTTCTAAAGAACTTATGATTATTGATGAATATGGGAGAATTGTTAATTTACCAGATCTTGCAAAAGCAGCTTTAAGAATTAAACTCCCCGAAAAAAAGGAATCCTATGGGTTTTATTATCCACATAATCGTTATCAATGGTGGGAAGATAGTCTTTGGTGGACAAAATATCATGAGAGAAACAAGAATGCTAATTGGGTTTCTTATAATGGAAGTAAGGGAAAGAGATTACAACAAGAGAGAAGAATTTCTTGTGATAAGATGCATCAGCCTTTTGTGAGGGGAAGAAGGACTAAAGAGGCATTAGATCCATGGGGGATGGCAGGAGGTCAGGTCGAGACACAAATAACTTGGAAACAAATGAAAATAAAAAAACAATATATGGAAAAAGTGCTTGACAAATAAAAATACCTGTGTTATAGTGTGTAATAAAAAGGAGAGAAGAATATGTTTATAAAAATTAGAGATAAATGGTTATTAGAGTCTGGGAAGAGAGATTTTATAGTTTCTGAAATAAAAGTTCCAACAGAAGGAAAAAATAAAGGTGTAGAAATATATATTGATTCCTCTTATTTTAGAGATATTAGACATGCCCTTAAGAACGTGTTAACGAGGGAGATACTTAAATCCGAGGCTACAACCCTCACAGGACTTTTAATCGAGATACAGACACTTAGAAATGAGTTTAAAGAGCTATTTGATCTAAATGTTTAACTGATAGGTTATATTAGGAGCAATTTTAAGGTTTTAACCGAGTGGTTAAAATGTACTGAGGACGATCGAAGGACAGTTCTCCCTTGGAAGGAGGGCGAGGTAGGGGCAGCACCTACTCCTCAGACCAATAAGAAGGAGAAGTTTGTGAAATTCATATTAGAAGTTGAAGAAATAATTGGTGAGTGTAGTGATTGTGACTTGGATATGATCTGTATCAAAATTGGAATTCCATGTCGGGAATATAATAAATGTTATAAGGCAATAAAAATTGAAGAAACCTTACAATCAGATGAAGAAGGTGAGAAAACAAATCCCACCACAGGGGTTTGACTTTAAAGATAAGTCTAAGTATTGTAGGAAACAAAAACATAAGAAAAGTTTGTCTAACATTAATTACTGTTAACCACTCTTATTGATAAGAGACATATCATTCATACAAACAGAAAAGTGTTAATACAAAAACAGAGTATGTTTGAGTTTTTTGAAGTGTAGCTCAGTTGGTAGAGCACTGTCTTGATAAGGCATAGGTCGGTGGTTCGAGTCCACCCATTTCAACCAGTGCGTCTGTATCCCAACTGGTAGAGGAGCTGCACTTAGAATGCAGAGGTTGAAAGTTCGAATCTTTCCAGGCGTACCAAAAAAGTTTAGTTAATGAAAATTAACTATTGACAAATAGAATAGAGTTTGTTATAATGTTTTTAAGTTTATTGCGGTATAGGGAAGTAGTCATCCCGCTTGGTTCATACCCAAGAGATCGAAGGTGCAAATCCTTCTACCGCTACATTATGAGAGATAGGGTAGCCCCCGAAAAATGATAATTCCATCATCCTCTCTCATCCAATTTAAAGGAAAGTATAAGGAAATTACTATGAATGTTGGAGCAAGAATTAGTGCAAACAAAAGCCGTGAGAGGGCAATAAAAAGGTATTATGAAAATCCTTTAAGGTGTCTTCACTGTGATGAAATTCTTTATGTAGGTGAGAATCAAAAAGTCTCAGAAGTTAGGCGTAAAAAATTCTGTAATCATAGTTGTGCTGCGAAGTATAATAATTTGAGGAGAGAGTCACCAGAAAAATGTTCAAGAAGAACACTCTATAAGATATGTGAGTGTGAACAATGTCACTGTGAAATTACACTACAAAGAGTGAAAGGAAAGTCCTTCTTAAAACGAAAGTTTTGTGATGACTGTCTTCAGTATAACAGAAATGCTTTTAAGCGATTAACAAAGGGGGAATTATTTGAAAAGAGGGGAAACTGGCAAAGTGCGAGATCATCTATTCAAAAAGATGCGAGAAAAATAATAAAAGATAATAATCCCTCTTGTGCTATTTGTGGATATTCCACTCATATAGAGGTTGCCCATATAAAAGCTGTAAGTGAATTTGATGATACATCTCTTATCTCAGAAATAAATGATAGAAGGAATCTAATTTTTCTGTGTCCTAATCATCATTGGGAATATGATAATTTAAAAACAAAGAAATAAGCTCCTGTAGTCCAAATAGGTAAAGGATATCGGGCCTTCAACCCGATTACAACGGTTCAATTCCGTTCAGGAGTACCAGTAAAAGGCAACTTCGGTTGTCAGATTGTGGCAGTAACTCAAAGGTAGAGATTTAGGTCGTGATCCTAAAAGTTGTGGATTCGAATTCCACCTGTCACCCCATTTTTCCAGAATAGCGTATTCGGTAACGCTGGGCACTGTTAATGCCTTATATGTAGGTTCAAGTCCTACTTCTGGAGCCAAGCTGGTCTATCACACTCAGACCGCCAAATAAAGATTGTGTGAAGAGTGGTAAAAAGTATTAAGGATACTATAAGATGCTTTGCAAGTTAAATGAGGATTCCTTACCCTTGCATCTATTAGCCACTCAATTTCGGAGAGTACCATCAAGGTGACAAATGGGCTTTGAAAGCCTTGGGGTGTTAACAGCACCGGGTTTCAATTACTCTACTCTCCTCCAGTTTTAATGGTTCCATGGTGTAGTGGTTAGCATAGGAGATTGTCGATCTCTTGACGGGAGTTCAATTCTCCCTGGAACCGCCATTATTAATGGTCTATTGATATTAAAGGTATAGCATGAAAACATGGTCAGATCAAGATTTGATAAAAGTTGTTAAGGAAAGTTTAACATACAGACAGGTGGCTTTAGGACTTAATTTGAAAGCAACAAGTGGAAATTATGTAACAATTAAGAAGTATATCAAATTACTTGAGATTGGTTGAGAAAACAAAAAATAGATCTTATAAAATTATCCGGCGGATTTTGTGAGTGTTGTGGGGTTGAATTTGATGGATCAAATGAGTGTATGTTTGATTTTCATCACCGAGACCCGAATAAAAAATCTTTTGGAATTAATCAGGGAATGATAAATAAGACATCGAAGAAAAAGATATTAAAAGAACATAAAAAATGTTCTCTTGTTTGTGCTAACTGCCATAGATTAATTCATAATAACTATTAAGGGAGAGAAATGATAAAATTAAACTGTAGCGCATGTGGTAAGGATTGGGAAGATGTTGGTAATGCTTATATGAGAAATAGTTCAAATAAAATTGATTATTATTGTAACTATTGTCAGAGTAAAAGAAAACCAATAAGAAAAGTGGAGGAACTCTTTTATGATATCTCTAAGATAGTTAAAGAGGAGAGTAATATCCTTGTTATTGGGGACATCCATGAACCCTTTTGTCTTGATGGGTATAAAGAGTTTTGTCATGACATGTATGAAAAACATGATTGTAATCAGGTAATCTTTATTGGTGATATTATTGATCACCATTACTCATCTTTTCATGCTACTGACCCCGATGGGCTGGGAGGTGGGACAGAACTCAACTTTGCCATTAATAAAGTTAAAGAGTGGGAAAAAATATTCCCAGAAGCAGATGTTTGTCTCGGAAATCATGACAAAATCATTCTTCGTAAGGCTTATGCTGCCGGTATCTCAAAAAGATGGATTAAAGACTTCAAAGATGTTCTTGGAGTTGGTTGGAATTTTCAACCATCTCACAAGATTTTTAATATTTTATTCAGACATGGTATGGGTCAAAAAGCTGCCCCAAAAGCTGGGAGTGAATTTATGAGTGTCGTTCAAGGACATTTTCATACAGAAGCATATATTCACTATAGAGTTGGGCAGGGTAAAATGGTATTTGGAGCACAATGTCCTTGTGGTATTGATAGAAAAGCCTATGCAATGGCATATGCAGAAGAACACCCTAAAGAAGCTATTGGTTGTTTAGTTATAAAAGAGAATGGTAGACTACCAATTCTTGAGATGATGAACTTATAAGGGGGGGAATATGCCAATATACAATTATAAATGTTTAAGTTGTGGGGAAAAGTTTGAAAGTATAGAAAAGAGTGATACTGAGATTTCTTATTGTCTCTTGTGTAAAAAACTTGCAAAGAGATTACACGGAACTGAAATTCCCTCTCCACCAAAATTGATTGCTGGAATAGGAGGTTTTCATTCTCCATCTTATGGGAATAGAAAATATGAATGATTTTGAAATATATGAAGAAATTTCTTTATTTGAAGATGATCTCTTTGAGAGTTATGTAGAGGAGATCTTCTATGAATGTTACAGTTGTGGATGGGTTGGAGAAAATCCGTTTGAACAAAAATCCAATTTATGGGGGGAAGATGAGATAATCTTTCTATGCCCTGAATGCTGTGAGTTTCTTATATGACTATAACTCACGGTAAATATGGAACAAGAACATATAATACTTGGGAGGGTATGAAACAAAGATGCCACAATTCCAATAACCCAAGATTTTGTGATTATGCTGGGCGGGGCATTTTTGTTTGCAGAAGGTGGAGAAATTCATTTGAAAATTTTTATAAGGATATGGGTGAGAGACCAAGTGGAATGACGATTGATCGAATTAATAATAATCTCGGTTATTTACCTTTTAATTGTAAGTGGTCATCCCTAAAAGATCAATCACGAAACACCAGAAGAAATCATTTCTTATCTCTTAGTGGTGAGTCTAAGACAATTGCCGAATGGTCAGAGATTATTGGAGTTGCATATTTCACTCTCCTTGCTCGTATTAAAAGAGGATGGACAATTAAAAGGGCTTTAACAACAAAGTAGGAGAATAAAAATGAAGTTTATAAGATTAATATATTACACAATAAAGTATTGGTGGCAAGGAGATACATTAGAGATGGCAATAATGTTCGCTAAAAAAGTTGTTTACTGGGAGTAGATTATGCAAGCAGGATATTGTGGAGTAACAATGTTTGAGGGTAAGACACTTGACGTTATCATCGATGAGGATCAGTTTAAACTTTTTGATGGTGGGAAATTCATAAGATTTATTGCGAATAATAAATTGAGAAAAGCTGGGATAAAAACCATTGGAACTAAAAAGGGTGAAGATAAAGTTGTTTATGGAAAATTTGGGTATGTTGGATGCCCACAGAAAAGTTAAATGGGGTTAATTATAGTGATAACGGGTTTATTCATATTCTGGTTAGGGGGTGTTTCCCATGAAGCAGATATGGCGAGAAATTTTAAAAAATCTGGCGATGCAAAAGCTTGGTTTTGGGAGATTAAAAAATAAAGGAAATATATGAAGCATAAAAAACAATATCCATCTGAATTAGAACTAAAAAAATTATTTGATTATGATCCACTAATTGGTGATTTAATATGGAAGGAAAGCCGTGGTTCAATAAAAAAAGGATCGATAGCGGGATCACCAAATGGGAGAGGGTATCTTCGAACATGAATTGATAATATTCATTATTTAAACCACTTATTAATCTTTATATGGATGACAGGAAGTAATCCTATCGGACGGGTTGATCATGATAATGGAAATACTATGAATAACTATTGGGGGAATTTAATAGAAGTATCTCAATCAAAGAATATTCATAAAGCCAGATTAAGAAAGGATAATACATCTGGGGTTAAGGGCGTCTTCTGGGATGAAAGATGAAAACGCTATTACTCTAAAATAGGGGTTAATAAAACTCAAAAGTGGTTAGGTTATTTCAATAGTTTTGAAGGAGCTGTAGCCGCAAGAGCTAAGGCTAATATTAAATATTATAATAATGAGGTAAATTAATATGTATTTCAAAGTTACGTGGCATCAGGATTTCTCTGACCTAATGCACCATCTCTGGGGGAAATTCGGTAGAGAAATATTCACTGAGAATGGGATTGGTGATCAATTGGATCTCAATAAATTTTCTCAGAAGTTTTTTAATAACAAAAGTACAACCGCTGATGTTAGCATTGATGCTAATGCTAATGTTGGTGGTAAAAGTGTGATTGATTATAATTTTGAATTCCAAAAACCTATTCAAAAATATAACTCTCATTATTTATTATGGAAGAGTTTAAAAACAAGTTATGGACTCCAAGTTGCAAATGAAATAATTGAGAAACAAATATCAGGTGAAATATATATTAATGATTTTTCTGATATTGGATCTCCATATTGTTTCAATTTCAGCACCTATGATATTGCTCTTGAGGGGCTTAACATGTCCAATAGAATGAGTATAAAGCCCCCAAAAAGTCTTGAAAGCTTTATAAGACAAATGGAGCAGTTTACAGTTTATGCTGCAAATAGCACACTTGGGGCGACAGGGCTTGCTGATGTGTTGATTGTTGCTGCTCATTATGTTGATAAAATTATAGAGACAGGATATGATGGGCGGATCTGTATTGATCACGAGAATACCGGTACACTTATATTTTCAGATAAAATTAAAACATATGTTAGTGAAAGATTGAGAAGTTTTATTTACACGCTCAATTGGGAGTTTCGGGGTAATCAATCCCCATTTACAAACATCTCAGTTTATGATGATGAATTCTTAAGTGGACTTGTAAAAGATTATAAATTTTCAAATGGTGAGTCTTCTAATATTTCAACTGTTAAAGACATTCAAAAACTCTATATTGAGGCAATGAATGATGAGTTAAGACGATCACATCTAACCTTTCCCGTTACAACAGCAGCTTTTTATGTAAAAGATGGAATTATTCAGGATAAAAAGTTCTTAGAATATATTGCAACTCAGAATATGGAGTTTGGCTTTATCAATATTTATTATGGTGATACGAGTACACTTAGTAGTTGTTGTCGGCTCAGAAGTAGTGTTAATAATGAATACTTTAATAGTTTTGGGGCGGGAAGCACAAAGATTGGATCTTTAGGGGTCGTAACAAGTAATCTTCCCAGATTAGCTTATTTAGCCGTTAAACAGGAAGATCCTGACTCGGCTTTCATTGAAAGTATAAGGAAATCTGTAGAAACGATTGGAAGGATAAATAATGCTAAAAGAAATATCATTAAAAAACGAATTGAACTTAATGCTATGCCGCTATACACATTGGGTCACATGGATCTATCAAAACAGTATTCCACTTATGGTGTTACTGGACTTAATGAGGCTTTAGAGGTACTTGGGTATGATATTATGAGTGATGAGGGAGAAGAGTTTGTACTTGATCTCTTAGATGTTATCAATGAAGAAAATGATAAGATGGCTAAGAGATTTAAGGCACCACATAATTGTGAACAAGTTCCTGCCGAATCTTCTGCCGTAAAACTCGCTAAGAGAGATAACTCCTTGAAATATCAGGATATCTATAAACTCTATAGTAACCAATTCATTCCACTCACAACAACTGCCGATATGCTTGATCGCCTCAGACTCCAAGGCAAGTTTGATAATAAATTTTCTGGAGGGGCTATTTGTCACATTAATGTTGGTGAACAAATAAAAAGTGTTGACACAATGATAGATCTTATGGTATACTCTGCACAATGTGGGGTGGTTTACTGGGCAGTTAATTATGCTCTTAAAAGATGTGAAGACGATCATATCTTCATTGATGGAGAAACTTGCCCGGTTTGTGGAAAAGGAATTGATACAGTAGTAACAAGAGTTGTTGGGTTTTTTACTAATGTAGCTAATTGGAATGAAGTTAGAAGAAAGCATGATTGGAAGAATAGACAGTTTTATTAAGGAGGGAGGGAAGATGCCACTCGTAACTTGTAACTTTACAAAAAAAGGTAATCACTGTAAGTATGTTTGTCCCCATGGTGACGTTCATGAAAGGGATATTGGGAAAGATTCCTGTCTATCCTGGGAATTCTGTGACATTGTTGGAAAGCGAGTTCATTGTCGTAAACTCTATAAAAAGGAGATTTTAAATGGCTGAAAAAAGAGAGAGTGGATGCCCGTTTAGAAAATGGCACTGGAATAATGGTGGGCCAGATTATAAGTGTACAATTAACAACCAAAAAAATGTGTCTTGTGAGGATCATTACTCAGATTATTATTATGATGCGGATAAATGTAATTTGAGAAGGGAACAAAAATGAAACTTGCTGGAATAGATTTTAACTTAAATCATAAAGCAGTGGAAGTTTACATCAGTGGATGTTGTGTTCCACACTGTGAAGGTTGTCATAATGAAGAATTATGGAGTTTTGAGCGGGGACATAATCCTTTTGGAAGTTTAATGAGTCTTATCATTCAAAAAGGTAATCTTCCAATAACTAAAAGAGTATGGATAATGGGTGGAGAACCCCTGGATCAGGATCTTGAACGTTTATGGCGATTTATTGCCATGATAAAACACTTTTCTCCCCCGGATTTTGAGATATGGCTGTGGACAAGATACACTCATATTCCAGAAAAGATTTCTAAGTATATTACTCACGCAAAGGTTGGGAGTTACCAAAAAAACCTCGATCCATACACCGACACTGAATATGGGGTAACACTTGCAAGTTTAAATCAAAGAATAATTAAAATAGGGGTTGACAAATAAGTTTTAATGTGATATATTATTTATAACAAGTGAGAGGAGTAGAGACTCACCAGTTGCCCCGCTGAAATAAGGGCATTGCCGGTAGGTTGCCAGTGCGCCTACCCTTTAGGAAGGAAGCCGATGTAATTATTAACCCTTTAGAAGCTTTCAGATAATTGACTATCAAGACCGGGTATTTAATTATTGAGAAAGAAGTTGGTATAACCCCTGGAGAGCGTAATACGTGTTGGTCAGCATAGCTTGAAGAACAGGTGTTATAACAGCGAGTCGGAGAGAAAATGGTAGAAATTACAAAAGAAAGACTTGAAGAGCTTTTAGAGATGGAAGATATTTTAAGGTGTCTTCAGGCAGCGGGGGTGGATAATTGGGAAGGATATGATTATGCTATGGAACTCTGTGGGGAGGAATAATAAACTGCATGAACCGGATAAACCGGTTATAGGAAGGAGAATAAAATGTTTAAACAAGAGTTGAGAGTGCCAGACACAAAAGGCCCATATGCAGCAACTTTTAAATTGGTTGGACAGATATCACCAGACGATTGGGAAACAACCATAGCTGTTTTAAAGTTAAGACCAGAAACAACCGTAGAGGAAATTCTACAATGGTGGTGTGAAAAAAATCCACGTGCAAAAGTTTGCTATGGTCCTATTTCAATTTCTAAAATGGAAGAAGACTAACCGCTAATAAAATAATGCACCGGAGGTGATCATTACATTATAAATTTTTTAGGAGAAAATTATGGGTATGAAAAGAGTATACAAATGTGACATTTGCAGAAGTGAAAAGAAACCACTTGAATTGTTCGGAATATGCTTTAAATCAAAAGGTTTTAAAATAGAAGGGTATGCATCAACAGATGGTGTTCATATATGTATTGAGTGTGCCAAAATGCTAAAAACTGAGCTAAATGGCCAGGAAAATTTATAATAAAAACCATTACATTATTTTTACTTAGAAAGGATTAGCATTATGGAGTGGTTAAATAAATATCACAAAGAATGGCATAAAAAATTTGCTTGGTCTCCAATAAATATTGATGGTGTTACTATATGGCTCCGATCATACTACATGAAGTATGTAACGAGTGACAAATATGGGTGTGACAGGTGTAAACATTTTTCTGGATGGTATGAATATAAATTAACAGAAAAATAATAAATAGATGCAATTGACGAGCAAGTGATCAAGGGCATTTTTTTTGGAGGTTTAACATGACAGACAGCAAATATTATAGGTTGTTAGTTTTTTTAATCATTATGCCCATTAATGGTGCTTTGATGACGTGGTGTTGGTGGGTAGGTTTATTGTTAATAATTTATCAAGTGCCTTGGGTGATGGAATGGGCAGAAAAATAATAAAATTAATTCCACTCTTTAACATAGTAAATTTAAATAAAAAGGATTTAGTATGACCACCTTAAAAGACATGGAAAAAATATATATCCATGAAGCAAAGCATGAATACTGGGCAGAACATCGTTTTGATAGAATTAAAGCAGATACTCTCGAACGAATTATTCAACAAGAAATAGATAGTATTATGGGGATTAAGATTGAAAAGGAAAATAAATGATTGAAGTTAGAACCCTAATTAGAACAGGAAGATGTTCAGGTTGTTATAAGAAGATTTTAAGAGAGGAGGAGATCGTCTGTACAGTGGAAAGTCCTAAACACAGAAAATTAATTATTTTATGTAAAAGTTGTATAAATAAAATTAAGGAGAGGAGTAATGGGAGAATTTAACCTGAGTAAAGATCAGAAAAAAGAGTTAAAAGATGTAATTGAGGGAGAAGCACAGGATCACCTTCAAGATGAGGAAGAGGCAAAAGAAAACCTTAAAGTATTATCAGAGGTAGTGGAAAATAAATATGGCATTAAAAAGGCGCTTTTTAAGAAAATAGCCAAGGCCCTCTTTTTAGCTAATATAGAAGAACAAACAGAGGCAATACTGAAGTTTAAAGAATTATATCATGAAGCACTCGGAGAGGCAGACAAATGAAGATAAAAGATTATATTGAAAAGTCAGCAGATACAGCTATTTACCCACACCGTGGACAGTATGGAGGTATAACCTATGTTCTCTGTGGACTTGCAGGGGAAAATGGTGAAGTATTTGAACTCCTTAAGAAAGTTATGAGGGATAATGGTGGTAAAATAGAGGATGTTTCCAGAATTAAGTCAGAGGTTGGTGATATTCTTTGGTATTGGAGTCAATTACTTTATGAATCAGGGGTTTCCTGTAGGGATAATGATGAAATACTTGTTGATGACTTACAAACACAAATCTATAACAAATGGATGGGTGATAGTGAAGCACCAGATAAAACTACCTCAGATTTCGTTTTATTACAAGTTGGAATTATGGCGGAGGGTCACATATTAATTGGTAATCTTTTTAAAAGTTACCTTAAAATTAAGAGTGAAGAAGATGTTACCCCGGTTATGAAAGAGATCTCTCAGTTAAGTACCGGGATATTCTCATTCCTCTGCCTCTTTTTATCAAACTTAGGTATTACAATGTCAGAGGTAATGCAAATGAATCTTGATAAACTCAGCGCAAGAAAAATTGCGGGAAAGCTTAAAGGTTCAGGGGAGGATCTAAATGACCGTTGATAAAAGAGCTAATAAACCAATTGTTCCAGTTGTAGATGATTGTTTCAATTGTGAATCTGCTAATAAGGCTGGATGGGAAAAACCATGCCTTTATTGTAATGGGGCTAGTAGATTTTCTAAGGCACATAATAATCCACCTACAGTATCATCTCACAATAATGGTGGTAAAACAGACTATTATGACTTTGATGATGATTGGAAACAATGTCAAGATGTTATTGAGGGTAGGAACATGAACTTTTCTCAGGGGAATATTTTCAAAGCGTGTTTCTGTTTTAATACTGAAAGACATAAAGGTACAAGTTATGAAAGAGAGCTGAATAAAATTATATTTTTTGCACAAAAAGAATTAGGGAGAATTAAAAAATGAAAGAGGGCACAGATTATTTTATAATGCCTATTGGCAAAGTATTTGAAATGGCATCACTAACTTTGGCAGGGTTTGCGGCAGGAATTGTTGAGTTAACAAAAAGGGGATACAAAATTAACTTCAAAACCGTTACAACTACCCTTAGCTTACACACAGCAAAAACCCTCCCAAAAACCAGTAAAAAGAAGAAAATAACCAAAAAAGAAGTTAAAAAGGGGGAAGAAAAAGAATGAAAGATATGACCTTAATAAATGTAATCTTAGATCGAAGTGGAAGTATGGAATCATTGGCTGAAGAGGCGGTTGGAATGTTTAATAGGTTCTTAGATGATCAAAAAACTCTTCCAGATTACGCAGAATTATCTCTTATTCAATTTGATGATCTCTATGAGGAAAATTATCTTAGGATGCCAATTAAAGATTGTCCAGACTTAATTCCATGGGAAACATATAAACCAAGAGGAATGACTGCTCTTTATGATGCAGTGGGAAAATCTATAAATACTATAGGTGAAAATCTTAAAGCACTTTCAAGTGAAGAGAGACCTGAGCGGATACTTTTTGTAATTATAACAGATGGTTATGAGAATGCTTCAAAAGAATTCACTGGTAAAGTTATAGGTGAAATGATTTCCCACCAAAAAGAGGTGTATAACTGGGATTTCATCTTCTTAGCGGCAGGAATTGATGCAATTACTGAGGGGATGAAGTTTGGGGTTGATGTGAGTAAGTGTTCAAGTGTTTCATTTGATGAGGATGGTGTTAAGAATGTTGGAAACACAATGTCTAATTACACAACTTCATATCGTATGTCTGGAGATACCTCTATGAAAGTTGAGGATTTTAACCTAATGAAGGGGGGAGGAGGAGAAGAAGAATGAAACTTTTATTTTGTGATCGGTGTTGGGATGTATTTAAGCTCGGGATGAACTTACGGGAGTGTAATTGTGGAGCTGTAAAAGGAAAATATATAAACAACGAAGAGGCTGTTGTGAATGGAGAGGGATATAGTCTTGCTATTGGTAATGGATCTTTAATACAAGGAATCCGAAAGTCTTTAGAAATAGATGCTCCCAGGAGTGAGTTTATTACGAAGGCTGGAATGATTGCCTGGGCAAGACCTCATAGTGGCCCTGGTAATCCACACACAACTGTTGATCCACAACTCGGAAATCATGAACTTTAAAATAATAATTGCTGGCGGCAGAGATTTTGATGACTATGGACTTTTAGAGAGGACTTGTGATAAACTTTGTTCTAATAAAGATCCAAACATTACTATTGTTTCAGGTGTTGCCAAAGGAGCTGATAATCTTGGGGAGGTATTCGCTATATATAATCGTTACAAAATAAAGCGATTCCCAGCAGACTGGAACAATCTTGATGTTACTCCCTGTCTTATTCGTTATAATAGGTTTAAAAAGCCATACAATGCTCTTGCCGGTAATAATAGAAACAAACAAATGGGTATATATTCTGATGCCGCCATCATTTTTGATACGGGTGGGAGAGAGTATAGAGATGAGACTATCAGGAGATTGGAAAACTTATGATTTATACCTCCCAATTTGCATACAAAGGTGAAGGAAGACTCGATATCACTGTTGCCGCCCAAACTCCTTTTTCCCCAACATGGAAAATGGTGGGTGATTATAAAGCTTTCGGTAAAAAAGCAAAGTATACATTTTATTATCATCAGAGAATGCAAAGGAGTTATCGAGATAATTTTAAATATTGGAAGGATGTTCTTGACAAGTCCACCAAATCTGATATAGTACTTGTATGCTACTGTAAAGCAGGAGAATTTTGTCATAGACTTTTACTTGCTGAATACTTACAAAAGTGTGGCGCCCAATATGGGGGAGAGAGAAATAGAAACTGACTTAAAAGATATCAAGGGAGGAAACATCTTAATACCGGTGGAGTTAGATATGATAGGGGGTGATACAATTATAGGGGAAATTGATGTTCTTGAGTATGAAAGTGCTGAAGAGTTTATCAAAAAGAATACTGATCAATACATTGAGATTACCATTGAAAAAGAAGTTATAACAGTAATAAAAAAGTATATTAAATTTCTTAAAATCTTTAAAAAGAAAAATGATAATGGAATTACGAGTTAGAGAAATAACAACTAAAGATTTATTTATACCGGAGATGAATGAAAAGAGTCTTAGTGATATATTTAGTGACAGGGGTTTGTGTAATGATATAGGGTGTCATGAGTGTGTTTTTGATAGTCTTTTAAATTATCGAGCATTAGAAAGTTTTTTAAGTTTGTAAAAACTTCGCAGGGGGGCCTTGTGCATTTGAAATTAATGCTTATATTATGATTATTTAATTGTTCTTCTTCTTTAACTTTTACTAACGAAAGTTGTTACTAAAGGTTTGAAGAGAACGACAACAATAACACTTAAAAAATAAAAATTGTTTAAAATGCTTTGCTCTATTGAGTTCTGTGAAGGGAATAAAGATGTTCTGTACACCTGATATCTCTTAATGAGGAAGATCAAGTTGATAAAGGAGAGAATGTTACACTTAACAAAGAAAGACTTTAAACTTGAGTGGTATTCTGGTAGTGGGGCTGGTGGTCAACATCGTAATAAGCACCAGAATTGTTGTAGAATAACTCATCTTTCTACGGGTTTTGTGGAAAGAGGTACTGCAAGTAAGTCAAGAATTGAGAATCAAAAAATAGCTTTTACTAAACTTGCCCATAGGGTTATTACTTTTTTACTTTATACTGAAAAAGTACCTATTAATCATGAAGTCATTAGAAACTATAATGAAGTTAGGGATGAGGTTCATGATAAGAAGAGCGGTTTTAAAAGCCCTTATTCCCAGGTTGTCAAAAAGGGGAATATTGGGGAAATGATGTTAAAAAGGAGAGAGATGTGTTAAAGGAATTAAAAGATCAAAAATTCGGAGGTTAGTTATGCCACTACTTTTTAAGATTTTCTTTTCAGTATGTTTTTAAGGTCTCTGGTTTGTGGCGACAATGTTGCAGGTCTTTAAGAGATAACTACATATATGTGTACAGATTTGCTGGTTTGTGCACATATATGTGTTTTTGGGTATTTGGGTGTTTAACGCACTGAACCTCATTCATTAAATGAACCCGATAATCTTAAAATATCCCTTTCCCCGGTAAACTCCCCCTCTTTTCCTCTCTCTCTTCTTCTCCCCTTTAATCTATACTCATTCAATCTATATCATTTCAGTATAGAATACCGGGGATATCCTATCAATTTAATCTATATCATTTGAGTATACAATAATCTATACTGGAGTAATCTATATCATTTCAGTATAGTTTATAAAATTGTCCATGCAAGTTTGGTGCCGCACAATAAACAAATTTGCTGCTTTAACATTTGTTAACATAAGCAAGTTTGATGCCACAGAGTAACCCGAACAATTTTATTATTCTTTGATAAAAAAGTTTAAACTGGTAAAAGCTTTAAATAAGCCTTATAAGATACAGGTATACCCCTAAAAGCTTTAAAAACACCTCTTATATTCACATGTTTGCTCCATGCAGGTATTAATATATAAAAACTTTGAATCAAAGAATTTGCTTTTTTTGGAGAAATAAAATTTGTGGCCGATAGGTGGCATAGAACTTGCTTAGGAGTAAAATTGAGGGTGCAAGTTTGTGGTTATTAAGAAGTGTTAATGTGAAGGGAAAAACATACGGTGTCTCACATGATACAGTTGTGTCTCATTAAGGGTTGTGTGAGACAATTGTGTGCCATGGCACAGTTGTGTGTCAAAAGTTGTGCCTGACAACAAAGCAAACTTGTCCCCCCTTAAAATCACCCCACAAACTTGCCGCCTTATCCCTTGCCCTATAAACCTTTACAGCAAGTTTAAAGGCACCATACTGTCTATTATAAACACTAAGGCATATAACCCTATGCTTAAGAATTATATGCCCTTTAAACACATTTTAAAACTCGTTGGTTAAAAGACCCCTGTAATAACAGCCATCATAAGAACAACCAAAAAACCCACAAAATTAAAAATTAAATATTTCATATAAAATAGTCTTTCATAGTTTCTTGAAATTCCTGAGTTATAATATCCTCCAGCTCCATAATTGCATTATAAACCCGGTCAGATACCTTGATATTATTAACGGTTGTAATGTTTATTATTTCAATAAATCCGTGATCGTCTGGCTCAAAATAATCATTGCTCTGATAACTTTTTTCAAAATAAAGTTCAATTTCAAAGTTTACGCCATTTATGTGTTTATCAATATATAGAGTACTCATGGTTTTTCCTTTATAATTTAATAGGTTATAATTTAACAAGGGTTGTTTTCATCAGTTTGTTATACCTGAAAATAATGGTCTGCCCTTTAAAGTCAGTAGGAGAACAATATCGACCATTATCAGGAGACATAAAATCATTATAGATAAAGTCTTTATTTGCTTTGATATCCTCTTTTAAAGCCTTTATACTCTTGTAATCTCTTCCATATGCTGGAGTTAGTGTTATCATGGTTTAGTTTCTCCTATTAGATTGAATAAAGCTTAAAAGAGTTATCACTTTTAAAATAACCATCACCATACGCTTTTTTTGATATTTCTTTGTGATCTAAAAGAATATCGAGAGCGCAACTCTTTTCACCCTTCCAGCCGCCCGTATTAAACTCTTGTCCCCCTATAAAAACTGGGACGTTATGTTTGATTCTATAGATTTCAATAATTACACTTCTATAATACTTTGCATTCTTAAAAGTTGATTTGATAAGGTAAGTTTTCATTTGTTTCTCCCCTGTTTTAGTGTATATAAAAAAGAACGTGTTTCAAACTTTGACAAAGCTTGCAAGACACGCCGCAAACAATCCTTTTACCTGTTTTAGTCGCTGGGCAAATAGGATATTTATACTTTTCGTGTTTTTTATCTATATCCTCAACACTCCCAAAGTTGATAGACCCATCTGGCAGAATACTTTCAACAATATTAAAATTATCCGGTCTATAAGGTGACTTGGTATAAGCAAAAAACTTTAAACTTTCAAACTTATTAGAGATAGTCTCCCATTGTTGAGCATATATAGCAGAATAGAAATCTCCACTTTCATGTACTCTAACCGCTTTAACTCCTAGTTTAACAGCTTTTTGAATAATCTGAGACATATCACCCACA
>Ga0233412_10000150_pt1 | contig 39394 bp, 71 predicted proteins | sample Na_anoxic_4_MG_FD_180667 | JGI IMG/M metagenome (GOLD analysis project Ga0233412, IMG submission 180667) | Seawater microbial communities from Saanich Inlet, British Columbia, Canada - Na_anoxic_4_MG | ecosystem: Environmental > Aquatic > Marine > Inlet | place: Canada: British Columbia... | reverse complement strand
CTTAAAAAATGGGATGATTTGGTTGAAGAGGCAAAAAAATGTATTGTACTTTGTCGTAATTGTCATGGCGAAGTTCACTATAACAAGGTACGGTAGCTCAGTCTGGTAGAAGCAGCGGACTGAAAATCCGCGTGTCGGCGGTTCAAATCCGCCCCGTACCACTTGATTAAAGAAACAATTAACATATCATAAAGATGCATCTATAATGGATAGAAGAGGCAGGGTAGCAAAATGCCCAACACACACAACAGAACAGTAATAGCCGATCATGAATGTGGTAACACTGAATTGATCTTTGGCGCCTTAGCTGGCAGTTCAGTGTAGTTACGTGAGGGCTTAGTAGCGATGATGGAAGGGACTGTCCCCATCCCGAACGTAGGTTCGAATCCTACACCTGTCATTACGAAAGAAGGAGAAATAATTATGCCTATGGTTATACCTGTTTTATTTCTGATTATTGTTGGTATATCAACAGTCTTTTTGGTGTTTTTCAAACTTGTTGATGGGCCTCGTGGAGATATCCCTACTTCTTGGCCTGTTGTATCAGCTTTGATCACTGGCATTTTATTGTTTTGGATATTGACATCATGTAATTCAAGAGAACTCGAACAACTAACTGTTGTTCCTCTTAAATCTCTCACTTACGATGATGGCAGTATAGTTCAGGTTATTATCGATGACAGCTTGGATTTGAACAATGTTATCAATATGACTGACAAATTCGGTCGTACTTATCCCGAAGGCAGTACCGTCAGTATCGAAAGGTATCCTGCGTGGAAGTATGGGATTTGGTGGTTTAACAGCAATTTTGAAAGAACGTACAGAGTTATCCCACCGCAAGGTGAGTGAAATATAGTTACGGTGAAATGATACCTGTTCCATAGTGACAGCTATATAGTAACAATATTGGTGAAATATAGGTTCAATTCCTATCCTTGCGACTATAATGTAAAGATGGCAGCGCCGTGCGGTACGGACTCGCGGTTCATATCTGCGAAGGTCGGGTTCGATTCCCGGGGCTGCTAGTAAGAGGGTAAAATTATGGCAAAGAAAAAGAAAACTAAAGTTATCGAAGAAAAGAAATTCTCTATCACCATATTGTATGACGAGCGTTGTCATGTAATAGAAGAGGGTGAACCAGAGAGTGAAGGTAAGTATAGATGGCAAGGAGTTGACGGTAAAGACTTTGATATTAGTAGCGTTCATGTTTATCCTCAAAAGCGTGGATGGCCTTCTCAAATAGATGTTGACTTCGATCCCGAAGAACATGTGGGAGAGAATATATACATAGTGGTTGTAAGATATAGCACTGGTGACACCTTTGGTCAAACAGAAGGTGAATGGCATTTAGAAGGTGCTTATCTAGATGCAAAGGAAGCAAAAGAAATTGCAGATTCTATTGAAGATGATACTTACAAAGGTGATAGTTATCACTGGAAAGGTTACTTCGAACGTTTAGAAGGTGCAAGTGTCGTGTTGCAAGGTTTGCAATATTAAAAGTGAATAAGGGGCCGAATCGGATTCGACTGGATTGCGGATAAGATTCGACACACGCCGAGGATGGTCATTGGCCTCGTAAATCATGTGACCAAAAGCGTTAACCGACGCGAATGTTAGACTAGCGGCTTAATTGTCGCTCGTCCTACTGCTGACACCGTTAGGTGGATAGGGCGCAAGGAACGGTTGGCTTTCTCATTTTGAAAGTAAAATGAGTGGCGGAAGGCGGAAGATTGGACCCGTTGTACAGTTACCTCTACTGTAAAAGAAGGAAGCGTGTTAGTCGACTTTGAAGGATCACAGGACGCGAGATCGAAACTCGCCGGCTCCATTACTAAATGCCCGGCTCCATTTTTACCGATATATAAAGTAGAAATGGAGTCGGTTATGAAAATAAAGATTCTTATATGTGCATATTGTAACAAGAAATTTAAAAGAAGTTTAGCAGAATATAAACGATCTCAAAAATTAAAACGACCAAGTTATTGTTGTCTCTCTTGTTCTGTTAGTGCTGGTAACAAAAAAACTCATAGAGGACCAATTAAAAATTTATTAAGGGGACGAGAATTAGATGAATATTCTTGTTTTCGTTATGCCTTTAAACTCATCAAACTAAGACATAAAACCAAAAAGAAATATAAAGGTCAAAAAATGCTTGATCTTCCTTATTTAAAAGAAATTTGGGAACAACAAAACGGCATTTGCCCTATTACTGGTTGGAATCTTATTTTGCCAGATAATTCTAACGGATGGCAAACATCTCCTAAACCGGAAAGAGCCAGTCTAGATAGAATAGACAATAATAAAGGATATGTAAAGGGTAATGTTCGTTTTATCGCGTGGATGGCGAACAGTTGTCGTGGCATATTTCCTGATTTAGAAGTATACAGGTTCGCAAAGGCAGTATCAAAAAAGAATGCCTATCCCGAAGATATGGGGTAGGTATTCTTTATGGGTCAGTTGGGCAATTGGATAGCCCCCTAGACTGTAAATATTTTTACAATCAGGGAAGGAATTGATTTCTATAAAGAGTATTATATATTGGCACTTTATGGAGATTAATAAAATGGAAAAAATATGTGATTATTGCAGAAAAACATTTGATACAAAAAATTCAAAACAATTATTTTGCAGCAGGAGTTGTTCATCTTTTCGAAAAAGTGAAAATAGAATTAAAAAAGGAAGAACATATTATTCCAAAATATGTTTATCATGTGATGAAGAGTTTAAAACTTTAGATAAACGACAAAAATTTTGTTCACATAGTTGTGCGGCTAAAAGTAATAATGCTCGTAGATTACCCAAAACGAAAGAGCAAAGAAAAAAGATTAGTGAAAGTTTAAAACGATATTTTGAATTACACCCAGAAAAGATTAGAAAAGGCGATGTCGCAGCCAAATCAATTATTCCTTATACAAAAGGAAAATATCGTGAATATCCGCCAGATAGTATATTGGAATTAAGTACAAGAACTATTGGAAAAATACTGAAACGTTTAAACATTGGATGTTCTTTATGTGGCTGGGATAAATGTATATGTGATATACATCATATTGAAGGAAAAAAGATAGAACAATGTGATAAACATGGCAATTTAACATATGTTTGTCCAAATTGCCATAGAATGTTACACAACAAATTGATACCGATAAAAAATGTTATTACTTTAGAGAATTATATCGGAGAAACTTGGAAAAAATTTTATTATGGATAATTATAAACGCCCTTGTGGTGGAATTGGCATACACGCCAGACTTAGAATCTGGTCCCGACAGGGTTGGAGGTTCGAGTCCTCTCAAGGGTATTACGAAGGAGAACGATGATGAATATATTTTTGGTATGCAACAAACTTGACGATACTTACATGCCGATGTACCGATACTCTGCGCTGGATAAATGGGTGAAACCAGATGCCGAAAACATACGAATTTTTTATTCTGATTATGCAGCAGACAACAGGACCATAGATGGTGTATGGAGAAACTTATCTGTACAGATTCTTGGATTGGCAGAAAATATTGCTCTGAATGAGACATATAAGAAAAGAGATAAATTAGGACAGCAATGTTACAATCCTAATTTACAGAAAAAAACTAATCTTTTCAAATACATGAGACAAGAAATGCATGATGTGTTTAATGGCGATTTTATGAAGTTTTTGAGAAACGTGCGTCCATGGAATCCAAACACAACAAACATACATTTTAATTGGAATGAAGAATTAAATAATGCTTCTATTGTTATGCTTATCGAACAGTTTGAAGTGATTGAAATTGATGCTTTTACTGGTCAACGAAAGGTCCATGATATTCTTGATTTTTGTGCGAAAAAGATTACTAAGCTATTGGGCAAATACAAGATGTTAAAAGCTACTGGTCAAAAGCCTATAGTATAATTTGTTCTAACACTGTTATAAAATTGAAATAACTGGCTATAATGTAGTGAAAGGAACTGCAAGAAATGAAGGTAAAGTACATTGAATCAAGTGAAGTAGTGGAAACAATTGGTCTGGCAGGCGATACGTTCTTTAGCGTAACGTTTGTCAAAAGAGGCGATAATTCCCTTCGACATATGAACTGTCGTAGAGGCGTTAAAAAGGGGATTAAAGGTACCCGAAGACGCACATCCCGGACGACTGGCCTCATGTCAGTCTACGATATGGTAGAGAAGGGTTTTCGTACTGTAAACCTTAGCGGTGTTCGTAAAATTCGAATCAGCGGTACGGAATACAGGGTGAAGGCTTAATCTTCACTTTGTCGATCCCGAAACTTCTTTACCGGGGCGGTTATCTCACAACCGCCCCTTTTTTATGGAATGACAGCATTAGTGCCGCAGTAGCCCAACTGGTATGAGGCATCAGATTTAAAATCTGACAGAGCGATCTGGTGTGGGTTCGAATCCCACTTGCGGTATTTAAATATTATATAAATATACGATTCAGGAATACGCTATAAAGATTTTCATTACGTCTTCCGATACAATCTAAGGAGGATTGTATCATGCGTACATATAGAGCGTATTCTGATGAGGATATCATTTGTGCTGTAAAAGAAGTAAGCAGTTTAGCTGGGTTATTAAAAAAATTAGGATTAAAGATTGCTGGCGGCAATTATGTAAATATGAAGCGCAATCTGCAAAGATTAAATTTGGATTGTGATCACTGGCAAGGTCAAGCATGGAATAAAGATTGTCGCATGAAAGATTGGTCTAACTATACACAAATTACTTCTTTAAAGCCTCATTTGATTAAAGAAAGAGGCAGAAAATGTGAAAAATGTAATTTGACGACATGGAACGACCATAAAATTCCATTAGAAATTCACCACAAAGATGGAGATAGAACAAATAACAATTTGAAAAACCTTATATTACTTTGTCCAAACTGTCATGCCTTAACGAAGTTTTATCGTGGTAGAAATGTGAAGAAGAAATAGTTGTCCCGAACATGTTGCACTAAACCATAAGACGAAACAAGGAGATATATGATGAGAGTTCATTTTGCCGAAAAAGAGTACGATTTCCGTTTCCGTTACACTGACGTTGACAGCAAGGGAACCGGTCATCTCGTAAAGAAAACGCTTTGCTCGATTTCTCGCGTTGACCCTAAAGCGGAAGGCAAAGACAAGTTCCATGAGATTACCACTGGAAGGGCGATGCAGTGCCCCAATGACCAGTTCTGTCGTAGCACTGGTCGTAAGATCGCTCTCAAGAATGCTTTGGGACATATGCTTCCTGCAAATGCACCTAATCGTCCGTTGAGGGTTGCATTCTGGGATGCGTATTTCCGTGACTGCGACCATCGCACGTTGACTGTTAACAAGAAAGCAAACAGGCGTAAGCGTTGGGAAGCGAAGCAGTTGAAGGAAGTTGAGAAGAATCAATAATGTTAAAAGGATTCTTAATACAACTTCTTGGCTTTATGATACTGATGCAAGGACTCGCCTTTGTGCATTTGTGGGGCGAAGAGATTAATTTTGGATTTCGTTTGGTTATTGCGATGATGGTAATGGCTGGTCTTGATCTTTACCATTGGGGCAAGCATATGATGTGGGATAGTGAGAAAGCAAAGAAAGAAGATAAAACAGACCTATAATGTAACGGTAGCAAGGAAGACTTTGACTCTTCCAGTTCAGGTTCAAATCCTGATGGGTCTAGTGTCCCGAAAGAAGGATTCATAGGATAACAGCAAACAAGGAGCAGTAAAATGGCTAAAAGATTTTTCGGAAAAGTAGACAAGAAAACGAAAATGACCTTCGTTGACATGAAGGGTAAAGTCGGTGACACCGAATACACCTTGACTTTTAACGAAGATCGTAAAGATTTCACCCTGCGTAAAGCAGGAGAGCTTGTGATTCGTGACGTTCTGCTTCGTGGATGCATGAACCGTGCCGAAAAGCATGGTGTGAAGTGGGATGAGGTCAACAAAGTGAAATGGGAAGTTGTGAAGTAAGTCGTTGGGCCTATAACTCAATGGCAGAGGGGACCATAGCTCAATTTGGTTAGAGCAACTGACTCATCCATAACCCCTTATCAATAAAGGGTTTATAATAATCTGTGCAATAGTAATTAAGTTTATTATTGTGCTTTAATCAGTAGGTTAGAGGTTCGAGTCCTCTTGGTCCCATGATGTACGGTAGCAGCGGGTTGCGGTCAAGAGTGGCCCAACTAAAAAAGGATATATTGACGCGACGACTCGTAGGTTCACCTATTACCGCGTCTCCGCTCCTTCAGCTACTTTTTGCGGCAGGATGCCCTCGGTGGGATGAGCGACGGCTCACACACGGTTCGATTCCGTTTTCCGGTGGTCCCGGGTTAGGTTCGACTCCTACTTGCCGCGTTGCTGCGATGGCGTAGGGGTTTACGCACGCGGATAATTGATCAGAACAATTGACCGTTGGTGGGTAGCTAACGACTGGAAAATAGGTAATATTCCGGAACCTTACCGAAGATAAAGTCAATCCGGTCCACTGTATCGGAGGTTCGAATCCTTCCCGCAGCGTTATCCCGAAAGGACAAATAGACTTCCTCCCTCGAAGGAGCTTTGTAATGAAGAAACTCGGAATACTCATATCGTTACTCGTACTCTCATCCGGTTGCGCTACCGCGCGACATTATGGTGCGTACTTTCATACTCAATGGAAGATAATGTATCATACTCTAAACAATACCCCCCAAACCTGTACTGCCATTGATCCCTCGTTACCAGAAGTCAAACACGAGAGTCATCTGTCACTAAAAGAACAGATTGCTCAAGGTAAGAAAGAAGTTGAGGAATGGCAGAAACGACAAGAGCCAGCACCAATCTTTAATCTCGACGAAGTAAATGAAAAGCTTTTTGAAGAAGTAAAAGAAGTCGAAACTAAAATTTTGGCTTCTCTACGTCAAAAATATGAAGAATATGGTGATCTCGCTACTACAGATGTTCCTATCTTAACAGAGCCGGAAGAACCGGAACCTGTTCATACCGGTACCCAGGGTGCATTGGAGCCGGTGGCAGATGAACCGGAAAAACCGGAACCTGTTATTCCCCAGGGTACCCAGGAATCCGAAGAGGAACCTATTGCCTTGCTCGATTTGATTCCCGAAGAAAGGAAAGAAGAGCTTGACAAGACTTCTCCCGACGTTCAAGAGAAGGATACTCGTGTATATGCAGAGGATGGTTCTTTTTGTGGCGAAATTTGTAAGGAAACCAAACTGCCTAAGACTGTCTTTGTTGCTGGTTATAACAGGGATGGACAGCATATTGATAGTAGTTTCGTAGTCTCTCCGCAAGAGATAGAGCGTTGGCATGAGATGAATGCAGCATGGTTCGCAGTCAAATGTTTCATTGCTGTGCAGATAGTTTGTATCTTGGCTGCAATAGGTTGTATCTTTTACTTTATTATAAAGGCGAAAAAATATATTGAATCTGTAAAACGCGACACGAGTTAAAGTGTCTAAAAAGTTGTACCGATGTATAAGAAGGAGTTTTATTAATTATTTGTAATAAAAGTATTATGACTGTAAAAGAAAATCCGTACTATAAATTCGATCAAACGTTGCCCTTGTTGGGGCGACCACTCCATGAAGCGAGTATTAACCCCGACAGGTGTTAATACTTTGGCTGTCCCGAAACTTTCTCACATTAAGTATTGACACGCAGTAAGCGTTGTGTTATGATGTAATTTGTATGAAAGGTATTACCATGAACACGGAAACAATGATAAAAATCTTTGGCTTGACTCCTTATGAGGAAGCTGGATTGAAAGATATCATGCGTAACGAAATGAAGTTTATTGATTCAGAGGATTTCCACGCTGATGATGCGGAAATCAAACTGTTTGATAATGCAGAAACTTTGCCTAAAGCGGCTCGTTGGAAGAATTACGAGTCTTTGACCAGTAAAGATTCCAAGGCAAATATACTATTGAGTAGAGAACAAGAGAATTTGATTTTCTCTCAATACAATTTCGCAAGATTCCGTGTTGCCACCTTAAAGGCAGATATAGTTAAAGCACCGAAAAAGTCTACGATTCTTGAAGCAATCAAGTGGCGTAAGAAAGCACTTGATTTGCGTGAGGAAATTGTTGGCTTTAATATGCGTCTAGTCGTTAATCTCGTAAAGAAGTATTCGATTTACAAGATTGATATGGACGATATGTATTCGGAAGCTCATTGGTCTTTATTGGCTGCTATTGATGGTTTCGATATCAATAGAGGACAGAAGTTTAGCACCTACGCCTATTGGGTTGTTATTCGTTCCTTTGGGAAATTGAATCGTGATCGTTCTAAGAATGCTGCTCAAATGGACAATGGCGATTTGGAAAATGCTGATTTGAATTTGAGTGGCAATAAGCATTCCAAGGAAAATATGCTTTACATCGAAGTATTGCGTAGAGTATTAGATGAAAATCTAGCCAATTTGACCGAATTAGAACTCGATATTATCAAGGCTCGTTACTTGCATCACGATAAACGTCCATCCATTGCAGAAGTTGGAACAATGTTGAACGAAAAAAATTATCGTGTAAGTAAGTGTGAACGCAGCGGTTTACGTAAAATCAAGAAGGTTATCGAGCAAGAAGTCTGATATTCTTTTGATTTTGGCAATGTATTTGACTATAATATATTGCAATCGGAAATAGAAGCACTAATAAAAAGGAGAAGCACTATGGCCGAAAAGATTTATTTGGATGCAGATGGAAACGAAGCAAGACGCGAGAAGGCGGGCCGTGGTCGCCCCCCGAAGGGTTCCCATCGTGACGCTGATGGTAACTTGGTTATTCCTTTCGTAAGTGAGGAAGATGCAGAGGCGGCTGTCGTTGTGTCGCCCGAATATGTTGTCCTTGACCATGAGGGGAATGAGGTAACGCGCGAAGCGAAGGGGCGTGGTCGCCCGAAGCGTGGCTTTGAGAAGCAGACGGAAGGCGAGCATAAGGGACATTGGGTTTCAGTCCTTGAGGCTCCCGAAGTTACGGCAACAGAGGCTCCCGAAGTTGTGGAAGCCGATGTAGCGGCCCCTGCCGAAGCGTAAGCTGTCCCGAAGTTTGGCTCATAAGAGTCGCACCAGTCGCACCAGCAAAGCAATGCTTGTGGGGAGTAGGGAATTGGCCCTACTCCCCTAAAGTGTTTCAAAGGAACGGCAATGGCTAAACGTGGACGAAAAAAGAAATCCGATATTCAAACCCCATCTGATGAAACATTAACTTTTGAGAGATTTATTAACCTTCTCAATCCTGTCCGAACTACCGAAAAAGATAATGTCTTTACATTAGAGGCGTGTTGGGTAGCGAAGGCTCATGTCTTTATTGCTCAATATGCTATTGATCTATATAACTGCGTATATCATAGAGTAGAAATTGATAAGACAAACAATATCGTCAGCATATGGGTAACTGCTGGGTCCCGAACAGACGAACGAAATGCTGATGGAAGTCATATATATGATAGAGGCGAACCGACGTACATCGTAAGGGGCTTGCTAAAAGCCTAATAACTACCTATAACGTTTAACGGCCCCTTACAGTTCGCCCCTATCGCTCTTATCCCGAAAGTTCACTTTAAGGAATGTTGGTGCAGACAAACAGCAAAGGAGACTCAAAATGAAGTTGGAATGGGACGTAAAAGACATTAAGAAATCGGAAGATTTCGATGAGGCAAAGTTCGGCATTGGCAATATCGCAGTTGTCCTTGAAATCCTCCGTAGTAAGATGTATCCTAACCCTATCAAATCTTTTACTCAAGAATTGATGAGTAACGCTAGGGACGCTCACCGTGAGGTAGGCAAGGATGATGTACCTATTGAGGTTAATCTGCCTACTCGTCTTGACCCTAACTTTTATGTTCGTGATTTTGGTCCCGGCATTTCGCCTGATAGAATGGCAAATGTTTTCATTCTCTATGGCAATTCTACGAAAAGGGATGGCAACGAGCAGACTGGCGGATTTGGAATTGGGGCAAAAAGCCCTTGGTCGTATACTGATTCTTTCTGCATCATTACCAATACGCCTGAAACGGATGATGAAGGCAATGAGAAAATGATTAGTCGCAAATACATTGCCTATGTAGATGAAAGTCGAACAGGTGCCTTGGCTAAAGTCGATCAAGAAGAAACGACAGAGGCCCAAGGTACTACGATTGTTGTGGCGTGTAAGCCTAACGATCATAGTAACTTCGCTGAATGGGTGAGAAAAACTACGCAGCATTGGGAATTGCGTCCCGTTATTAAAGGCGTAAGCGATTGGGAGTGGGAAGAAATTAGCTATGCTTTTGAAGGTGAAGGTTGGAGTTTGGAACCTAAAAATCGTGGTTATAACTACAGTTCTCGTACTGTCCGTGCGATTATTGATGGTATTCCTTACATTCTGAATTGGGATAACTTGGATATTAGCAAGCTGCCAGAGCGTGCTAGGGAAGTTTGCAACAATTTGAGAAGTTATCCTTTGAATCTGTATTTTGAGGTTGGCGATTTGCCTGTCACGGCGAACCGTGAAGAAATTGATTATACGCCTAAAGCGATTGATCTTATTCAGAAAAAGATGATTCAGTTGACTAAGGAATTGGTTGACATTATTTCCAAGGGAATTACGCAAGCGAAAAACCTTTGGGAAGCGAATATCATGTGGAATAAGACTTATAATGACTTTAGTGGTATTATCGGTTCGGCAAAATGGAAAACCCACAAGATTTGTGGCAGAGGCCCAAATCTGCAAAATAGTGGAATTAGGGTTATTACCTTTGCTAGTCTTTATGGGAGTGGCGATAAGTTCCGCAAGCAGCATAGCAGTTATCATCGTTTCGATATTAGCGAAAATACCATGCTTCTGACTAATGACGAAGATAATGTTAATCCGAATCGTCGTAGGTTGAAAACGGTGTTTGACAAATATCCCGACATTACTAGGGTTGAAGTGCTGATGTGGCCCAGTGACCCGCAGAAGAAAAAGGATGCGGAAAAGGCTGCTAAGGACGTTGACCTTGACCTTTATGTTCCCCAAAAGATCACCGATTATGATAAATCTCCGATTGTTAGAGCGTCTAGCGGTGGTGCTGGCGGTGTTGGCAAAACAATTGGATATAAAGTGCCTGTGGTTTGGGAGTTTCAGAATTACGGTACGAATACTAGGGATGCGTGGATTGCAGAAGATAAGGTCACTGGCCTTTCGCCCGATAAAGGCGATGGCATCTATGTCCTTATGTTGAAACGTGCTGCTTTTTGGCCTAATAAGCCTACAGAGAATGTCGCTATTCATGTATTGAAAAGGGCAGAGAAAATCCTTGGCGAGAAAATCTATGCGATTTCCAAGCGGCAAAGAGATAAAATCGGTGCGAATTGGATTCCGTTGGATAAGGCGTTAGCGACAAGGCGTATCGAATTGGAAAGTGACCCTAAGTATGCTGCCCTAAATGGGATGGAATACAATGCTTACGATTTGGTCGATACTGCTTTTAATTATCTCAATAAGGCTTTCAAGGATGGAACGTGGAAAACGAAAATTACCGATAAAAAGGGTAAGCTGTATAAGTATCTTGCTCTCTGTGAAACAGCAAAAGCAGTCATAAAGACTGCGGATAAGCTGAAAAACATTAGTTACTGTATTGGGAATGCTTCTCAAACAGTTGACAAGAAAAAGCCTAAGAGTAATTTGGCGAAAATGGTGAATAGTGTCAAAAAGATGTATTCGCTGCTTTACCTTATTAATGATTATGGCTTTACCGTTGAAAAACATAGTGAACATCTGTTTGATTATATCAATTTGGTGGATAAGCAAGAAGCAGCGTTAAAGGTCACAACGCAAGTTGTAGCGGCACCAGTAGTTACGGTGCCTGCACAAAAAGTTGCGGTGTAAGTCCCGAAGTTGTCAAAGAAATATTAATGTTGATGCTATAATGAAATGAAAGGAATAGCAACAATGAAATGCAAACACTACATTCTTACTGGCGAATCCGTTGTCGTAGTATTCGATAACGGAACAATGAAACCTGTTCCCATCGAAAATCCCATGTATAAGACTGTCGTTAGTCTTTTGCAAGAGAATAAGATGGATGAGGTTGCTGATGCTGTCGATAAGTCGTTGCTTATCAAGAAGCATAGCAACGGTCTGTTTTACGTCAAAGATGGCGTTGTCATGGTCGAAAGCGATGTACTGCCTGACGCTCTTAGCGATAGGTTGCTTGCCTTCGCTGACAACGGACTGCCCGTTGAACCGCTTGTAAAGTTTTGGGAAAACTTGAAAAAGAATCCTTCCGAAAACTCTCGCAAGCAGTTGTATCCCTTCCTTGAGCAGAATAACATTCCGCTTACTGCTGATGGGTGTTTCGTGGCGTATAAGCGTGTCACCGAAGATTACAAGGATTGTCATACGCGCACCTTTGACAATTCGGTTGGTGCAGTTGTGACGATGAAGCGTGAAGATGTTGACGATAATTCACAACGCACTTGTAGCCAAGGACTTCACGTTGCGGCATTCCCTTACGCAAAGAGCTTTTATTCCAATGGTCGTTTGATGGAATGCAAGATCAATCCGCGAAATGTTGTTTCTGTGCCTGACGATTACAACGGACAGAAAATGCGTGTGTGCCATTACGAAGTCATGCGTGAGTGTGAAGGGCCGCGAGAAGAATTGCTGCTTAACACCAACGAGTATGAGTACGATGAAACCGCCGATCAAGACGTTTTCGATGATGCCCCAGCTATTTCCAAGGGCAAAACCGATGCTTCCAACGTCGATGTTGGTGGAAACGATGAGGAAGCTGTGCGTGTCGATGGCCGTGGTCGCGTCTGCCTGCCCGCCCGTATGGTTAGGGCGTTGGGGTTGAGCGAAGGCGATTTGGTCTTTGCCACAAGCGAAAAGGGCTGTGTCACCGTGACTGTGACAAGCACGAATGACGAATCGCGTGGGTACACCGTCGATGCGTCCGAAAACGTGCGTATTTCGGCCAATGCCTTGAAGGATAGCGGCTTTAGTCGTCGTAAGAATCTGACCATTACTCTTGAAGATGGCACGATTTACGTCGAATAGTTTTACCTCCGTGTTTGCTGTTTGCCTGCGTAGGGGCGATACTCTAGGAATGAGTATCGCCCCTACATTCCTTTGATATCCCGACGATCTTCTCCTATAATGGTACATACTATGAAAGAGAAGATTAAAATCTGTGCGATATCAGACCTTCACGGGCGAATTGAGAAGTTGGACATTCCCCCTTGTGATCTTCTCCTTATTGCTGGCGATATCGCTCCCGACAAGGGACGTAATCTACATTCACAAGCCAATTGGTATCGTTTCAAGTTTCGCAATTGGCTCAATAGACAGCCAGCCAAAGAGGTTGTTGCTGTGCCTGGTAACCACGATTATATCTGTGATTCGGCAGAGCGTGGTTTACTCTATCGTCATTCTCTCCCTTGTCATTTGATTTGGGATGAGTGCGTTGAGGTATTCGGCTATAAGATTTGGTGTTCGCCTTGGTCGCTGCACTTTAGCCAAGGTTATGTTTTCAATATTGATGAAGATGGTCTTTACAAACATATTCGACATTGCCCAGAGGACGTAGACATTATTTTGTCTCATTCGCCACCGAAGGGGATACTTGATGTATCCGCTGGTGAGAACGTAGGTTCTGGCTCTGTATTGAATCGGATATATGAGGTACAACCGCTGTTGGTTGTGTGTGGTCATATACATTGTCAATACGGATTGAGTCAAGCTGGCGATTCGTTGGTTATTAACGGTTCCGTAGTCGATAGCCATAATAAGCTAGCAAAAGAGCCTATCGTCCTTGAGTTCAGTCCCGAAGGATACAAGATAGAACAGATAGCAGAGATACACTTGGATGAAAGGTACAAACCAGATGCCTACGAAAACGAATAACTTGACATTTGTTCCGCTGACAAACGAAGAAACATTGTCTATCACCAAACAGCAAGTTCTTCGTCTATATATTGATTTGCCCAAGAGAAAGAAGCTGACGATCAGCCTATTTTTCGACAGAAAAGAGATTTGCAAAAGCAAGAAACAAGGAAAAAGCTCTAATGTCAATAAATGGTTGACCCATATTCATATCAGTGGAAACCGAAGAGAGTGGGTTCTTGAAGATGGCGAAGGTGTATGGGAAGATATACATGAAGCAATTTGGGACAGGCTCGATGATATGGGTGTTGACCATATCGTTGCCCCTCCGACCAGTCCAATGGAATCGGAAATGGTAGAAGATATTTTGGGACAAATTGATACTGTTCTAAAAACTAATGATATCGAAAGATAAAATGCCACAGAAACTAACATTTGCTGCTGCTTCTGCTGTCAGAACCGTGATAGAACGTAAGGTGTACATATTCACTTTTGACAACATTAAAGGATTGCCCGAAGATTTAAAGGTATATGTCTGTTGTAAGAAAACTGTTATTTTCACTGAAAACGGTTCTAAAGATGATACAGAGATTTGTGTGACAGACGCAAGTTTAGAAGATAAAAGCGAAAGTCAGTATTCTTATCAATATTCATATGGCGGATTGCTGGATGATCTTCAATATGATCTATGGAGTCATTTTGACGAGTTAGAGTTTAAACACGTTAAAAAGGACAAAAAAGGCCATAGAGATAGGTTGGCTATTAGGATTGTAAAAGAGATAAAGAAGTGGTTGAAAGAACATCACATTGATTACTAGGAGAGATAATGTATATTTTTGTAATTGACACTGAACAATATGCTGGTAACTTTAATAGAGAAATGTGTGCTTTTGTTACCGGACAAATTGGTGATTGTACTATCGGTGATGATTTCGCTGATATGGTTCCTCAAGATGTGTCTAAGCGATTTAGAGATATAGTTGCACAAACGCCCGATGAACATGGTTGCCATCGACCTGTCAAAATGTGGGCAACAGAAGGATGGTTTAATCACGGTATGGGTGGGGATTTTAGAGAAGGCGAAGAAAAACAAGCTCTAGAAGATTATCGGAAAGAATGCTTAAAATACGCTGAACACAAAGTACACCCAAATGATCGAGAAGCCCATGAGAAGCGGTGGAAAGAAAATGCTGAAAAGCCGCTTCATAAATATGCAGCTTATCTTTCTGTGGGTATTTTGTTTTATGATAGACCTCCCGATGATTTGATTGAATTGATGAAAGAAAGAGCCAATGAATTAATGACTAAATGTACTAGTAAAGGGAGAATGGGTAGAGAAGGCGATGAGCCTATCGCTATTACTGGTTTCCGGTTGGTAGAAGAAAAGGTTGTTACAGAAGAAATTGCACAATGGGAAAATAATTAAAGGAAAGTTCCCGAAAATGCGATAAACATACTATAATACAATGTAGTGTTTGACAATTATATAAACGCTCTCATCGTCCAGCCAGGTCAAGGATATTACCCTTTCAAGGTAGAGACGCGAGTTCAAATCTCGCTGGGAGTATTGCGGTTGAGTGAAACGGATATACAAATCACTTTTGGCTCATATCCAAACAATAATAGGTTCGACTCCTATAGCCGCCTTTCCGATGTAATAAGGGATGATACCTTTAGAATACATCTGCTTTACAACTCATGTAGGACATGCAATTGCAGCACGCAATTACATTCTCGCCTTACACCAAATGAATAAATACGATATTCGTATCGTGCCTATTGATCGCCCATTTTCTAAGATGATTGTTGGCGATAATTACAATACTCTTAACTCGTTGTGTCACCAACCCGAGAAGCCCGATGCAATACAGATATACCACTGTATTCCAGATATGTTTAGACGTATTAAGCGTAAAAACAAGGCACTGGCTGTTATAGCGTTTGAAGCATCGCAGGTGCCCTCCCGATGGTTAGAGATAGTGAATACCCTTAACGCTGTGATCGTACCATCAGAATTCAATGTAAAAGCATTTGAGGGTATATCAGTACCTATTCATTGTGTCCCTCATTGTCTTGACCTTGATCTTTACCAGCCTGGGGTTACTAGTCGAAACGAGTTCAGAGAATTCACGTTTCTGTTCTGTGGGACATGGAAAGAGCGTAAAGGGTATAAGTTATTATTGCAGGCATGGAAGGAAGAATTTTGCGGCAAAAATAAAGCACTATTAGCGATAAAAACAGATGATACTAAACATGCTGAATGCTACGTAAAGAGGTTGTTCGGTGAAGTTCCCGAAGACATCCGGTTCATCCGTGAAGTGTTGACAGACGATCAGATGCCTAGCTTCTACAAGTCATTTGATTGTCTTGTGTCACCGACTAAAGGTGAAGGCTTCGGGTTACCCGGACTGCAATCATTAGCAGTTGGCGTACCTATTATTATTACTAACTACTCTGGCGTGACAGAATACGCCAATAAGGATAATGCGTATCTGCTTGAACCAGCAGGATTTGAGACAATTAAGGGTCCGATGGATGGATACTATCAATTGTCTGGATGTCGTTGGCCTTTCATCCGGCTGGAAGATTTGAAGCAGAGTATGCGTCTAGCGATGGAAAAAAAGAAAATAGTCGGCCAGTTGTCCCGACAGTTCGGCTATAATGAAGTAGCTAAGAAGATGGACGATATATTGAGAGGAATATAGAATGCGGAATAAATTCATTGTCGAAGTAGATACCAGCATACAACATTCAAAGGTTATTGAACTATTCAGGTGTTTCGATGCAAAATCAGCTATCAATTTCTTGGCAACAGGTGTTTACTTGGTGTTTACTGTTTTGTCAGAAGATCAAATCAATTCTTTTCGTGGTATTAATAAAATTGACACCGTTTCTTCGCGTCTTGTGATTATCGACGGATACAATCACACCGATGAGGAATTACAGTTTGTATCAGATTGGGTTAAGAAAGAAACAAAGACTCAAGCGGAAACTGTCACTCCAAGAGATCGAACTAGTAGGTAATCTCAATCATCCCGAACACACGTAAGCTCTACGTCTATTCATACTGAAAGGTCATTCTATGGCAAAGCCGAAAGGCATAATTATCTATGAGGGGAAGTCTCTTATAGACGGGAAGCAGATCGTGGTGGTCGTCACTGGTTGGCGTGGTACGAAGAATCCCAAAACCGGGCCTATGCTGCAAACGTGGATTCTCTGCAAGAATGTCTCCGTAATTGATGCGTGGATGAAGGGCAAAGACAAGTCTGTATGCGGGGACTGTAAGCATCGTCGATGGGGAACTTGCTACGTAAATATCTTCCAGGCACCAGAGAACGTTTGGGGAGCATACAAGCGTGGCAGTTATGAAACTCTGTCAATCCACAATATTCATAACTTTAAGGGATATGAACTGCGTGTCGGTAGTTATGGAGAACCTGCTGCCATTCCGTTTGAGATTTGGGACAGCCTCTGCAAAGTTGCAGACGGTTTTAACGGTTATACTCACCAGTGGAGTACGTGTGATAAGCGTTTGAGAAACATTTGCATGGCTTCTGTGGATACTGAACTCGAAGCAAAAAAAGCACAAAAGGCTGGATGGCGTACCTTTAGAATGATTCTGCCCCATGAGAAGATGAAGCAAAATGAGCTTCTGTGTCCTGCGAGTATTGAAGCAGGCAAAAAGACTACTTGCGATAAGTGCCTTGCGTGTGCAGGCAAGAGTGCAAAGCTGAAAAAGAATATCGTCATTTATCCTCATGGTGGATACGGTAAGGCTGCACGTTTCTTGAAGATTATGGAACTGCGACGTAAGAAAAAGGGTTTTTCGCACCTTGTCCCGAAAATCATCCGTCACAAGGTACACTCGTAAGGAAAGAACAATGAAATGCTATCGAATTACATTTGAAGGTAAAGAATATTACGTCGAATCTGACAAAAAGAAAACGCTTGAAGATTTTCTGCATTACAAAGGTGTTTATGGTGCAGAAATTGAGACAAGCAGAAAGCCTCACAACAGAGCCAAGTTGAGTGACCATTTTGGAATACTTGATTTTAATCTGCTGCAAGCTGCTGATGCTTCTCAAATCGTACAGAAGATGGGGGAGACTTCCTTTGTCACAGATCAAATCTCTCGATTTTTCCGCACAAAAAGTAAGTTCTACAAGCGAATGGAAGAATATATCCGTAAAGCTGATGTCGACAAGTGTGCTATCATTGATAAGACTGGTGATCTTAAGTACAGTAGGGGAGTAGGAGCTATTCATTTTGAATCAGCACACTTGCTGACAAGCGATCATAACTCTTTGACCCATGATATCATAAGACTTTGGCTTAAAGTGGACATGTATACGCCTGATGGCGATTGGCGTTCGCATACTGAAATCATTGATGCCCCCCTTGATTTGGTCGTTAATTTCACGGAAAAGAAATTCAAAGCGTGGGTTAATAAAGAAAAGAGAGGGATGAAAAAGAGGGCTAGTGACAGAGCTACAAAAGAATTGGAAGAGTTGGTGGAAAGGCATCCCGAACTCGCTAAGAAGCTGAAACCTAAGAAGGTGGCGAAATGATTACAGATGATAAAGCATTTGCAGAGTTTCATAGGAAAAATGAGAACTCTTTCCTGAAATTCATTCAAGATGTAGGAACTAGGACATATAAAGGAAATGCTCAATCAAGGGTAAGCGAATTACGTATATTGGTAAAGAGAGCCTTTGAAGCTGGCATTAAGCACCAAGAAAGAGTAGAAAACGAAAGAAAAGATGCATTGGGCATTGAACGTCCCGATGGGTTCTCTGAATAGGAATTGACATGAAAGCAATTATCATACTTGTTGTAGCTATCGGCATTCTGTTTGGATCACTTACCGCACTCATTATCGGTTATGAGCATGATGTTAGAGTTGCTCGTGAATGGTGTGAGGAACTTCAAAAGACTGTGGCCAATCAGAATAAAACACTCAAAACATATGAGTTTATTGCTGATGAACAGCTTAAGACCATTAAAGAGCAAGAGATGATCATGATTATCAATAACATGACTATTGATCGGTATGAGTCTTTCTTCAAGGGTCTTAAAGATAGAGAGACTCCCGAATTCGTCATGCCAGAAGAATTTCCCAAAGTGAAAGTCTAAGGAGAGAGTTAATGGAAGTTACACTGAAGAATGTCAAGCTTAATGTCGCACTGAGCGATGAGACAGATTGTTTCTCTGCCACGATTTATATCGATGGCAAGAGAGCAGCAACATGTGGAAATCGTGGAAATGGTGGACCCAATTTCTATGATTTTAAAGATCATACACTGCGTAAATCTTTTGAAGACTATTGTAAGTCATTGCCTTATGAGGGGCCATATGATCTCAAGATGGATGCAGAGTTGTATATCAGTGAACTACTGATGAAGTGGGAAGAGAATCACCAGATTAAGAAGTGGTGTAAGAAGAAGACTATCTTCCGCCTTAAGGGTGACAAGAAAGATCAGTGGAGAACCTATGCCACTCCGTACCATCCCGACTTTGGCAAGAAGATACGTGCAAAGCATGGCGATCAGTTGGAAGAGATCGGCAACGAAAGGTTCTAATCCCGAAGTCGTTTAGTGTCCCCCTCTCGTTGAAAGAGAGTTTACGATGTCTAAATCATACAATTCAAGAGCGACTGCCTTAATCGTTACTGATATGCAGAGAGAGTTTGACGCTTCCGAAACACCAGAGGTCATTGCCGCTTGTATCAGAGAAATTAAAAGGGCCAAAAAAAGGAAAGCCCTCATCTTACTGGTGGAATATGCGTCTAGGTATTACTCCGATAATGGGATGAGTGATACGCAAGATGAAATCCTTGATGTATTGGAAGGGTATCCTCACTGTATTACTGTGTCGAAAAAGATCGACGATGGTAGTGCCCAGATAATGAAGGTTCTTAAACGAGTCGGTATCCCTAAAAGGTTTAAGGTGTGTGGGGTAAACACCGATTGCTGCGTAAGAAGCACCGTTAATGGTTTAACAGCCAAACTTCCCGAAGGGACACAAATTACACTAATTGCTGATGCTTGTAATAGTTCTTGTTCTCCGTTTGATGAACAATATGACGAGTATCAGTTTGGAAAATACAGAAATTGTGTGTTGAAACTGTCGAATATCCCGATGGACACTGAACCGTATGACGGGTATGAAGATGGCTGGTACGATGAGGATTAACCATGAAGATACAAACAATGAGCGTCGTTGTGGGTGGAAAAGCGTGTAACGCTCAATGCCCCTTCTGCGTTAGTAAAATGACTGGTGAAGATTTCGGCATTGCTGATGGAGAAGTTACAGTTGGGCGGAACTTTGAAAAGGCTTGCAGACTTGCTGAAATTGGTGGAGTTACCACTATTTTATTGACAAGCAAGGGTGAACCTACGCTGTACCCTAATCAGATTGGCATTTTCCTTGATCGTTTAGATCATTGGCATTTCCCCTTTGTCGAGTTGCAGACAAATGGAATTCAGTTGTATTTGGAGCGAGATGGACTTGATGCGAATCATCGCTTGCAGACTTGGCACAAAAGCGGATTGACAACCATTATCATTTCCGTTGTGCATTACGATGCTGCAAAAAATCGTGAGATTTTTACACCGGACCGTGAACAATACATCGATTTACCTTTATTGATCGGTAAGTTACATTCAATAGGATTCATGGTGAGATTAAATGTCACGATGATGAGTGGCTATATTGATAATGAAAAAAAGATTGATGATTTTATCAAATATTCTTTAGCGAATGATGTAGAACAGATTTCCATTCGGCCAATGCGAGTGCCCGATAAGAGCGAAAATGAGACAATCCATGAATGGGCCAAACAAAAAGCGTTGACAAATAGTTGGATTGGTCGTATCAGAAAACATTTTGCCACCGAATATGCTGACAGAAAACTCATGTCGCTTGCCCATGGTGCAGAAGTGTTTGATATCTATGGAGTTAGCGTCTGTTTCACTGATTGCTTGACACGAGAGCCAGAACAGAGAAATGAGTTGCGACAGATCATCTATTATCCCGATGGGAGAGTTGCATACGATTGGGCATTAAAGGGAGCTATTCTGCTCCCCAAGGAAAAATAAATGAATGTTAAACTCGATGAAATGAGAGAGTTGGCATATGTCTTTCGAGATGCTGTCACCCAGTGTAAGCCTTTCGATGAAGTGGTTGACACCTGGGGATTCAGGAAAGGTACGACTAATAGCAAAAACTCCATTTGTTATCATATTATTCATCTAATCGCATTGGAAGATATTGTCAATCGTGGCGTAAAAAGATATCGGTACGTGCAATGCTGCTACGACAATACGCAATGGCCTACCTGCGGTTCGTATCGTATGCGTACCAAAATGCCGATTCCACAATCGATTATGCCAGTTGATTCAGCGTGGATAAAGTTTATTGAATCTTTGCATAATAGATTGATTTGGTTCCAAAAGAATGCCTCTGCGAATAATTGTTTTGTCGAAGTCGCAGATTTTGTAGAAAAAGAGTATAATGAACTGAAGAGTATGATGCTTATCCATTAAGATGAAGATACTTCCAATAATCTGTTTCATCGCTGTTATCGGCTGTGCTACTCGAACAGCAGAGCCTCCCGACGATAGAGGAAGACGAGTCCTCATACATAAACCAGCAGAACCTCCCGAGTCGTCTAACGAAGAGGAATCAGAAGATGATATGATAACCGCTTTTGCCTTAGATATTTATAGGGCACAGCGAATCAATGCGATGAGGGCTATAGGAGGGGTAGCCCTTGTCGTTCTTTTACTTCATTGGTCCCGAAGATGGTTAGACAAGATAGCTCATGGATTCGGATTCACTATTATTGTTGTTTTAGTGACTTCGTTGTTACTTGGGTTGTTAAGTTATTTTACGTAAAGGAGTTGTAATGAAACGTTTAATCATCATGCAAGGGTGCAGTGGAAGTGGAAAGAGCTTCGTTGCCAACATGATCGAATCCTACTATAAGGAATCATATTTTGATGAAGGGTTTTATGAGCATCGCCCTACTGTAACCGTCTGTTCCACTGACGATTTCTTCATCATTGCAGGTAAGTACGAGTTCGATCAGTCGAAATTGCACGCGAATCACCAGAAGTGTCAGGTCAAGGCTGAAACTGCTATGCTGAATGGTCACGAAGTTGTGATCGTGGATAACACGAATTGCAAGCAGTGGGAAGCTGACCCTTACATCGCAATTGGCAAGAAGTATGATTACGATATTCAAGTTGTTTCGGTGTCTGCGAGTCGTGAGTTAGTGACTAAGCAGAACGCATCCCGAAGTGACGACAGAGCTATCCCAAGTGATGTGATTGACAGACAGCTTTCCAAGATGGAAAGAATCAAACTGTAGCAATCCGCGTGTGATGCGTGGCTCTCAATAAAAACTGTCACCACGAACGAATAGAGGGGGCGAGTTTGACAGTATCTCGCCCATTGCTTACAAAAGGAAGCATCATGGTTAACAAAGCTGAAAAGGTCGTTAACATGTGGGACAAGGCGACTATCGCGGGCCGTTACACCCTTTTGACGATGTTGGGGTTGAATGGCAGAATCAAAGTGGACAAGAGGCGTTTCGAGCAGTTGCCTCAAAAGGATATGCTGTCTATCATTAAGACAGCAGAGGTTGTGCTGTAAGGAGAACTATAATGTGCATGTGTTATAGCAAAGAAAATACCAAGACATTGTGGGAAAGACTGCAAAAAGAAGGTAAAATTACAGTCTATAAGGTGTTTTATAACCGTGGTAATAGGCGTTGGGATCGCCGAAATCGTTTGATGAGTGGTACTTATCCATACGACTGGAAACCCGGTTGGAATAAATCTGATCGCCGCCCGAAGAAGACTGGTTGGATGCTATCAAAAACTCCTAAACCTGATAACATGGGTTCTGTGAGAGTCAATCATGGATTCCACGTTTATGTTACCGAAAAGCAAGCTAAGTGGAATAGGGTTGGTGGAGAAATGATAGTCGAGTATACTGCTTACAAGAAAGACTTTGTTGCGGCTGGGCAACAAGATTGGTATACAAGTGCAGACCAAGCTGTTTTCGCACGGCTTTGGCTGTCCCGAAAAGAGTATGACAAAGCAATCGGCAAAGACAAGTAACTCCTTTTAGGACGCAGTACAATGCCTATTACAAGTTCATACCTCCCAGAAATATGCTCTGGTGTGAAACTCAAAAAGATCGTTGCTAAATTGAGTCAACATATTCTCGATAGCGGTATCGTGTTCCAAGCTATCGCTGTACGCGGTTTTAGCAGTTCTTTTGTTTCTGCTCCAATCGCTGCTGAGTTAAAAAAGAATCTCATTATTGTGAGAAAAAGCTCGAAAGGGCATCATAGCAATACGAGAGTTGAAGGCTATCAAAGTCCAAAAAGCAAAAGGCTCAAATATATCATTGTTGACGATTTCATTTCTACTGGCAAAACTATTGCCACTATCATTAAAGACGTACATGAAATATGGGATAGGAAAGCCATTTGTACTGGCGTATTCTTGTATAGAGAGTGCGAGAGTTATTGTAGGAAAGATTGGGTTGATGAATGTCTGGCTCCAAGACACGCAAAAACAGTTGAAGAGATACAAGCTGGTGTCATCCCGATGAGAGCATATAATCTAAGGTAACACGAAGGAGAAATAATAATGGCCGCAAATAAGACTGCACAAGAAATCGCATTTGCCGCATCCGTCAAAGATACCAAGAGGATGGAAAGAGCCGTTGATGTTATCAGCGATGCTCAAAAAAACTATGTAAAAATTGCCAAAAATATTCTTAAGAAAGGCGACAAAGATTGTGTTTTGATTAAGACCGATAGGGATTATGCACAAAATATTAAAGTGGGTCTGACTATCAATGAGGATGAATGTCACGCCCCTTATCTGTTTATACAGTGTCAAGATGGCGATGATCAAATCGACATTGACCATAAGCAGGCGGAAAAGCTCATTGAACTCTTGAAGATTTTCATCGGCAAGTAATCCCGACAAACTCTGTCTATAATGCACCAACATAATGCCTATTGAAACAGACATCTTGAAGTCGTTGTGTGGGGACAAACATCCTGCACACTCCATCCCTTTCGACGAGCTTTACAAAGGGTTAATGGATGAAGTGAAGGCAGGCAATGTCAATGTAGTTACCAATGATACGAAGGAATTGGAATTATTTTCATATTCCATAGGTTGCCAATTCGATAATAACTGGAACATGTTCTCGCTGGTATCCAGGGGGCTTATCCTCTGCCCTTCACAAAAGAAGATCGTTGCCACAAGTTTCCCGAAATTCTTTAATTTCGGGGAGATAGATTATTGGATTCCTGATGAATGGTTTGAAGTAACCGAAAAGATGGATGGTTCACTAGGAATCGTTTTCTATTGGGATAACGATTGGAGAGTTGCCACCCGTGGCTCGTTCCAGTCCGATCAAGCGAAATGGGCGAAAAAGTGGTTGGATGAGAATCTTGCTGTGGAAGAAATGACAGTAGGATATACTTATCTGACTGAAATTATCTATAAGGAAAATCGTATTGTCATTTCCTATCAGTATGAAGGATTGGCATTGTTGACTGCATATAATTCCATTGGTCGTGAATTGCCTACAGGTCTATTAATGGGCGAAGAAATAGGTTTTTTGCCTATTAAAACCTTTAGCTATAAGACGTTAGATGAAATGCTTGAAAAGGCTAAAGTATTGGCTCACGATGAAGAAGGATTTGTTGTGCGATTTGCTAATGGATATCGATTGAAAATCAAAGGCGATGAATATATCAAAATCCATCGTATCATTTCTAAATGCACTCCAATTGCTATTTGGAATATGTTGCTTTCTAATCTTGATATCACAGAGATAGAAAAGCAATTGCCAGAAGAAATAAGAAATGATTATAATCTGATTATTGATATTTTGAATAAAAAATTTGAAGCATCAGTAGCCGAAATCAAACATCTATACAAAGCGACTTTGCATTGGTCAGACAAAGAATTGGGGCTTTCTAATACGAAATATAAAAGCCTAATATTTTCCGCTCGAAAGCGGAATCTTTTTGATGAAGTAAAGATCGCAGATTCACCATCTAGAAAATCTATTTTCAATCTTTTTTATCCGAAAGGTAATGAATTAGAAGGATATACGCCACTTTCTTCTATGAATATTTTTAGGGATTCTTAGAGGATTTTTACATAAGTTTGTGAATACATATTATATACCGTAAGGAGAAATTATGATATGTATTTGTTGTCAAAAAGATAAGCCAGTAAGTGATTTTTATGCTAATAAAAACAGGAAATTAAGATATTCTCAACCGTGTAAAAACTGCTATTCTATAAAATATAAAGATAAAGAGGCTAAAGAGGAAAGACAAAAGAAAAAGCAAGAGAATAAAACGTTACTAACTAATGGGCTTAAAGAATGTTCAAAATGTAAACAGATAAAAAAGGTTGAATTATTCCCGAAAGATAAAAATCAGTCTTCTGGATATCGACCAGATTGTAAAGAGTGCCTTGCTAAATACCGACAAAATGGAGATGTAAAGGCCAGAATAAAAGAATATAGAAAACTTGATTATGTTGTAGCAAGACAAAAAGAGTTAAGAAGCACCTCAATATCCAAGAAAAAATTGAGCGAATATCAAAAAGAATATTTATCAAGACCAGGAGTGAAACAAAAACGTAAAGAATATTTTCAAAAAGAAGAGGTAAAGGCCAATAGAAGAAGATACAATAAAGAAAGAATGAAAAATCCTAAATGGCGTATTGCTTCTACTGCTAGTCGAGCAATATCTAAGAGTTTGAAATATATAGGACAGACGAAAAGACGAAGGCACTGGGAAGATATTGTTGGATATACTAAGGAAGAATTGAAATCGCATTTAGAAAAGAAATTCAAACTTGGAATGTCTTGGGATAATTATGGCGAATGGCATATAGATCATATTATCCCGATCTCTTCGTTTGATATAACCTCTGTTGACTGTAAAGAATTGAAGAGATGTTGGGAACTAAGTAATTTACAGCCGTTATGGGCTGCTGATAATATAAGAAAAGGGAATAGATGATATCCCGAACAGTGGATATGTACCGTCCAATGCAATGAACAGATTTGAAATAAAGGAAGACGAACATGGATGAACAGAAATTTATCGACGCATTTGACAATTGGCTTGTTGCTTGTCAAAAGCTGATTGATGATGAATTTTCCAAGAATTATCCTAATTTGGATGTGCCTACGCTTCAAGCAAATGTGGGTAGAAAGTACATGAAGGTTATCAAGGTCGAGAGCCAGAGATCGGTGTTTGCCTTTATCGACTTGAGCAACGGTGATGTTCTTAAACCGGCAGGTTGGAGTCGTCCCGCTAAACATGCAAGAGGTAACCTGTTTGACGATGAGGGCGGAATGGGCCAAATGACTTCATACGGCCCGAAGTATCTTCGGTAAAGAATAAATGGGTAGTGGGTTTGTTTTCATGGTGCTATGCGTGCATAGGGTTGTGGCAAAACCCTACCAGCTTGCCCGCGTAGCTCAGTTGGTAGAGCAAGAAACTTTTAATTTCGAGGCCACAGGTTCAAGTCCTGTCGCGGGTATTATGAAAAAAGATGAATCATTAATCAAAGAAGTCGTGGTCAAAGGAGAGAAGGGCACTTATCCTGGAACTCTCCGGTTACATGAACACAGGCTTTGGGTTTTTACGAGTAAGGAAGGTGTCGAGCCTGATATCTTCATGTTTCAGCCTGCCGAAAAGACGCTGAAAGAGATTGCTCCCGAACTTATCCAATCAGGAGTTGATGCACTGATGAAACGTGTTGAAGCAAAAATCAATGAATTTGAAGCAGGAGAAGGCGATTAAAGTTATAGTGGAGAGCAATTAAGACCTTCATCATCCACATGCAATAACTTTTATTGTTAAAAGGCACACTAATAAACCTTCATCAGCCTTATTTCCCCTGTTTTATTGGAGACAATGATGATCGAACTTGAGAGAAAACGTGGTTATCCTTTCGTTATCGCCTATCTTTTTACCAAAGATGGAGTAAAAAAGCTCTGTGGTGATCTTATCTCCATTGAAGATCATACAAAAAAGTGGGATACATGCCACGGAATCGTTCACTATTACAACAAATCAATCTTCATGCTTGCTAAGGAATACGGTGATAGGGGTGATTTGGAACGTCTTATGCAAGTGAGACTTAGCAAGACAATCAAAAACAATGTTGTTTATCGCCGATGGATGCTTTTCGGCAAAAATACTTTGGCTAGTGCCCACGATAGGGCAAAAGGCTATTTCCGCCTTATTTATATCAATCCGCGTGCTGAATATGTTATGCGATATGAACGAGAAATGATTTCGCAACTCAAGCTGACCCGCCCGAAGTATGTACTCTATTGGAGTAAGAGCGAAAGAGAAGATATGATCCTTGGCACTTGGCGAAAGCTCCCGAGTACCTTCTTAAGACAACTGGCGTAGGAGCGGACAATGGAAGACGAAGCAATATGTGAACTTTGTCATTGGAAGGGAACCGCTCAAGTGGGACCGTTCTCAACGTGTCCACATTGCGGCGAGAATGGCAGTCTAATGCTTATCGGCGTGTGGAACAGGCTTGATGTTGATGAACATCCCGCTTCAACTGTCGTTGAGGTTGTAGCAGGAATTGACAAAGATTTGCCTCCCAATATGCTTGGAGACAACGATGGAAGTGGAACAAGCTAAGAAAGAGCCTGTCGTTGGATTTTTCGCCGCATTAAAATCCAAAGCAAAGGCTGCAAATACGTCACAACTCACAATCCTATGGACTCTCTATGACGATATCTTCGATGAATGTCCTTTCACCAAAGAAGAATATGTCAATGCTCTGACAAAAGAAATCAGAGAGGCATATCCCGATTCCGTTGTATCCATAACAGTATCAAGTAATCCAAGAGATATCTACGGTGAAGTGTTTAACACCGAAAAGGGAAAAGAAGGTATCAAATATGCCATCGCTGGTGGGATGGAAAAAGAGAATGAAATCTTGGAGAATGTCGCACTTCTCGATGAACAATTGTATCACCAAATGAGATACGAAAGAGATAACGACGCATAAAAGGAGCCAATGATGAAAATCTATCTTGTTTATCGCAATTCAGATATGACCGAAGGGCGTGGTTCGATGTTGTTGGATGAGGCTTTTATCCACCAAAAGGATGCTGACGAATACGCCGACACCAAATCTGGTATTATGGGATTTCGCCCGAAGAATGGACATTGGCGTGATTCTGGGCATGGCGATTGGACAGTAGTAGAAAGAAAAGTCCACGAGTCAAGTCTTGTAGAGGAACTACAACAAAGAGAAGCACTGCGTCAACAAGCTCTTGGCAAACTTTCCGATGAGGAATTGGGAGTGTTGGGGCTAAAAAGGGAATAAATAAAGGACTGGTGAAACATGGGAACATTTTTGATTATTCTGTCAGTTATGGCTTTTATAGCCGCTGTCATCTGTTTGATTGTCGGACTGGTGGAAGAAGAAGCAGGTATTCTGTTGTCTACTTTTTTCTGGACTGCCCTGTTCTTCGCATTTTACTGCTTTTCCTGCATTTGTGGATTTTTTGGATGCAGAAGGCTTCTGCGTTGTCGAAGCTCCCAATGAGATAGCTTGCATGGTGGATTAGTCCCGAATAAACTTTTTCTTCATTTACACCGAAGGAGAATGCTATGACACTGACGGAAGCGAGAACGTTGGCACTGATGCATATGCACAAGCATGGACTCATCATCGAAGGATGGACGTTCAAGTTTGACAACGCCAAGAGCAGACTGGGGCTTTGCAGTCACCGTAGACGTATTATCTCAGTCAGTAAGCACTACGTCACACTGAACGATCAACCGCTGATTGAGGATACAATTCTGCATGAAATCGCTCATGCCCTTTGCGGTCATGAGGCAGGCCACAATTGGGAGTGGAAAGCGACAGCAAAGAAGATCGGTTCGCGTGGTGTACGACAAAAATCCGCAAATGAAGTTAACTCCGTCAAAGGCAAATATGCCATGATTTGCGAGAAATGCGGAGAAATTGGACGTAGACACAGATGGACAAGAACGTTTAACGTAAGACATTACACGCACAGAGGTTGTGGTGGAAGAGTGACAATACAGTAACCGCCCGAAGAATAGTACCAAAGGATAATAGCATGAAAGTATGGATGTTCATCACGATAGGCATGTTGATGATAGGTTTGATGTTCGTTGGCGTGTGCTATTTCGAAGGTAAAGCCATTCACTGGCAAGTGTTAAGTTCAATCGTTGGTGTTGTCGGAGCGTGTTTGACCGGCGAAGGTTGTAGTCGTTATGAACGTGCATATTACGAGAAAAATCAATAATGGCAAGATACAAAGTTGAAATTCGAGTTGTTGAAGTAATCGATTGGCCCGAATTAAATCAAACTGAGCCAGTTCATTACAATAAAGAATTGGATACTGAGTGGCAAAGCCAAGAAAAAGCTGAAGAAGTAGCACGATCACTCGTAGAAACAGGAAATAAGGGATAATAATGAGCATTGACACTTCAAAAATCAATAGAGATATGCAGATTGCTTGCACCTGCATGGGTAAAACTTGGTTCTCTACAGCAGGGCGGATGATCGACGACAATTTTCCCGAAGTTATGATGGGCTTTCTCGCTGATGAAGGCACGGCTGAGATTATGATAAGACGCTCTGGCACCGCGTTTGTGATAGAGCAATACACGAAAATGGATGGCCGGATTGCTGAAATGTTCAAGATGATGGGCAATCTGAAAGGAATGTAACAATGATCAACGGAGCTTGTAAAAATTATAATACAGGCAAGATGTTTACGGAAGGATGGCCCACCAAGTTCGTCGCTGTGCCACGCATAGGCGATAAGGTAATGAGGATTAGGAAGATGGGGGAATGGACTGCCACAAGAGAAGTAATGAGAATTACTCACTTCATTTGCAGAGAGAGTGGTCCCGAATTAAACAAGCCTTTTATCATTGTTGACCTAAAGTAAGGAAATAACAATGAAAACAGTACCCTTTTGTTGGAAATGCATACACTGTCTTAAGGCAAAGAATCCGCCTGAGATCATTAAGGGAAAAACTCTGCAATCGTCCCGATTTATGGGATGTGCAGAGAACTCTAGGATTCGTACCTACGCTGGGGCCAAGCGTTATTGCCCCATCAAGCCGAAGGGATAATCATGTACGACTTTGAAGGCAATGGATTTGAGAAGGAACTACTTGGGTCTTTCTTTGAAGGGTGGATTTTTCGCTTCAAGGGACCGAACGGCCCGAATATCATTGTCACCGATTTATGCACCGATGGACTGCCAGAAGAAGGCAATGGCTATCTGATCGGCCTCTATCGTTTCGAGCAAGACGATGGGGGAATGCATAGCTATAAGGACATTCCCCATAGCAAGGATGCTGACACCGATTTACAAGCGACAATAGACAAGATGAAGAAAATTGTTGCCACCGAACACATGGAAACGCCCGAAGAATGCGAAGAAAAAGGTATCGGTGAATCGACCTTCGTGGATGGAGTAATGAAATGGCCTGCAACGTAACACAATCCGATCTCGCACACTTCTACGGCACGCAGAAAATCTATAAGCATTGGCTGTGCTTAGTGTACACCGATGGCATTAACTACCTCTGTAATAATGGGGCAGCGTGGCTGATCGACGCTATCGCTTCTCACCAGGGTAATCCAGGTTTGCATACTGTAAGGATGCAAGAATACCAACTTTGGGAACTTAAGGTAAATGACGGGTCTGCGGTGTTAACATGCAGAGAGGATTCTGGCATTGATCCCGTTATTACACAAGAAATCCCCTACACTGACTTCCCCTTCGACATTAAGATTTATGTCGAAAATGGCACTATTTTGCTGCCTTCGGAGCGTTAAGAATGCAAATTAAGGTAGGACAACGAGTTCTATTCATCAAAGATGTCCGCCAGTTCAAATTCACTGTGCCTCAAGGCACTCTAGGCACTATCGAAGAAGTAAACGATATGTCTATTTGGGTGCAAATGGATACGAGAATCAAAGGGGCGGAAGAGTGGGACAATCAAGTGAGCTATCTTGATGATGTATCCGTCGTCGATGGTGTCGCACTGTCAAAAGAAGAAGATTTAGAGAGAGATACGCTCCCGATAGGAAGATGGCCCTAATAACACTATGAAGACAAAGTGGAGAATCATAGAACTTGACAATGGTGATCCTTGGCTGACCGATGGAGACTTCGGTTGCAGCCCTAGTGATGTGCCAGCCGCAATGGGGTTAGTCATCGATTTCCTATGTGATCAAGAATTGCTAAAGGAACCAGTGCGAAATGAGGCACTGTGCGAAAAGGCAAGAAAGCTCTTGGGCGAAGTCCCGAAAAATAGTGACACCAATTAATACTATGGGTAATCCAAAGAAAAACGCGAGTAAGAAGAAAGACAGAAAAGCAACGACGCGGAGAGAGCGTCGAAATGCTGTCAACGATACCGCCGATCAGTATTACACTGATAAGGAATATCGCAGGCGACAGAATGCTAAAATGTTGAAGCATCCCGCAACTTGCGACGAATGCAAAACACAGATAAGCAAGTCAACCTACAATCGAAATGGTGGATACTGTGGCGTTTGTGTCCGTCTATATTACTAGGAATAGCACTATGGCCGACATAGATGGACCTTGCCGCGATTACACCAAAGGTCTGGCACCGAGGAAAACGACTATGCCACTGAATAAAGCCACAAAACAAGACTTCTGTGAGTCATTCCCTTGGCCTTTCGATATCCAATGGTTTGATCTGCAAGGTATACATATCCTTGATAAGAACCGTCGTGCAGTCATTACGATGGTAACTCGTAGTCATGCAGACCATTACGTTGGATTCAGCGTTGAAATCATCAGCAAAACCAAAGGGAATATCGAATCAAAGTTTTTCCGCTTCGATGATTACCTCCCGAAAAAGAAACGAAAAGACCAACATAAAGCATCCGATAAGGATAGATCGTTCTCTGTAATCGGATACTGTGGATGGGAATGGTATATCGCCGTCCCGAATGATGTGGGGCCGTTTGTAATAGCGATATGCAATTGGCTTGACAACTGGCGGTAACACCATGACAGAAAAAGAAAAAAATATATTGGATGGGTCTATCTTTTTCGCTGTCCTCTTTGTTTTAGGGTTCGGCGTTACTTGTCTTGTCCAATGGGGAACAGGCGGAATGAATGGAGATGTGCAAGAAATCTTCTGGTGGGATTGGAAGTTCTTCTGCATTCTTTGGCCTTTCTGCACGTTTTTGACCGCTTTGGTTCTAGGAATCATGAGCGGAATTAGTGACTAGTCCCGAATAGCACGACGACAAGGTAATAGCACTATGGCAGACATTAACTCACAATTTTACAGCCACTTGATCAGACCGGCTGATTGGATTCTTGACTTCTCCAAGAAGTTCGAGAAAATCATTGACCATTTCCCTGTCACCGAAAAGATGGCTCAAGGGTTCCTTGATCTAAGGATGAGGGCACAAGGCAGGTGGGGAGAGATACATGTAATTGCTGCTCAGATTGCACTGTTCGGCAAGTTCGATATCTACGGAAAGTCAGTACCGAAAGACTGCCCTACATTAGTGGAGCAATATAATGAGACACTAAAAAGCCTACCGCAAGAGATGACGAAGACAAGACCGCAAATCCCGAAAAACAAGTAGCACTGCTTGCACTGTGAAGCACCGAAAACATCGGTAGCATAACAAGGAGAAAAGCGTATGTCGGAAGAGAAGACGGATCAGACATCCGAAGCCCCCGAGGAAACGACGACGGAAGCTCCGGCAGAGCCGAAGTTCAAGATTTTCCTCGATGCCGAGGGCAAGGAAGAGCGGCGCGAGCCGCTGGGTCGTGGGCGACCCCCGCAGGGTTCATCCCGCGACGAAGACGGCAATCTCGTCTGCCCGCATGTCGAGCGGGCAATCGTCGTGAGTCCTCAGTACATCGAGGTCGATGACGAAGGCAAGGAAGTCTCTCGCACCGCCAAGGGCCGTGGTCGCCCGAAGGCTGGCTACGAGAAGCAAGACAGTGGCCCCTTCAATGGCCATTGGATCAAGGTTGCACCGACTCCCGACGAGTCGGACGAAGCGACCACCAGCGACGAAGCGGCCCCCGAAGCGGCAACCGCTGACGACAGTGCCGAAGCTCCCGAGGTAGTGTCAACCGACGCTCCCGAGGTTGTGGAAGCTCCCGTCACGGCCCCCGCCGAGGCGTAAAGCCGCGTAGCACCGTATGGGTGGGTGGAGCCGGTGAGGATGAGTCGGAAGGGGCGGGGAGCGAGTCGTATCAGACTTGCTCCCCGCCTCTGGAGTTTAGGCCATAAGTCATTGTCCCGATTGAGTATAGGCTAGGCTATCGGAGGTACTAGCGACAAGGGACACCTAAAGCTCCCGATTTTTACACCATTTCGCTTACCGTTCGCCTTCAAGCACCGAAGGGCAATTAGCTCCCGAAATACGAAGGGATTGCACCGAAGTATGTTCAAGAGACTCAGAAAAAGATGGACGATCAGAGAGAGAGCATTCCAGAAAGGATGCAATCTCCGCGATAGGCTTTCGGCCTTGGGCGTTACGGCAAGGAATTGCAGCAATCCGAAAGACCCCGAAATCAAAAGGCTATTCCGTGCAATGGTTCGTTTGCATAAGATAGTCAGCCGATGCCGTCCCTTTAAGGAAAAATGGGGATGGGTGAATGAGGTTTTCATATCGGAAGTAGCTCTGGAACGATACGGAAACATCGTAAAAGAGTAATTCGCCCGAAAATACAAAGGTGACACGATGGTTAGCATCTTAACAGAAGAAGACGAAGGGCACGATATGGCAATCTTCTTGCAGGGTAAGAGTTCAACCTGTAGAATCCTCGATGTCGATGAGGAAATAGGAGATATCATCGTTCGGCGCCTTTCGGACAGTAAACGCTTCAGGATAACAGGTTTGCCTGCGGCAGAAGAGCTTAACGGTTAATCCGCCCGAAAATACAAGCCCCAAGGCATCAGCATGGACGAACAAGAATTAAAGTTCTGGGAAGACTGCTACAAAGCAGCATTGCCTGTGTACATCAAAGTACAGGGCAGTAAATGGATTCTGGGGTCAACGGATGCCTGGAATGTCCAAGTAGCTGTTAAAAATGCGGAAGCTGCTGCTGATTGGGCGGTAACGCATCGACGTATAGCTATGAAAGATTAATTCGCCCGAAAATTCAGCGGCATCAGCATCGGCGAAAGGGCAAACAGCATGAGAAACGGAATCAGCGATACAAATAGACTCTCTGGCAGACGCAACGCCACAACCACCCGAAAAGTCCACGGTCAAACCGTTACTGTCGAACCGCTTGAGGATTGGGAAAGAGGCGAAATTGCAGCCGCAACCGCCGACAAGACCGCCCCCAAACCTCAGTATGTCGCAAGATCGAAAGTGAGACGTATCCCGCAATGCAAGGTCGCTACTCCTTCTGTGCTGTTGAGGATGGCGAAAGAGAAGTTAGGGGCGAACGGATAAACGCCCGAAAATGCAGAAGTAAAACCATCAGAGTCAAGCCCAAACAAGGGCAGAAAGGATCGTACAATGTTCAATGCACTCGCCAAAAAGATCGCGGAGATGCTCGGAATCAGCGGCATCGTCGGAATGAAGCTCCCGACGAGCATCACGGTTGCCGGTCACAAGATCGCCAACATCAAGACCGTCGAGATCAACGGCGGCATCGGCATCGGTTCCGTCGAGGTTGACGGCATCGAGGTCGTTTTCGGCTACGATGACTAGCCGACAAACAAGCCTTTTTGCCCCGTGTGTGGGGCGGCGGATTCAGAAACCGCCGCCCCACAGAGGTTTACGAATCGCCCGAAAAAAGGATACAATCTCTTTCGGTGGCAAGATGGCACAGAAAGGATAGCAGCATGGCAAAGCGAACGAGAATCACCGTCGAAAAGATGAAAGAGCTACTGTTGGCGATGCCCTCTGGGGCAAACATCGTCACCATCGAAACTGCGACTTCCGACTTTATGAATAAGGGAGGGCGCAGTGGGGTGCCTGAAAATCCGTTTCTGGGGAAAGTCAAGAAGTTCGCCACGGTTAACTGCCAGGTGCAGAGCGACTACGAAAACGCTGTAAATGCTCGCCGCACCAAAGAGGGGAAAGCGGCAGACTTTGTGGCACAAGCTCCCTTGTGGGGCACGAGAATCGGCAGAACGTGCGTTGTAGAGCATAAGGGTACGTTTTACCTTGCCTATCGTGCGTTACGATGCTTCAAAGTGTTTTATCGTAACGAGAAGGGGCATTCTGTCGCAAAGGCCACTATCGCACAGTGGTTCAAGAAAAAGAGCAAAAGCAGGCAAAACGTGGATGACGAGATCATTTGGAGAAAGCCGAAACTCTCCAATATCCGTAAGATCAACATCAACCGCGTAAGGTACGAAGTCGTGCCTAGCTAACCGAAACTCGCTAGCCGTGCTGTCTTGCCCAAGCCCCCTACCTTAACAGGTGGGGGGCATCTTTTTAAACGTGTTTTGCCATACCCTCACCCCCTACCCTTCTTAAGTTTACGCTAGGAGTCCCATACCATCTGGATACCTTATAGGTGTCACAAATTCCACGACATACTTTCCAGTGAAATCTAAGAATAGATATTTTGCTTATGTACCACATGCTCAAAGGTTTTTAAACATTTTTGCCCCAATATATAAGATATGAATTGGTTTAAAGTAATAAAACTTGCTTCTCCTATAGACAATCGTTCTCCTTATGATATGGGAATGGATTATCTTGATGTAGGTCATTCATTTCGAAATAAGTCTATAAAAAACTATTTGTGGTATATAGACCTAAAAGGACAACTTCACTTTCAACAAGCTGGAGATATAACAGAAGGCCATATAAGTTGGGGTGAATTCAGAAAACCTAATGCACTCTCATCAGGAAGAGTAGAATGTAATGAAAAAGGGTGCAAAGCTAGTTTAGTCGTTAATGGTGATTTAGAGTTCACTCAAAAGGAAAGAACAACACAGTTATCTGAAAAGTTATTAGACAAACAATTTGATAATCTAACAATATATAAGTTCGAGGTATAAGTTTTAATATTTTCCGCACTTCTAAATAAAAAAGATATTTTCTATTGCTATAATGTGTTGAAAGAAGGACAAAATGGAAACATACCCATCAGACGAAGAATTATTAAGACAATTATTAAAAGTATCTGTAAACCTCAGTGACATACTCCATGAATTAGAAGCCACAGGAGTCGATCTAAACGAAAAACAGGACGCAGAATGGGGAGAGGCCACAGATGTAATTGAGTTAATTAGAGAAAAACGACAGAGAAGACAGTACCTAGTCAGACCAGACGATTCCATGGTATTTCAATCAGACGAAAACGGATTATATTCACCCATAGACATACCAAGAATGCATCGTCCTTATGATCATTTCACTTATGAGAACCTAACAAGATTAGGATTCTTCACTATCGACATATCAGATATAGAGCATTATAAAAAGAAATGTACTGAATATTACCAAGATATGATTAACGACACAAAATGGCAATAGATAAATTACCAAATAAACCTGGAATGTATTGGTATAGAGACAACGAACTAGTTGGAAGGCTTTTTCGTTGTCCAAACCGTGCAGGTGATGATTGGATGATTGTATGTATATATGAAGCTGTCAGTGGATTCAGAGCAGTATTTGGTGACAATGGTGGTAAAGAGAAAAATATATTGATTGAAGAATTAGATGGTGAATTTGTAGGACCAATTGAACCACCAACTCAAAAGAAAGAATAAATATGATAGATGAAAGAATGCCAGACGCAACTACACTAGCATTAATGGCTGCTAGAGCCACACAAGAAGCTGACTCTTACAATAGGAGTCCAGAAGTAGATCAAGGTGGATGTTATGTATACACTACTCCAGGAAAAGAATTATATAGAAAGCTTGTAGCATGGAGAAAGAAGAATCCACAGGGATGACAAAGAAAGATAATAAATTTTGGGCCAAAGAAACCAAGCGGCATCTATCAGATGCTAGGGATGCTTTATCCCACATTGAAGGTAATATTAAAGGGAAGCATATGGGGGAATGTCCTTTTGGGAAGAAGAAATGCAAGGAGAGTTCGTTTATCACTTGTAAGCACTTCTGGAAATGCATTAATAAGGTATTAAAGGAGAAGGAAGAATGACAGGATTTGAGATATTTTTATTGATTTACGGTATAGGCTTTGTAGTAACTTTAATTACTGCTCGTATTCTCGTTGGAACAAGTGATGTATCATGGCGTAGAGTGGATAGAATATTTGCTCTTGTATTTGCAATCATATGGCCTTTAGGTTTACCTTGTATGATAATGATCATGATAGAAGACAGTAACTGGTGGGCTAGTTTGAAGAGATATCGTAAAACCAAACTTGTTCCCAAATGGAAGGCGTATTGGGAAAAGGAAGTCAAACTATAATAGATGTATTTTAGTTGGCGAAAATTTTAGGAGAGTGTTATGGGATGGTTATTGATTTACTTAATTGGTATTGTTGCCACATTTATATTGTTTAGAATTGTATCTCATTTTATGGACAGTGATCGATGGAAAAGGAGAGACAGAGTACATGCTTTTCTTTTCAGTTGTTTTTGGCCTTTTACAGCACCAATGATATTGTTTTTAGTGATATGCGTACTAGCTGATAAGATTGTTACATTTCAAGAAAATCATTGGCCGAATTTTATAACCAAATGGCGTGAATATTGGGATAAGGACGTTATCATTTAATATGAAACTACGAAGAGCAACTACAAAGGACTTAGAGAGAATCGTAGATATCAACAATGATTCTGCCAAATGGGTGGGTGGAGAAGCCACCATAGAGGATATGAAAGAGTATCTTACGATCAGTAGAAGCTTTATAGTCGCAGAAGGTCCACAGGGGAAAGTGCAAGGTTTTATAATAACCATGGACGACACTTCTGACTATGATAGTCCTTATTTTTTGTGGTTTAAGGAAAGATATTATCATTTTTGTTATATAGATAGGATCATTATTGACAAAGAGCATAGGAAGCAAGGATATGCTTCTGCCCTATACCATTGTGCTTGCGAGGGACAGCCATTTGATGTTGTTGGCGAAATTTTAGTCTATCCTTACTGGAATGAAGACTCTATAATTTTCCATGTACGCCACGGTTTTGAGAAAGTGGGTGTTATTACACATAAGAACGGAAATCATTGTGTGATGTATAGATTGGATAGAAATATCATTGTAGGTGAGACAAAAGACGGATTGAATAAATTAGGATTATTTAAGATCACAGAGTAGGAGACGAATAATGATGACATTGTTATGGATTTACTTAATTGCTATTGTTGTAACGTTTGTATTGTGCAGAATTTATTGTTGGCAATGTGGTGATGAGTGGCACAGATTTGACAGAGCAGTTGCATTGTTATACAGTCTAATATGGCCTATCTTTTTGCCTGTGTTATTTGTTTTAATGCATGGAGAGCATAATGAGAACGTAAAGGCAGAACTGCATTCTGAGAAAGTAGAAGCAGAGTGGGAGTTGACAAGAATAGATGTTGACGGGAATCCGATTTCTAGTTTCGAGGATAGATTAGAGGTCAAAAAAATAAAATTTTGGGGTGGGCTTGAATGCAGAAAAAGACAAGCAATCAATAACAGGGATAAAGAATGGTTTCAGATTATTGAATCTATTTTAGGTTTTCATCCAGTTTCTACGACAGAAGCATTAAATAAAGGTATTGCAAAAATACGCGAATTAAGGAAACAAATAAATCCACTTGATAAGATCAAAAAACTGGTAGATAAACAGGAAGAACTAGAAAATCATAAGTTTGAAACATGGGGTCCAGGTTTGTGTAAATTATGTGGTAAAAGTAAAGTGAGAGAAGTTTTATCGCCAAAACACAAAAATATTTATGTATTGATGTGTCATGGTTTTGAAATACCTGTAGAGATATTAAATTCTGGCGAAAAAGAATGTTCATTATTTATTTTTAATAAAGAATTAGTAAAAAAGATATCAAATGTCGCTGCAAAAGCTTTGGGTTTAACGCCGATAGCAGAAAGCAAACAATCAAGACCATTAACTGCAACTGAGGCGATAATGGCAGAAGAAGATAAAAAAGTTATTGGCCACTTACAAAAAGCGGCAAATTCAGTAAAAACAGAAAGAGACATGTCAAAAAGACAAATTTTTATGGGTAATGGTGATTATTCGATGGCAAGATGTCATGAGTTAACAAGTGATTTGCACAGAGCATTTAATATATTGAGTGCTATTCAGCAAGCCCCTCGTGCTATCGATCCGGAAGAATCTTGTAAACAATATGAAAATGATGTTATTGATGGCAGAATAGAATTAAAAATAATTGCAGAAAAAATTGTAATGGGATTAACTGGTCAAAAAATTCACATTCCTTGGGTAAAACAGAAAGATGAATGAACAAGAATTAAAAAGAAAAAGTAAGTTTCTCAGCCTTATACTGAGACATCAACCAGAAAAAGTAAATC
>Ga0233412_10000149_pt1 | contig 39422 bp, 54 predicted proteins | sample Na_anoxic_4_MG_FD_180667 | JGI IMG/M metagenome (GOLD analysis project Ga0233412, IMG submission 180667) | Seawater microbial communities from Saanich Inlet, British Columbia, Canada - Na_anoxic_4_MG | ecosystem: Environmental > Aquatic > Marine > Inlet | place: Canada: British Columbia... | reverse complement strand
TGTCATTTAAACTCAAGGAACTATTGGATTGGTTAGGTGTATCAGAAGGTAAAGTTCAATCATTAGTATTCGAAGCATTACGTCTTCGAGAGCATATGATTCAAACCGAGGAAATCGCACCTGAAGCCGTTGAAATATCGTTCACCCCAAAGAAACTTCCAGAAGAAGCCAGACCAATCGGAGAGTATCTCGATAATCCCGAGGTGGCACCTGTCTGTGAGTACCTGTTTGATCGTGGGTTCACGTTCAATGAGATCGCAGAAGACTTCTGGTGGACACCTGAGACAGCCAAGCGAGCGCATAAGCGAGCAATCTTGCCATTCTATTGGAAGAACAAGATCATTGGATACACAAGTCGAGCCATCGCCGAGAACTCTGCACTGAAATATATCAACCAGTTTGAACCGAACTACGTCTACAATACCGACAATCAGCCCATCGAAAATAAATATGTTATCGTTGTCGAAGGACCGATAGATGCAAAGTTCATTAATGGTGTGGCTATCTGCTCCAACAGTGTGTCCGATGAACAGGCAGAAATCATAGAACATCTAGGCAAGGAAGTAATCGTTTGCCCAGATCAAAACCAAGCCGGTGACAATCTTGTTCGTGCTGCATTGAAGTATGGATGGAGTGTTGCGTTTCCTGAATGGGATGATGGAATAGAAGACATCAACGATGCCGTGAAAGCGCACGGAAGAATTTATACGCTACAGAGTATATTTCGAACTAAAGAACATAATCCTCTGAGAATACAATTGCTATCAAAGATAACAGCGGAATAGGAAATACACTTTGCCAATAACTGACTTTACGACCGACACACAACATTTGTTTCTGGAGATGATGCTCCAGAATCCTGACATGTACGCCCGTGTTCAAAACATCTATAAGACCGAGTTGTTCGATAAGAGTCTTCGTAAACCCGCAGAGTTCATCCGAGACCACTGTGAAAAATATACCACGATGCCAACGCAGGAACAAATGACTGCGGTGACCGGCATGAGATTCAATCCACAGCCGAATGCAAAAGAAGGAAACTACGATTGGTTCTTGGAATCATTCGAAGGCTTCATCAAACAAAAAGCATTGAACAACGCTATTCTTACAGCCGCAACATTCTTGGAAGAAGGCAACTATGATCCGGTTGAAAAACTGATCAAGGATGCCGTCCAGATATCATTGACCAAAGACATGGGTACCGATTATTTCGAGAACCCATTAGAACGAATGCAAACCATGTTGGATACCCGTGGACAAATCAGCACGGGCTGGAAAGACATGGACGAGATGTTGTTCGGTGGAATGAACAAAGGAGAACTGCAAATATTTGCTGGTGGTTCCGGTTCAGGTAAATCATTGGTCATGCAAAACATGTCAGTGAACTGGATGGAACAGGGAATGCATGGCGTGTATCTCACATTGGAACTCGATGAGGGTATGTGTGCTCACCGCTTGGATTCTATGGTGACTGGAGTATCGTCGCGAGATGTATTCCGACAGATGGATGAAGTAGCCATCAACTTGAAAGAGAAATCTGAAAAATACGGCAGTCTGCACCTGAAGTACATGCCATCACAGTCGAACATCAATGACATCCGGGCATATATCAGAGAACTCGAAATCAAAACCGAGCGCAAGATAGATTTCTTGATGGTGGATTATCTTGATCTATTAATGCCAGTGTCCGTCAAAGTTGATCCGAGTAACTTGTTCGTTAAGGACAAGTACGTATCCGAAGAATTACGCAATCTAGCCAAAGAATTGAATGTGTTGTTCGTAACAGCATCTCAGTTGAACCGTGAGTCAGTGGAAGCCGAAGTGATTGATCACAACCACATCAGTGGCGGCATCAGTAAAATCAACACAGCGGATAATGTGTTCGCTATTGCCACTAATGCAACTATCCGCGAGAAGGGCGAATACCGAATTCAAGCATTGAAAACTCGTTCCAGTTCCGGTGTTGGAAAAACGATTACGTTAGATTATGATATTGCTTCGTTGAGAATATCCCACTGTGAAAATCCACCGGATTACACCAGTAAAAAACATCGTGCTTCATTGATCGCAGATAACAACAAAACTGGTGATCTCGATGATGGTGTAATGGATGTAATAAGCCCAGATAACTTCCCCAATCCACGACACAAAGCACTACCGGACTCGGATACATCGGAGGATGACGAGGGTGTGGTTGCGCAACGACGTATGACGGATATGTTGGCCATAATGAAAGCGCCTAGCGTGGAAACGCCACCTCCACCACCACCACCACCATCGAATGAACCACCCATCGAAACACCCAAAACGAGTATATCAATTGATCTTAATCGCATAAACGGCATACAAACGTTGGATGACGAAGAATAGCTCGTTCCGAATATTCTGCTAAATACAGAATAAACGAAGGGTGGTCATGCGTAAGAAAACCAGAAGTGTATTGGAAGAGATTGACTCGATTTTACCAGATCGGGACAAATCTCATGTCATTGAAAGCCGAGCGAACCATATTATATCGAGTGCTATCAATCTGATCAACTTAATGTATGAATCCTTTGATGAGGATGTTGCAAAAGACCTTGAGAAACGCTTTCTTAATAGCGTTCGTACTCAAGATGGCAAGAAATTTGTACGTGGCATCCGCAAGATAGACGAAAAGAAGGATTTTCTATAATGCGCACGATGAGAGAAATAATTACCGATCTGGATAGGATCGACAGTGGTGTTGTAGTGCTTGAAACCATTATCATGAATGAATTCATGGGCATGAAGAAAGATCACGGCAAAGCACGGACCAAAAAGATTGCAATCGTTGCTAAAGCAATGGAAGACGACTGGCAAGCAAATCTAGCTAGTGCTGCAGCAGGTGCCGGTCAAGATGTTAACGCATTCAGCAAATCCGAAGATGGTAAGCATTATCGCGAAGCATACACCAACTGGATCAATCAAAAGCTACAGGGCAAGGGCGCAGCAATGGGTGTACCGGATTTTCCCACCACCGAAGACCCACGTGCCAAAAAGATTCGAGCAGATCATATTATGTCAGTAGTTGGTAAATTTTCACAAAACCGCGCAATGGGTAAAGCCAAGAAGACAGGAGCACCATCCGGCGATGGAACAACAGAAATTCCACCAAAAGGCACTCAAGCAGAACTGCCTAATGGTAAAAAAATTGAATGGCAGGGACAGATGTGGGGCCTAATTACCCCCGATGGTAAAATTGGACAATCAGTAAGCAACGATGTTGGCATGAGAGCATGGCGAGCATCTAAAAAGAGTCAATGATATGGAAATTACAAAACATGTCATACAGAACAAAGGAAAATGGAGTATAGCAGCCGTGATAGGAACAGTAGCATCAGGCGTGGCAGTATGGGCCTTCTTGGGATTGCCTACCGTCATGTTTTCACATCAAATCCCAACAGCAACGCAAATAGCACAACATGAAGTATACCAAGAGGTCGGAGCAAGCTACATTCAAGATAGATTGTACAGTCTGAACCGCCAACGGATAGATATCATGGAAAAGTTGAGATCATTGCCCGCATCGACCAATATGTCTTCGAGGGATCATGATTTCAAACGCATGCTACTTGATCAATTGAGCCGTTTGCAACAACAGATCGAAAACGCAATTCATCTTGATAAGAAGCTTCGCTAAATACAGCATGGAAGATAACGATGAAATAGGCGGTCATATGATATCTCCGACCGGTGATGTCATCGATGTCGGGTGGCATGAGGAACATGACCAAAAATTCGAAGGTAGTTGGGATCAAGCATTTCGGGATGGATGGATTCGGATTGTTGCCGCTGGTGGCGAAGATAATCTTTTTGGTGATATGGAAATACAGTATCGAACCTTAACTCCAGCATCCCTTAGAACCCTAATTATGTATATTAGTACTCGCAGACCATACAACACATACGCAGAATTCGCGGAACCAACGTCAGCATCTAGCAACACTTCATTCTTCTCGGGTACAAAAAACGCATGGAAGAAACTTATTAACTGGTTACGCCAAGGCGGCACCACCGCAGTACAGGTTAATGAGTCCGAAGAAGACGCTAAATACAGCATGGAAAATAACAAACCAAAATTCAGTTTCATTCAAGAAGAGCTAGCAGAAGCAAGACTGTTCCGTGGTGCAAAATCACTACAAAAGCACTCAAGCTCATCTGTTGCGGAAACGGTGATGTCAAATGTATTGATGCTTGAGATCATGCGCCATGAAAACCCATCATGGGCACAAACATACGCCCGTAGAACAATGCAATTCGGCGGTAGGTTCGATGCAATGCGTCCAGCCGGTACCGATCTACATAATCTGATCTCCGCACTGAATTCACCACAAGCAGTAGAGAAATATATGGCGAATGACCCGATTGTGCAGATACCCGACATGAGAACCAAGCGATATTTCCGCGATATGCTCGCTGGAAGATCAAATCCTTCTTCTACCCGCGAGTTCTTGTTAAAGTTTGAACGTTCTATGAACATTTCGTCAGGTCCATTGCGTTCTGTTCGCCGAGTAGTCGCCGACTGGGACAAAGCAACACCGGGAGAGCGCCAAATGGCCACATCTCGTTTGATGTTGCACATGAATCAGGGAAAACGTATCGAAGATATGTACGCACCGTTCGCAAAGATGGCAAAAAAGAAAAACTACATGGATAAAGCCACCGCAGGCAAAAAAGGCTTGCCATTATGGGCAAAGGCAGGTGCAGCAGCCGCCGTGGGTTACGCATTAGGACGCAAATTCAACGCATAAGTATAAATACAGTATATAAACCATTAAGGAGATATCAAAATGGCAGAACTAACACGAGTACACCCAGTAGCAGCTACTGGAGCATTTGACACCGAAGGTAAAGAACTTACTTTCTTCACAGTTGATTACATCAACGCAGTAGACGGTTCAGCAGGACCAAACGGCGCACAAGCAGCAGTAATGCACACTATCCAGCATCGTTGTGTTGTTGCTCACGCAGGTGGACTATTCACTACCAACACTGAGCAAACATTTGCAGTCGAAGGTGACTTCACCGGAGCAGCAGGTAACTATGATTCATTGGACGGTTCAGCAACCGACACCACATTCGTTCTAGCTTTGCAAGATGACATTCGTGCTCTAGGCACAGTTGATGGCATCGTACTTACATCTGCAACAGTTACTGAAAAATCACTACAGATTACTACTTAATCGTAGCATTCATTTAGCAGTGCTTTAGGGCACATCAGTCTACTCAAAGCGAATATAAAGGGCCACTTTTGTGGCCCTTTTTTCGTACCGATGCTAAATACAGTATAGAAACCATTAAGGAGATATAAAATGGCAGAACTAACCAACACCCGCGCTAATGCGGATTCCGCACAAACCCCACAGACAGCAGGTACGCTTCACAGCTTTATCGGCCCACGTGGCGTAAAATGCTTTCGCATCATGATCATCAACGGCTCATCTGAGGCAGTTGACATTACTGGTGAAGTTGGCCCCGGTCTAAACACCGTTGCTCTTCTACTTCAAGAAATTGAAGTTCTAGCATCTGTTCTAGTATATCAGCTAGAAAATGACGCAACTGGTCAAATCAGTGTAATGACTGAAGGTACCGATTCATGGGCAGCAGCAGCAATGCAAACAGCTATCCGTGCAATGGGCACAACTGTTGGACCAAACAGCATCGACGTAAGTCTTTCAACTGTTGTAGACAACGGCTTCGAACTAAGCGCATAATCATAACAGATATGTAATCAGAAAGGGACTTCGGTCCCTTTCTTTTTGTGTAAATACGGAATGAAAACACTTCATTCAGAGTTCCGCGATCCCCGAATCGAACAACTAGAATTATCCAAACTATCTCCAATGGACATCCACAAAGACGGCAGATGGCAATACCGAGATATGCCGAGCATACAATCGGATGGTCTGTTTTATCCTATTGCATGTTATTGGTTGAATGAAGACATGTGGTTCCGATCATTCGTGCGTCCGCTTCAACATGCAGTAGATATCAGAGAACCTATCGTAAACGATGAAGGTATGATTCTAGCTATCAAAATAGGCAATAACAAGTTCCAAGTCGCAGAACATCTCGGGTACACACATATAGATGGCATTGTGTTTGAGAACTCCGATGAAGCAACAAAACATGGTCTATGGTATAGAGTGTGTGATCCATTGCATAATCCAGAGAAAATCTATTTGAATACGTTTAACTACGACTAAATATCCTTGAAACGAGGATAACAAGATGGCCACTGAACGAAACCACGGCATGGCACACCAAGACTACAATATCGGGTCTGGTGGATTAGAGTTCTTCACATGTTACACATTAGTTGATATCACGAAAACAGGTATTGTAAGCATATACAAGCCTTCTCCTATCTTTTTGGATGACGTTGGTAACCTAATTGTAGATCAACAAACATGGAATGATTCCCGCAATCAACAACGTAACTGGGAAACCGCAGTACAGATCATTAGTCTACGCGCACAGCCGATGTTTCTGGAAGAATCTAAGATGATCAAAGACGTTGATTTCACCACAACTAAATTCGGGACAGAGTACACGGGCACTGCCCATGTGTGGTCGTTCAACTTTGGCTTCGAAAACCAAGGCATTCCGGTCGAGAGTCTAAAGCAAGATATCGATTCGATTCCTATCATCATTGGCCTAAACGAGATGGTTGACTTCCCGGCAAAAACCTTCATCACAAGCTCTAAATATGCCAACGTTTACTTCGAATCCAGCAAAAACTTCGGCTATAATTATGTTTGATGAGTCACCTAAATACCTGTGAAGATAAGATGCATAGGCAAAACATTTCAGGCAAAAAGATCAGGCAATATTCAAGGCACAAAGATAGCATGTTAACTCCTTAAAGATATAGGAAGAACAAGATGAACGTAGCGACACCGAGTACGGAAATAGAAAAAGTGAGCCTTGAAGCTCATGTGGAGTTATGCGCAGCGAGGTATAGTGGGTTGGAAGATAAGTTGAATAAATTAGAAGAAAAAGTTGATGAACATATCAGCGTTGTTGACCGTCGAATGGGTACGGTAGAAACAGCATTGAATGATTTGTCCAAAGCAATTTATAAACAACGTGACTACGCAAATACTCGATTAATCGGGTGGGGCGTAGGCGTCATAGTAGCACTTACGTCAGCATTGGCTTTCGTTGTCTACCATATGATAGCCGGTTAGCATAAATACTCAAAAGGATGAGTGATGCTATTATCAGAATTATTTGAAGAAAACGACGTTGTAGACGAAGCCATGGCTTGGGCTAAATCTGGCAATAAGGTTGTTCGCAAATACAGATGTACTTCTGGACCCCGTAAAGGACGTGTAGTTAGTTCACCCGGACAATGCTTTGCCGCCCCAGATATAAAGAAACGCACGAAATTGCGCATGACAAAGGCGAAACTCGGCAAGCGAATGACCCGTAAATCCAAGAAGTCAAAGCGTACAAATCCAACATCACGTCGGGTACAGGCCCTAAATAAGTCAACGTCGAGGAAACGATAATGTTAATCAAAGGATTTATGAACGAACAGGGCAACCCTATGCAGATCACTAACGTGACGCAACAAGGTCAAAATCAAATTGTTCAATACACAGATGATCAGGGCATGGAACAAACGGTCACTGCTAATGATGATATTAAAGACACCAAGACAGCAACCATTCAGCCCGGTACAAATCACGGAGAAATGGTATTAACAATGCCACAGGTTCCCGGCCAGCCAAAACCACAACAGCAACAGCCAAAACCATCACAACCATCGACCCCATCCGTGCCAACTACTCCTACTTTGAAGAAACCAATGGCACCAACCCCAACCGGACAGGCTACTAAGAAAGCTACTGTCGGAAACACACTTTTAGTGCAGGATCGTTTATCCGAAACGACCCGATACACTTTCAAAGAAGCGGTGAACATGGCCGCACAACTAGTATCCAGAAGCCGTGGAGATGTATTGGTAGTTCGTAGAAAAGGCCCAGAAGCCATTCATCATGTGATTGCAGAGTCAGCATATGACTCATGGAAGACACCAGACCGTAAAAGATATAGCGTTGTTCATCTACAGGAAAGTCAAAACTCGAAAGTAGTCAACCTGAATGGAAAACAATACGGGATACACAACATCGATTCATATCAACGGTTGTCTATCACTACATCTTATGACCGAGTTATACCCAGTACTGCTCAATCGGCCCGCCCACAGCGTCGGCCTGTGAGACGAACAGTTGATCCGAGTGGTCCACTTGGTAAAAGAATCTTGAAATCAGCAGGGGTGTCCATGGATGAATTGCGCCAAGCAGCCCTTAATGCTCAGAACAATGAAGTACAAAATTAATGATCAGGTTCGCGTCTCGATAAGTATCGATGAGCAATCCTTGTTGAACAAATACGAGGACTTGCGTTGTATGCAAGAGAGTAAATTAGACGAATCTGAGATATTAGCCGCGAACACGCTGGTTAAAAAGACTGTATTGAAACGGAAAAAGTATGATGGCAATTTATGGTTCCTCTTCAACTAAGGCCAAGATCAAGAATGGATTAACGTCCTTGATGGATCAAAGTAACGCTCCTGTTATCAAAATAGATCAAACAGTTGCATATGTTAATCAATACCACATATTCTATGCCGACAAAGGCTGGCATGTTAAGAATTCTCACGGGAAGGTATCGGTGAACTCGTTCGGCACTAAAATGGTGGCAGTTGCGTGGGCAGTAGCCCGAGTTACTCAATGCCAATCCATGGCCAAACGCATCTTGAGATCAGAACGATCATTCTATGGTCGTCAATACGAGGTGAAAAACAACCAACATAACCTGAAACTGGCTATTGATCGCAATGATGAATGTCGAATGGATATACTCCGGACAAAGTTGTCAGAATCGACCATCAACCGCGATAGGGAGTTGGAAAACCTCAAAAGAATAGTTAAATCCGTGAGAGTTAGCTAAATACAATATATAATTTAGGATTGAACATCATGAAGTTAACAGAAATTTCGCCCAAGGCAAGCTATGAGAAAATGAACAAGGTCTTCGAAACCCGTTTCGGATTCACCGTGGATTTCAAGAATCTTAGCACAAACAAAGCACAAAACATGCTGGAAACATTGAACCGGAAGCTAACTGACATCCGTCAGAGCCACAAGATTCATGGTGCACAGAAAAGCCCAGAATTCGCTGAAATGCTAACCCTTTCAGAAGCTCTACGTGATTTTGTTCAGCGTCGTAAGCGCGTTATTAGTGAAAGTGAAACTGATCAAGCAGAGGTTCGTCTAGCAGCAAAAGACATGACCGACCGTCTACAAGACATGATCGAAACAATCAGCAAAATGCAACACGAAGAGCTACAGCCTCTCGTTGATGCAATCCGTGACGAAATGGACCCAGCATCAGCAGACGCTTTCCAAATGTCAGCACAGACCGCATTGTCTACCGCACTGGATTCAGTCACACAAGCACGTGGCGAAATGGATTCAGCAAACCGTGTATTGTACGGCGAAGAAGGTGTGCCAATGGGCATGGACGATCCAATGGGCGGCGATGAGTTCGGCGCACCCGATATGGGCGGCGATCCAATGGGTGGTGATCTTGGATTAGATGATCCAATGGCCGGTGACGATCTTGGTATGGACATGGCACCAGAAGCACCAGATGCAGCAATTGGTGGCCCAGAAGAGCTAGGTCGCGAAGAACGTTTCTAATGCGCTTTAAGGAAATCATGGAAGCTCAATCCCGCCATGATACACTAGGGGCACTGAAAACTTTAATCACATTCCAGCGCGAACGCGCAAAGGAAACCGGTTCAGAACCAACTATCAATACTGCTAGCTTGGTTCAGATGATGGCAAATGTTGGCGAAGCCGACATCACCCCAGAATTAGTCAGCCAATTACTACAAGACCCATCCCTTGCACCAATGGTAAGCAACGTAGATGGAGATACCGTTACCCTAACTAAAGTAGGTGACGAAAATGCTATGCAATCCCCAGATGATGATTTTGGTCTGGACGATCCGATGCCGGATGATGAGTTCGGTGATGAAGAATTCGGAGCAACCGATGAGTTCGGCGCAACTGATGAATTCGGTGGTCCTGATGAGTTTGGTGCAACCGATGAGTTCGGTGCAGCCGACGAGTTCTCAGGCCCTGAAGGCGAAATGGGTGGCCCAGAAGGTGGCGAAGAAACCAATTTCCAAAAACCTTCTAATTTCACACAACGTAAAAGTCCAGTAGATCAAATGGCCAGACGTGCTATGGGACGTTCCCGTATATAAAACTTGACACCTATGCTATTGTTTAGGTACAATGGTTGAATGTTAGTACAGAAATATGAGTACAAGAAACTCAATCGCAAGACCGCAGAGGGAAACCGCCGGTATACATTGCCAGATGGTTCTGCCGTCCCGTCCGTCACGACCATCCTTTCAGCCACCGAGTCAGCCGAAAAGAAGCGTATGCTTCATGAATGGCGAAGACGTGTAGGCTCAAAAGAAGCCACCCGTATATCAACAACAGCAGCACGTATCGGCACAGCCATGCACTCCTTCTTGGAAGAGTATGCCCTGACTGACGAAATCAGTGAGCCGACCAACCAAATCATTCAAAAACATGGTCATAGTATGGCCAAGGTGATTATTGACGAAGGTCTTCAACATCTCGATGAATGTTGGGGAACAGAATCTCCGTTGTATCACGCGGGAATATATGCGGGAACCACTGACTTATGTGGTGTATGGAAAGCCGAAGAATCTATTGTCGATTTCAAGCAATCAAATAAACCAAAAAAAAGAGAATGGATTGACGATTATTTTGTACAATTAGTGGCTTACGGCAATGCTCACAACAGTATGCACGGCACCAACATCAAACAAGGTGTTGTAATGATGTGCAACAATCCAAATTCTCCAAAGCCTTATATGTATCAAGAATTCGTGCTGAAAGGCAAGGAATGGGATAAATTCGAGAACATTTGGTGGGATAGGTGCGAAGCTTATTATGATTTATGATCATACTTTATGTTTGCAGTTGTCTCCGTGCCACCTATTATGAAGATGTGGTGGACACATAATCCCACAATACGCACAGGAGATTTTCTTTTTCTTAGTCCAAGCGTCTCGCATTTTCTGCCTACTCTCATCTGAACGTTTTTTGCCTGTGTTAGACAACGCCCTTTTCTTAACAGTTTCGCGTGTTGGTGGCAAACGTCGCTTTGCTCCATCTAGTCTATTCTGCATCTCTTGGACAGATGGCACCCTTCCAAACATCGGATTATTAGCCCCAGCCATTTTCTTCGACATCATGGTGGAAAATTCTTCACGAATATGCGCATATATTTTAGACGAAGGAACATATCTTGTTTGATTATCACTTGATCTGTTTGACATCAGCCAAAGAGCATAGATCATTTTCTTTTTCTCTTTGCCAGATACCATATTGGGCAATAGCTGATGACAAATGAAATGTTCTCTGGCGGTCAGATATACTAAATTATCGATGGTATTATCCCCGCCCAGAGCGTGTGGGAGCACATGATGTCTCTCTACGTAGCAAGATGGCTTTTCTCGGTTTTGTGCTAGATGAATGATATTGTTGTACCAAGTGGTGTATTTGTTATCTAAATACATTGCTGATTGTCCTCCCAGACGTTAGAGTAGGTGGAATTCACGTTCGCGACCTACGTTGTATTTAGCTAAATAGTAGTAACATCATCGGAGAACTCAAGTGTCAATAGTCCAAATCAGTCGTATTCAGAACCGCAGAGGATTATCCTCAGTACTACCACAATTGTCAGCCGCAGAGCTAGGCTGGGTAACTGATCAACGCAAGCTATACATTGGTAACGGAACCACCGCAGAAGGTGCACCAGTTGTCGGCAACACCGAAATCCTGACAGAATTCAGTGGTATCGGTTCAAGCAACTACACATACGAAGGCACCGAGGGTGGTTACACAGTCACCACCGGCCCTGCATCTACCGCAATCATTCGCACCATGCAAGAAAAGCTAGACGACGTAGCCAGTGTTAAAGACTTTGGTGCAGTCGGTGACGGTGTAACAGACGACTCCGCAGCAATCAATAGAGCATTGAGTGAATTGTTCACTCAAGATGTAGCAGCAGAAGAATCACGCAGAGCATTGTTTTTCCCCGCAGGTGTGTATCTCGTAGCAACATCAATCAAAGTTCCACCGTATGCCAAAATTTATGGTGATGGCGCGAACTCAACATATATCCAAGCAACCTCCGGATCATTAGATACTGTTCTCAGAACAGTTGATAGTCTATCACAGACTGGATCATCTATCGGAACGAATGGCGCAACTATTCCACAATACATCACGTTCTCTGACATGACCATCGAACGGACGGTACAATCAACGTCCAATGTCGATGTTGTCACAATTGATAGAGCAACGGATATCACATTCAATCGAGTGAAGATTTCTGCAGCAATAACAACACCGGTCACCGATCTTGGCGCAGACACCCGATCAAACATTTCGTTTGTGTCCGATGGCACATTGAATGTAAAACGTGTGTACTTCACGAACTGTGTTATTTCAAATGGTTATCGTGGTGTTGTGACATCTGGAACAGCAATGTCGAACGTTGTGTTTGATGGATGCTATTTCAATAAACTGTCCCGTGGTATTTTCGATGACTCATCCTCCGAAGAATGGTCTCATATCAAAGTAGTAAATTCTCGTTTCGAGGATATCTATGAGCGTGGTGTGTATGTTTCGGTAGCGGCACACGGCTGGATGTTCATCAACAATCATTTCGCTAACGTAGGTGATGCAAACGTAGCTGGCACCGCAACGTACACCATTTTTGATATCACTGGCAATAACAACTACTTCGTTGGTAACTACATGGAAAATCGTCAAGATTACCACACCAACTACAACCTTGTTTACAATACTCCTGTTGTTGAACGCCAATTAGCAAACGAAATCCGTATGGATAATTTGGTTCAACAGCCCGGTCGCCAACTTACTATGGCAGACAACACTTCATCTGCAAGCATGCTCGGCCTACAATTCTTGGACGCCCACACAGGTGTGGAAATTATGTACAAGGCAACTCGTTCGTCCAGCAGTCGTACTGGTAAAATGACCGTCGCACATGATGGAAACACTGCTCTGTTATCGGATGATTACGTTGAGCAGGGCGCAACTGGTCTAACAATTAACGTTGACCCGATCAGTACTGAAAGTTTTGACGCCGCATCTGATGTAGACCCTTCAACGGATCAACTCACGTTTACTAGTCATAGTATCAAGACAGGCCAGCATTTCACGTACAATGCTGGTGGCGGTACTGTGATAACAGGGCTAACTGATGGCGCTCGATATTATGCAATCTGGATTGATGCCAACACCATCAAACTAGCCACAACACATGCCAATGCAATCGCCGGAACACCGGTTGATATCACGGTAGATGGTGTAGGCACACAAACATTAGACGGTGAAGGTTACAGTATCTATTATGGTACGACATCGACCGGCATCACAGGATTAATTACTTACGCGATCAGATATTTGGACTAATGACATTTTTTGACATGGGGTATTCTCAACGCTTAAGCGAATGGCGATCATTTCGCTTATCCTTGAACGACCTCAGTCTAGAAGATGCAATGAACTCCACGATAGAATTTTGGGCACATGCCCCAATAGTCTCTCATAATCTGGCACCAGACGATTCTACTGCATGGCCAACGCCGTGGGAATTGATACATGACAACGTGTATTGTGATGTTTCAAAATCTTTGGGTATATTCTACACTTTATTCTTGAGTTCACATGCCGAAAAAGGTATAATAAACCTTCACATGTACAGAAACCGAAACAGACACGAGGATTATAATGTAGTAGTGGTGAACAACCAGCACGTTTTAAACTATGACGTATCGGAAACGGTAAATATAAAAACACTCCCGGTGGGATCGACATTGATGTTTCAATACGGTCCTGACGATCTAAAACAGCAATTAGGGTAACAAATGACAAAATTTAACGATCCTCTGTCAGAAGAGGTATGGAACAACACGTACAAAGATCACAACGATATCACAGTAGATGATACATTCAGGCGAGTAGCGAAAGCGGTAGCGAGCGTAGAGAAGAATGCACTATTAAGAACAGAATGGGAACAAAACTTTTTCGAAATGTTGAGTGACTTCAATGTCACCACAGGTGGACGTATCTATTCCAACGCTGGCGCGGAGTGGGCTGGCACCACCTTAATGAATTGTTTCGTTGGTCCACACCCAAAGAGCGATATGGACTCCTTGAATGGCATCATGGATGTACTTCGTGATCAAGCAAACACCCTAAAATCAGAAGGCGGCTGGGGATTCAACTTCTCGTGGCTTCGTTTCCGTGGAGAATTCATCAAAGGTATTGGTGTGGAATCTCCGGGCGCTGTCACCTTCATGGAGTTGTTCGATAAATCATCAGAGATTGTCACATCAGGTTCCGGAATGGAATCAACCAACGAGAACGCCAAGGGTAAAATCCGCAAAGGTGCAATGATGGGCGTGATGGATGTCTGGCATCCAGATATCATCGAATTCATTACTGCCAAACAAACACCCAAGCGGTTATCCAAATTCAATTTGAGTGTGAACTGTACCGACGAGTTCATGGCTAAAGTCAATCACGTAGAAGAGTTGAGAGCCAAAAAAGCATCACAAGAGGAAATAGATGCAATCACTTGGGATTTGAAATTCCCCGAAACAACCCACCCGAAATACAAAACAACATGGTTCGGCGACATCAAAGCATGGGAAGCTGCAGGTAACAAAGTTAATATTATCAGGACAGTGAGTGTGGAATGGTTGTGGAATCTTATTATGGATTCAACCTACAATAGAGCAGAGCCGGGAGTTCTATTCATTGATCGCGCAAACCGTATTAACCCATTGGCATACAAAGAAACCATTTATGCAACAAACCCATGTGGTGAGCAAACATTGTCACCGGGTAATATCTGTAATCTGATCTCGATGAACCTAGTTCGCTGCATCAATAAAGATCGTACTGGTTTTGATCTGGCAAAGGTTCGCAGGTATGTTAGATGGATGGTTCGTTTCGCGGACAACATCAACGACTTGTCTACTACCCCACTACCAGAATACACCGAGTCCATGCAAACAAAGCGCAGAATTGGTTGTGGTATTCTCGGTTGGGGTTCAGCATTGTACATGCTGAAGGTTCGTTTCGGATCAGACAAAGCCAGCGAATTGCGTGATGAATTAATGAAAACATTCACTCATGCCGCCGCAGAAGCATCTATCGATTTGGCAAAAGAAAAAGGGATGTTCAAACTATGTGATCCGGCAAAACATGCACAGGCAGTATTTTGGGATCAAATTGGATTGCCGAAACGTCTACGTGACATGATCGCTGAGTTCGGTATCCGGAATTCCAGTCTCTTTAGCATTCAGCCAACCGGCAACACATCTGCATTTGCAAACGTTGTGTCTGGTGGATTGGAACCTGTATTTCTACCAGATTACATCCGGACAGTCATCGTGAATACAATGCCTGACCATATTGCTGACGTGACCCCGAAGTGGTATGAAGGAGAATTCTTTGAGACTTCAATGTTCAAGTTGACCAAAGAAGGAACCGATGATGTGCTGAGAGGCACCGACGCATTCGGTACTGTCTATAAGATCGACAAGAATCGTGGCCTATGTAAAGAAGTTGAGTGTGAAGATTATGGCACTCGGTTCATGAAAGAGGTTGGCGAATGGGATGCTAATGCAGATTGGGCGGCTACAACCGCGAACCTATCGACAGAAGACCACGTGCGTGACCTTATTGGATTCAGTAAATGGTTGGACTCTGCATGTTCAAAAACAGTGAACGTTCCGAACAACTACCCTTATGAGGCATTCAAGAACGTGTACTTGGACGCATTCAACAGTGGCGTAGTAAAAGGCGTTACCACGTATCGTGCCGGAACAATGGCATCTGTGTTGGCTGCAAAAGATGAAATACTTGCAGAAGATTCAGACGAAGAGATCATCAAGGAAGATGTAAAGATGCCCTCGGATGCAGTGGCAAAGATGAAAACACTCAAAGCGGGCGGAAAAAAATGGTACGTAACTGTAACTTTTTTCGAAAACAATTTCACAAGACCATTCGCATTGTTCGTGCATACAAACAGCTATGAAAAAGGCGTATCTACTAATGATGCGGTCGACCGATTAATCAAGCTAGCTCGCCGGAAAAAGATTCCCAAACGTCATATTGACAGTACATTGGAAAAAATTGAAAACGAAAACAATGCTAGTAAACTAGCTCGTACGATTAGTTTCTTACTCCGGCACGGCGTATTAATTAAAAATATTGTAACTGAATTGGAAAAAGTTGAAGATATTTTCGTGGGAAGTTTTTTGTTTCAAATTCGTAAATTCTTATCACAATATATTAAGGATGGTACGGCAGTAGAAGATACTAGTTGTGATACTTGTCACTCTAATTCAATAGTATTCCAGGAAGGTTGTTTTGTTTGTATGTCATGCGGAAGTTCCAAGTGCGGCTAATTTCGCCTCTGCATTCTTACGCCGTGTTTCCCAGGCCTTTTTTAATGGTGCTGATCCGCGCTTTTTACCTTTTAAAGCAGCTGACAATTTAGCTTTTGTTTCTGCTGACGGACTCGGGCATTTCCTACCCTTGAGAGCTAAATTGGGGCGACCTTTAAGCGTCGCAGATATTTTTGACCTAGTTTCTTTTGTTGGAGATTTCACTGGCACCCCTTTTTTAGATGCTGACATTTTTGCCCTAGTCTCTGTTGACGCTTTTTTCCCTTTTCGGGAGGGTGGCTGTTTACCCAAGCATAGATTAGTAAGAATGCCGCCTTCGTCATAACGTTTTCTACCGTGCAATACGATTAATTCATCTTCTAATGAATATGCTGCATCCTCGGCCAAATTCTTACGTACGAATTCCACATATGGTTCAAGATTTATTGATCTGATTTTAGCTATTACATTATCTTTATATGTATTTTCACCAAAAGTTTTACCGGATAAGTGATCATTGCATCGATTTCCGCAACCTTTTCCGACATAGAATGGTTCGTTAGTTCTTGGATCAATGAGTTTATAGACGTAATATTTGTTTGACATTTTTTGTTCCTTTGCTGTATAATAGTAAATACTATATAGGGTGAGGAGCCTTTGCCCTCTCGCATGAAGTGTATCTAGCACTTCATGCACCCTATACTTATTTATACAGAAAGAAAAATAATGTTAGTTGAACAGAAATACAAAAAAGGCGACGTGATCGCATTGAAAACCCTACAGGGCGAAGAGATCATCGGTAAGATAACCTCAGAAGATATGATCGAATGGGTACTAGATACCCCTGTCCAATTGGTTGTTGTAGACAAACAGTTAGGAATGGCTCCAGTAATGCAGTCAGCAGACCCAAAAGGGATGTCCTTTGCGAAGGTAAATATCGCCATTCACGGCAAGGCCCGTGATGAAATGAAAATAGCATACACTGAGCAAACTTCAGGTATTCTGACTCCAGAGAAGCCGGGTCTCATTGTAAACTAAAACACAGGAGAGAACGATGGGATCAATTAACCCTATTGATGGCAGCATACACGTCGAAATACCGCTGCAGTTAACAGTGAATAATTCCTCTAAAAAAGCAATTATAGAAGGTCATAGTAATTCTGACGCAATCCCCATGCCACAGGCCATGGGCGCGTTAATGGATGCAGTTGGTGCCGCTGGCGGCATGATGCCGGAACCTATTCCACCGGCAACAATGGCTAACATTAAAGCTAAATCCGCTGCAATGGCATCCACTATGACTACGATGATAGCAACATTGGAATCTGAAATAGCAGACGCAACGGCATCTATCGATCCGTTATCCGCCACACCGCCACCAACCTTTTCTACACCAGACCCTTCAGCCGCATTGGCCGCAATGAAAAGTGCCGCTGGGACAATGGGCGGATTGTCAGCAGATATTCCTAGCGTCCCTGGATTGATCGGGATGGAACCGTTTGCCGAGGCAAAAGCGATCATGGATTCCATGGCAGCAAATGTTGGTGGAATAATGGCAGCATCCGCCGAAGTCACGAATGTATCTGCAGGAGCAGCTATATCGTCACCAGAGCTACCGACACCACCGGCAGTACCAACCCCCGATGCTGCATTGGGGCCATTAACGGATGGAACAATGTCAACATTGTTTAGTGCAGTAAGCACAGGTGTCGATGCAATGACCACAAGTTTGGGCGTATCTCCTACTATTCCTGATATGGTAACAACCTTGGGCGAACCTGATATAGCAACAGTTACGGCTTCTATCAGTTCCATTACCAGTGCCGCAAATGATATGATTACGAGTGTTTCAAGTATGATGGGTCCACTAAAAGATATGGGCAATTCTGTAGGATTAATGAGCATGATGAGCAATCCCGCAGGAGCCGCATCCGCACTGGCAGCAGGATTGCCAGCAGCGACCGCTGCAGCTTTAGCAAATGTTCAAGCGCCTGATATCAGTGGCAATGTTCCCAGCTTGCCGGAAATACCCACAGCAGATTTGGAGTTGTGATCATGGACGTAATGATTCACGTAGAGCATATAAACCCATATGTAGTGGTACAAGAGGAAGACCCCTTCATCCGACGAAATAGAACTTAGGATATTACCTACCCATTCCTCCACTAAATACCCATTCCTCCACCAAAATGATAAATAATGGTGGAGGAATGATATGAAATTAACTACTATTATATGTCATGGGTGTGATTCATCTGTTGAGAAACCAAAGAAAGAAATTGATCGGCAACGTCGTAACGGAAAAACAAACTTCTACTGTTCATTGAAATGTGCAGCAACGTATCGAAATAATGATCATTTACTCGAATGGATGCACGGTGAAGAAAACAAGAAACACCTACAGATAATAAGTCATAACCGCGTTGACGAATATACCGGGTTCAGGGGATTCTTGCGCAGAATAGATATGCGAATTAGCGAAGGCCGGTTCGACACTACCAATTTGAATCTCCCGTATTTAAAAGAATTATGGGGTGCGCAGCGCGGTAAATGTGCTTTTACTAACGTAGACCTGATCCTTCCTCACTGGAGTGGCAACGCCACCGTGAGTAAGAATTATCTAGCATCACTAGATAGGATTGATTCCTCGAAGGGGTATGTTATGGGGAATGTTCAATTTGTTAGCGTAAGCGTAAACTGGTTGAAAAATAATCTGAATGCATCCCATGTAGAAGAATTTTTCCATATTGTAAGAAATAACTTGACTTGATTCTCCTATTGGAGTATAAATATAGATACTGTTGATGAAGCAGATCGAAAGGTGGCCAAGACGGCGATTCGACTTCGCCCATCTCCACCAATAAGAACATGACGGTGTGGACCGAAAGACCGATCTTCTGGGCGTTTCGGCATATGCCGCAGGAAGATATTATCGTGTTCTTTTTTATGGGGATGAACTGGGTATCGATTGGCATTGAATAGTGATGTGGAGATAGTAGGTTAGATACGGCCTTAACAGTTCAAAAATTGCAAATGCAGCAAACGACAATCGTGCATATGAGCTAATGGCAGCGTAAGCTACCTTAGTATCGGGGTTCGGGGCCAGACCTAGCAACAGAACTGGCCCCACTTTATTTTCATAAAACGCTTGACGTACATGGTATCTGTGGTATTCTTCAATTGTAGAAAGAAACAACAGGAGAGAAACCATGTTAGTTACCATCAACGACGCAGCCACGGACACATCAGTCTCATTGAACCCGGATCATGTAACGGACGTAATTATTGTTCCTCACGACGAACGTAAGATGTTTACCACGGAATACGGCGTGGTCCAAGTATCAATGATCAACGGCAACAATCATGTATTTCCATTGACCTTCCGTGATCCCCTTATTGGCGATCCAATGAACAAGGGTCCATTCTTTGACCTCACCACTTCAAAAATCGACGCACATGTGCTTAAATCGCTGAATGACCTGAATGACCGAATTGTTAAATTAATTCAGGACAACATGACAGCGGGAGCAATCAAATGAGCGTCCGCGAAAACGAGATTGCCCAAGCATATGACAAAGCATGCAACAATCCTAAATTTTGGGGCAGCGAATGCACGATCAAGTTCGATGATGTTAAAGAGTTCATTCAGAACAAGTTCAACATCAACGGTGACCAGCTTTCCGAAGCATTGGCCAATGGAGAATTCGCATGAGTACCAACAGCGAATGCCACATAATCGAACGTAACCCTGATCAGTGGTTTTACATCTTGGAAGATTACAATGCACCAAAGAATGCATGGGACTGGCGTGAGCATGCCAGTGCATATGGTCCATTTGTATCGGAAGATGCCGCGTACGAACATCTGTTTGCCAAACACGCAAATCCGGGCGGAAGTTCGGTAGAAGAATACGATCCTGCCAAGACAGAAGATGCGATTGAAACCAAACTTTTGGACAACGCAAGAAAATAAATCACTCTAAAAGCTTGACGTGAGATCGATTCATGGTAAGATCAAAGAGTAGAAAGAAACAACAGGAGAGATCACATGAATAAAGTAGCCTTTGAAGCCGCAGTTGTCGCCAACCTCGCCTACCGTTTAGGTGACGGTGGAAATAAATGGGACCAAACTAAAGCCATCATCGAGGCATACGAAGCTGCGATGGCACCTGTCGAAGAAGTTGTTGAAGTCGCAGAAGTTGAAGAAGTTCCGTATGTCAACCCCAACCCATCCATACTGGAAGTTGCAGTATTAGACTTGCTTGAAGTCATCAAGAACGACTTCGGGAATATCGGCAGCATACAGTACGACCGTTTTGCCGAGGGTCTGAAAATCAAGACCGGCCCGAAATACATCAAGATCATTTCGAGTGGTTCAGCATGGGGTTTTATCGTCAAGAAAGATGGCGGCAAATTCAAAGCTGGCGACATTCTGTACCCTGCTTCATGGGGCACTCCCGCAAAGAACGCAGCACGTGGCAACATCCTTAAAGGCGGATACTCCGTCTCTTGGACTGGCCCAAATTACTTAAGGTAGGAAATCAAATGAACACGTTCAAACTAGGCGGCGATGCCGTTGGTACTTCCCTGATGGGGTACATCGAAACGACTTTCAATAACATTGAGGATGTCTTCGGAGCACCGGAGCGTGGTGTTGAAAAGACTTCTGCGATCTGGACAATGACCTTCGATGATGGCGAAGTAGCCACCATCTACGATTACAACGCCACGGACACCGACTACGGTAAACGCAAATGGCATATCGGTGGGTTCAGTCCGGAAATGGTTGATCGGGTAAAAGGTTGGTTAAAGATTGACGGTTTTGGTTGACATATCTGTGAATTCCAGTATACTGTGACAATCGAAACAACGGAAAGATTAAAATGTTTGTACTGATTGGTGTGGGGTATTGGGTTGAGCAACAGGTTATCGGTGGCGAATGGCACGACATTGCCTTCGAAGAACAGGTCGCGTTGTTCACCACTGAAAAGAAAGCCAGAGTTTACGCAGAACATTGTCGATTGAAGACAGAAATTCGTAGACATTTCTCGGCCCCGCAAGTGTTCAAGAAAAAGAGTCCCATGTCGTCGTACACTTCATACCGAATTGAAACACATGAGGAAACAGTGCTAGAAATTGATCCAAAGGTAAGATGATGACTGAAACCCCTGATCTTGAAATAGAAATAGGAATAATGGATGCACTCATGAAGGATATTTTCATGGGAATGGATCACGATATCATCAAAGTAATAGCAGAGGCCACAATGGAAGAGCATGACGCCCTGTCACCAGAAGAAAGACGCAAAGCTTGGGAAACCGGCTGAACCCGAATAGGAACTAAAAAATGACTGAACAAACTGAAACACTCCCTGTCCTGTACATCCTGATGCGCGATGATCTGGACTCTATGAACCCCGGCAAAGCGATGGCGCAAGCGTCACACGCTTCGAATGCTTTCGTGTATGATATCGTACAAAAAACAACTGCCAAGAAACTGTCCAAGGATATTTCCAAGGGTGTCGCAGAATGGCGCACAAGCACTCCACAAGGGTTCGGCACTGTTCTGGTACTGGCAGTGGATGGCAAACAGATGAATGCCGCAGTTCAGGTCGCTAACGCCACTGGATATGTTGCAGGTGTTGTCAATGATCCCACATACCCGATCAAGGATGCCGAAGCGGTATTCTACGGTCCCATGGACACTTGTGCATACGTCTTTTGTCCCGACAAGAACACTGATACAATGTTGCCGCTGATCTTGGGCAACTTCGACCTTCACCCTTAAACTGGAGAACAAAAATGATTATCATTTCACTAATTTTGCTTGGCATCGGCCTGATCTTGCACATCCGTCTGACCGAGATTGCTCAAGCCGCAATGGACATCCGCCAATCCAATGACCGTTTGGTCGAAATGCGTGAGGAAGAAATGGACCTCGCCAAACAGATCATGGGCGATCAAGGATACGGTGGGGTGGGGGAAGCATGATTAAGTTTACCCGGTATGGCGAGGAATTGGAGTTCAGCAATATAGCTGTCGAAGCCGCGTACTATGCTGAAAAGAAAAGCTTTCAGGCTACGTACGAATGGTCGGATGAACAATTTGATGCATTTTGGAATAATGAATCAATATATTCATACACGGTCAAAAAGGTGGACGCTATTGAATTCGCTCAACGTGTTCTTGATTACATAAAATAGCTTGCAATATACGATAACTCGTGTATACTCTTAGCATACCAACCAGCAAGGAACATCAAATGATTTTTGACACACTGTTTAAACGTACATCAACTGGTGCCACTCAAGTGTGGACCCTGGAAGTTGAAGGCAACCAATATCGTGTTACCAGTGGTCAAATCGATGGCAAGCAGGTAACGTCCTCGTGGACGGTCTGTGAAGGCAAGAACATCGGTCGTGCCAACGAAACCTCACCCGAAGAGCAAGCGATGTCCGAGGCTAAAGCCAAGATGACAAAAAAGCTGGATCAGGGCAAATACCATACAAACATTGAAAACATCGATGTTCAGAAGTTCATGGCCCCGATGCTTGCGAAAAAGTATGAAGGCAAGATGTCCGAGAAAACTTTCAGTCAACCAAAACTGGATGGCATCCGTTGCATCGTGAAAGCCGATGGTATGTGGACTCGTACTGGTGGACCAATCTTGGGCGCACCACACATTCGCGAAGCCCTACAGGAATTTTTCAACGATGATCCCGATCTGATTTTGGATGGAGAACTGTATTGCAGTCGATTGAAGAACGATTTCAACAAGATTGTGTCACTGGCTAAGAAAAAGTCACCTACGGAACAGCAATTGCGGGAATCGGCGCATAACCTGCAGTATTGGGTATACGATTTGCCTTCTTCGAAACGTGGATTTTTCGAACGTTCCATAGAACTGGCGGCAATGTCTTGCTGGTGGCGCGATGATGAAGAGGCCAAGGTGGATAGTCCATTGGTATTGGTTGAAACCGAATTGGTTCGCAACAAGGAACATCTTGACGAACTGTATCAGGGCTATCTTGCCGCTGGTCAAGAAGGTCAAATGGTTCGTGATGGCAATTCTCTGTACGAAAACAAACGTTCAAAGGGTCTATTGAAGCGCAAGGAATTCAAAGATGAAGAATTTACAATACTTTGTTTGAATGAGGGACGGGGAAATTATGCCGGAATGATCAAATCGGTATCATTCGAAACAAAAGGCGGAATAAAATTTGATACAGGAATTAAGGGAGATCAACCATATTTGCGTGATCTTATGGCCAATGCGGACCAGTACGTAGGTAATCAGGCAACCGTCAGATACCAAGACCTTACTCCGGATGGTAAGCCGAGATTTGGAGTATGTTATCACATATGGGGCGGTGATAGAGATTGTTAATTATTTTCTCTTAGTAAAACCCTTTCTCCACCCATCTGGCAAGGCCGTGGATTTAGAAACTAGTTGATTAGTGATGTCATTTGTAATCCAGCATTTGCCACGTCGCGTATCACCTACTTTTCGTCTTGTTTCTAGATTGGCCATTGGGTTTTTGTCACCAGTAAATCGATCCGGATCGATTTGATCTCGCATCAATTGTTTAGTTTCATCTGAATGGGTTTTATGTTTGAATGGATTCTCGTGTGTTTTGTAATGAGATAACAGCGAGTCACTTATCTTCTTTCGAACATCATCGCGCTTTGCCGGATTGCCATCACCAAGTTTCGATATCCGTTGCAACATTTTGGTTTCGGCTGAATGTTTTCTTCCCCAATTATGATTTGATGGTCCCTTTCTACTGATAAATGGATTGGTTTTATCTTTCAATCTCTCTTTTCTAGCCAATGAGAGATATTGTTTGGCTATTGAATATTGTTTGCTTGTGTATCTCCTTGAATGTGTGGGCGACGAGACTGACATCCAATGAAACGCATGGTAAATAGGTATTTTATCGGTACCACTGACCATTTTCGTCAATAACCAATGACATATAAAATGTTCCTTATGGGTTATGTGTGCTCCGTTCCAGTCGTGTATTGATAACTTCTGATACTCTGGCCATAATGATTTAGGCAACACATGATGATGTTCGGTTTCTCCCCGAGGTAACGGAGACCTTGATTGTGCTTCTAGTATTATGTTAAAATACCACTTGGTATACTTGTTCAAAAGAAACTTGTTGCTGAAATTTATGTGTAAATACATTGCTGATTGTCCTTCCAGACGTTAGAGTAGTTGGATGTTTGCGCATCGTGAACTACATCTATATTTATACTAATGGTGACAAAGAGTCACAAAGAACTCTCGCAACCCCTTGAAAAAAAGCACGAAAAAACTTGACTCCATTCGGTCGTTCGTTCTATAATTAATGTTATAATTGAATGGAACCTCTTATGGCATTACCGACCTCGCACGACTCAAGTTATAATCTGCAAGCTGATCCACTAATTGTGGGCACAATGATATCCGGCCTCCATGAAGCTGGAATCGATTACCGAGAGATCAAATCATTCAAGGAATTCCACGCTAACCTCAAAAAAGCTGGCAAAGCCCTTGGGAAGAAAAACTCCAAAAAATACAACCAGTTCGTGGGTGATGGATTCGAAGTGTTCGGAGAATACTACATCAATTCAAACATGTTCACTAACACATGCAGATTGGAAAAGTTCACCCCAATAACGGCATTGGGCATCGTTGACCACGGCGTTGATGGCGTGGCCTTCAATACCGTCACTAAAAAATGGGCAACTATCCAGTTCAAATTCAAGGGAAATCCCAAAGATCGGGTAGACAATAACGACGATCATATTTCTAATTTCTATCGTCAAAGTGTTAAAGATTTTTCACTAGGGGTAGATGATGAAGATCACATGGTCATCATAACATCGGCGCAGGATTTGTCCGAGAACCTGAATGATTATACCCACTTCATTTGCTGGCATGATCTTATCACGACCACTGTCAACATGGATAACTTTTGGACCAGCTTTTGGGACGCATGTGAGCGCAGATACATGGATACCATGAGTTCAAGACAATCAATAAGCGAATTTGTTTTGTACCCACATCAACAAATAGTATATCGAATGCTACAGTCTTCGCCAACTATTCACGGCTGTATCGCTATCCCCACGGGTGGCGGCAAAACTGTAATTTTCATCAAGGACATCGATCATCGATTTAGTATGAATCCAAATAGTATAAATCTTTTGAGTTCTCCGCGACTGGCATTGATTGACCAAACGCAAGATATCTTACATGTCTCATGCAAAAATACCTATCGTGAGGTATTCGTATGTAGCCGAGACGACTTCGGCAAAAAAGTGTTCTTCGAAGAAGATGAAACAGTTTCCCGCCCAATGAACACAACTGATCCAGTAGAACTAATGGAGATACTTCTGGATCAAATTTCCAATGATAATCCCCCATTGATGATTCATTCAACTTATGCAAGTTTGCCAACAGTAATTGCGGCTATTCAATTATTCGAAAACAATCCGGATATTTCTGATGATCACCAAGAAGCATTGAAACTATGTCTAGATACATGGCATGCCGATGAAGCGCACAACTTGGTGCCTGATGCAATTCACAAAGATGAAGAGGAAAAGGCTCGATTGACAGCACTCGTGATGTCGGTCCCTGAATTGGTCAAACGATTCCCTAGAACATTGTTTTGGACTGCTACAATGAAGCACAATAAAACGGAATGCGATATGTCGAACAAAGAAATCTTTGGAGACATTATCTATTCAATCTCGGCAGCAGAATTAATTCATGCAGCAGTTATGGTGTCTCCGAAAGTATTCCCCGTGATAATCGAATCCGGAATGACCATCACAAATGAAGTGGATACGAAAGACATTGCTAACGAATTGCGCGTCATAAGCAACTCTTCGGATAATAGGCAATTGACATACTTCAAGCGGTGCCTCGAACATGATGTTTCTCTGAATGAAGAACGAAACGCCCCAACGAGAATGATCATTTTTGCTGATGGAGCAGCCATCACGTTGCATCACCGTCGAGCATTGACTGAATTGTTCCCAGAAGCATACATAGCGAACGTCACTGCCGAAACGTCTGCGAAGGATCGTCGTTATATTTTCGACAGATTTAGCACAGAGCCATTTGCGGTATTATTGAATTATGATATCGTTTCGGAAGGCATGGATTTGCCCGGCGTCAGTTCAGTTTGTGTGGCGCGAGGCATGAATGCCATCAAAATTCAGCAATCGGTCGGGCGTTGTCTCAGATTATCCCAAGAGGATAGGGATCGTTTACAGCGCGGCGAGATCAGCGTCAACGATCTTTCTAATTGGGTGAAGCCATATGGCCGTGTGTATCTGCCAGTAGAAGCCGCCGACATGAATGCTAAAAATGGATATCATCGAGCAATGCGGCTATTGAAAAAGCTTCATGATGCTGGTTTCGATAACATATACAACGATATCGATTCTAGCCTATTGCTGCCACATAATCTAACCGATGACACACTTAGGGATACCTTCCCTGATATGTACATGGAGGGTTTGACCACCATTGAAAAATTGGAACAGTATATTCGATTCGAGGAAACACTGTATACGTTCAGTGATAAAACCGACGAAGATTTGCTATCGGTCTTTAAATCACAGGTTCCACCCTTGGTAAAATGATAACATCATTCGAACATTCAAATGTATGGTTGATCCCGCCCATGGAAGCATATTACGCAATGCACCAGCGGATATTGGATGACACCTTTCGTCCACCTACAAATGCGCCGTATGAGTACAACGTGGCGTTGCCGTTCGAACTGTGCACTGAAATCATGGCGCACGATCATGCCCCAAACCGTGGCCGATTAATCATAGTCGGTGCGATAGAGTTTTTGTTTTGTGATAAACTTGATGGGTACTCAGATATCGTCTTCGTCACTGATTGTCATCTCAAAAAAACGATTATAAATTCCATCGCTCCGGGCATTTCTGCTGACATCAAAATAGTTAGCATAGATACATACATGAACCATTTGATAAATGAATACGATTTTGTGGTTGGGTGTCCTACGATTTATGAACCAAACTATCCAGCCAGCAACCACAACACACCATTGATGTACAATAAGATCACGGAAACCGGACTGTTTCTCGCAAGTAAATGTGCGTTTGTTCTGGAAGATCATATGGAATCAGGCGCTGATAAATTCAAATATCATAACAACCGAATTCATAAACATTCGGTGATTGATCCAGTTAATATTTCTGACCGAGTTGATTATCGCCGTAAAATGCATTACGTGATGCTGGATGATGCCGTGAATAATAGAGTACCAATCAAGGTAGATGCTTTGGAGGGCAGACCTTGGTTATATCCAAAACGACCCCGCATCGACCCATTGCCTGGTGATAACACATTAGCCAAAACAGATGCAGTTGACATCGGAGTGGATATTCTTCATAAGATATTATCGGGGGATAAATTGGTTTTTAAAACAGTACCACGTAGTATTGCCGATGCGTCAAAAAAGTGGTCTACGAGTCCTTGGTTGGTATTGATTAATGACCGTCCACCAAATGGAAAATTGTATTCAGTAGTATATGAGAATGATGGTAAACCATGGGCCATGGGAATCACGGCATTTGCATGCGACACGGAAAAACAGGCCAACACATTGAAAGAATGGCTACAGGACGAAGAAATCCGAAACGATATAGCATCAATGTTCGAGGCCAAGAACGTTAGAACACTCAGTTTGGAAATACTCAAACGATTGCCATATTATGAATAAGGAGTTCAAATGAAATTAGGAAATCTCACGTACATCTTATGGATGGACGCAACCGGGTGCCCAACAGATTGGCAGGATATCTCAACTGTTCATGAATCAGTGCACCCGTATATCGAATCAGTCGGCTGGTTATACGAACACAAAGATTATCCAAAAACCAAATATGTTGTAATAGTTCCACATGTTGATGGAAAAGGCGACGACAATGAAACCAATGCACTCGGTTGGTTAGCTATACCCAAATCAACAATTGTCAAGCAAATCACGATGGCACATCCATTCAAGGATGCCGACAAATACATCAATCCGAAAAAATAGCTTGACACCTACAACATTTCTGGTATACTTCGGCAATGGCCAAAAAAACAACAATTCGAGAACTTCGTGATAAAGAATACCAGCTACAACAGCAGGTGGAACACGATAAACGAATGAAGTTCTGGAATGATATAGCAGAGGATGATCCATTCAGGGGTATCCCACGCAAAACGGGCACTAACGCTCCTTGGTCTAAGAATTGAGAGTACAATGCACTACACGTTTCCACATATAACTAACATCAGTGAAATTTATCCTATCATCGAAGGGAAGGATGAATTCATCGTGGCCGAACGAGGCCCATTCCTGATCGTGAACTATATGGTGAACATGCCTGATACCTTCCCGCCAATCGGGATGGTTGGATTGACCAATGGTGACATTGAGCACGACGGTATTCCAGAAACTCTTGATGATTATGCTGCAACTGTTCTACGTGAACTTCGTGGTATGGTGTTCTATGCCGATACCGGAGAAGTCGCCGCACGTCGATATCACAAGTTCTTCAATGTAAACGAACGCGACGAAACTCAAATGCACCTGATCGACATCAGCCTTCCTCATGTTATCCTTGAGAAGTTGGATGGCTCAATGATCACTCCATTGATCTTCGATGACACCGTTCATTGGGGTACCAAGATGGGACATGCAACTGAGACTGCAGAACGTGCATCACTGTTTGTCAAGCGATACCAACAAACTCATTCTATCCCTAAATTACAGGCAATGGCATCCGTACATCCGTGGTACAGTGACTTTGCATACGATCTGCATCAGTCTAAGTTGACTCCAATCTTTGAATGGTTGTCGAACTCTGACAAAATCGTGATCGATCATCCGGTCGATAACATGGTGCTGACTGCAATTCGTCATCAAAACACCGGTAAGTATCACACCCACGGCGGAATGCATACGCTAGCAGACCCGTACAACATCCCTGTGATCAAGTTGGTCGAGGGTACTGTGGAAAACATGCAAGAGTTCTTGGACGATGCACGTGATCTGGAAGGCACTGAAGGTTATGTCATCCGGTTTGACGATGGTCATATGTTGAAGATCAAAGGTGAATGGTATGTTCAGTTACACCGCACCAAGGATATCATCAGCAGCAACCGTAAGCTTGTTGAATTGATTGTGAATGAAAACTTGGACGATGCTAAAGCATTCATCCTTCCAGAAGATTTGCAAATGGTTGATGATTTCGAGCGTATGTTCTGGAAAGGGTTCAACCTTTCTGTTGCCAAGTTGGCATCGGACATGTTGTACTTCCATCGTACGTATAGTCGCAAAGAATTTGCGATGGCTGATCTTGAACTCGAATTTGACAAAGGTTTGTATTTCAAGATGTGGGACTTTGACCGCGATCCTCGTGAGATTTTCATGGCATACGTTGAGCGGCACTTGAGCAAGAACGTTAAGTACGATTTGATCAAACACTATTGGGAGAATGACGATGGCCAAACGTAAACCAAAACCACCCAGCAAGGCCGAACGACTTCGGTTGGCGGTTGTTGCCATGAAGGAAAATCTATGTGCCGAGACAATCAACAACGTTGTTGTGCAAGGCAGTTTAGCCATGCGTCCCGGTGATGGTTTGTTATATGACCATGTACGTGAAATCATAGAAGAAGGATGGAATGATGTATCAGAATAGCAAAGAACGTCGCCACGAACTTTTAGTACGATCCTGCTTTGAAAAAGCTTGAAGGAAAAGCGTTGATTGAATTCAAACGTCTCCCAGCAAGCGGTACCCATCGAACAACTTACGCAATCGCAACGCCAAAAGGAAGAAAAGAGGCATTCAAAGATGACTAAAACTGTATACATGCTCGTAGGCGTTCCAGCGTCCGGTAAATCTACTTGGACTTGTTGTCTGATGGACGATTATGTCAACGAATCCGTATTTTTGTATTCAACCGACGAGTACATTCAAGGCGCTGCCGATGCAGAAGGCAAAACGTACAACGATGTTTTCCAAAGCACCATCAAGGAAGCAACCGCCTGTATGAATGAGTCTCTGGCGGAAGCTACCTTCGCCGGTATGGACATCTTTTGGGATCAAACCAACCTGAGTGCCAAAGCCCGTATGGGCAAGTTGAGCAAAATTCCCAAAGACTACCGAAAGGTGGCCGTGGTGTTTCCTATTCCGGAAGCAGAAGAACTCCAGCGTCGATTGGACTCACGTCCGGGCAAAACGATACCAAGTCATGTCATGGAATCTATGATAGGAAATTACGTTCCCCCTACCAGAGACGAAGGATTTGATGAAATCATCGAGATCAAAGAATGAATATAGCATACCTACTGTATGGGTTCATGTTTGGGCTGGCTACGACGCCATGGGTTAGGCAAGTCGAACCTATGTATTTGACGACATTGAACATCGCCGCGCTGATACAGTCTGGTATTCTTTTGTCAGGCTGTATCGCTACCGCACGTTTGTTGCTTCTTTCTCCGGAAGAACTAGATACCGTTGTATCAGTCGAAGAACGTCGAGCAGCCTTCACTGACCAAAGCGGCAGGGTTTTGCCAGCAATGGTTTGGCTGGCAGTATCGTTTTCATTGGTATATTATGGGCTATCAGGGGCAAGCTGGTATATGTCAGTTCTTCTGGCGTTCTTAATCCTTCATCGTGCTGTGGTCAAAAAATTCTCATGAGAAAAAACAAGAAATACATTGAACACGAACAACTCGCCAGTGAGGCCATGGCCAAAGGTGTCAAGTTGAAAGCGATCAAATATCAGCGTGTCAACCTCCACTGGAGGGATAACTACACCATGAAAGGCAACTGGTCTACCCTGCACGAAGGATGGTCAGATTATGGTGTCGAATCATGTTCGGTCGCGTATTTCGAAAACCAAGACGATGCGGTATGGTTCGCATTGAATGTCAGAAAATTCCCAAAGGATGCATGATGAATTACGAAACTAAAACAACGGTGATCACGAAAGTAAAACATGAACTACACGTGAACTTCGATGATGTTGCCAGTACTTTCGGCGGAACCATTGATCCAGATGATTTGAAAGATATCAGAGTCGAGGAATCAGATAGTGGTGGCAGCTATCACAAAGGCGAAGATGGCTATTTCAAGCTAAAAGTAACACTCAAGAATTACACACTAGTGGACCATTACGAATGTGTCGATATGGGTGCACGAAATCCACCGGACGATCAAATGGGCGAAAAGTTCATCGAGTTAATGAGGGACAAATATCCAGAAAAGAATATTCAATCAGACGCACGTTTCTGGTGGTCTCCCACACACCATAAAAATGAAGGCAAAGCACCGCATTACCGCATGGGAACGATCAGTTGGACAACAAAGACATCATCATGACAAAATACCACCTTGATCTATCCGGACCATCCGGAACGTCTTTTAGGATACTGGCGGCAACCAATTATCTCCGTAGACAAGAAGGCGATGATCCAGCCAAAGATACGTTCAATCGTATCGCCGGTAAGGATATCCTGATCAAACATATGACATCAGGTGACTTCAATCATCTTGTTCGGGTGTTCTCGGAGCGTTTCCCGTATGTGAAAATCACCAGCAAACATAAAATAGATGGTATCGACTCCGATTTATACACGATTGGTGAACGAGAAATACACTACCTTTGATCTCCTTATGATAAATACAACACTGCTAGCATAATGCTAGTTTATGGGGAACCAACCCCGTAGTCCATAGACTGGACCATAAAGGAGAAATAAAATGGGAAGACCAATTCATCAAGATCGTATCGGACTTGGAACAGGAAGAGTTAGCGTAACACGTTACCGCTTCACGGGAGAATCACAAGTTCTTTCAACAACCACACAGGCTTACATTGTTAGCCAAAACAGTAACACACGCTTTAGTGTAACTGATGATACAACAACTGAAACACTTAAGCTTGTTAACAAGACAACACTTGCTGAAGGTGAAATGTCAATTGATGCATTGCTGGATAACTCCACGATTGTTCAGGTTACACGCTTGCACAACAAAACAATGCAGTATGAAGGCGTACCAGTCGCAACACCAATCGGTGGAACGAAGATTCCTTACGTCCTTGGAGCATTATCCGCAGAACCGGGTCATGACACAGGTGATGGAATTGCTGTCGTAGACGCACAAGTATAAAATACAAGATATTTTGAGAACAGGGGCTTCGGCCCCTTTCTTTTTGCCTAAATCAGGCCAGCGTTTCTTCGGAGACTATTGAACAGATCGCCCATTTCGTCTTTGCTTGGACGACCACCATGTGTTAGTAGCTCAGTGAACTCTTTGCCAATGTCAGATGGTTCAAGATAATGAATACCACCAGTTTTTTCATGAATCATTTTATGAATTAGGTCCAATTGTACACCTTCTTCCTTGCCTTGATCCTGCATATAATGTTGTAGTTCAGGGTATTCATCTAGTACCTGCCATTCTCTCGCATATTTGACATCCATGATAAAGTACATATCGTCGTAGTCATCGTCGTCGCCCGACGAAGCGACATCGATATAGTTCACGTAATTGTTGAAATCAACATAGAATTCGAATTCAGTATTAAAAATGTCGTCCTCGTTATATCGAAGACCAGCATCATGCACTCTGAATGGCATATAATCAAGCAAGAATTTGATGTATGATGTGAAATCCTTCTTGAATGTTCCATTACTTCCCATTGATTTATCTGCCACTGTTTGTAATGCATCAGTGAACAACGAGAAATATCTAGGGTGACGGTGAATCTTATCCGATAATTCAATTAATCTATCCGAATGTATCTCTTGTTTAACACCTAACTCTTCCATTAGTTTCAACAATATATCATCGTTCATCTCTTCTAGCGCATAAAAGATGTCATCATTCGTTATCTCCGATGGATCATAGCGTGTTTCAAAATCATCCCAAAACTGTAAAGCTTTGTACATATCTTCCCATTCCTGAGATAATTGATTTATGTTTGCCCACGCAGCCAATATAACTTCATCTTTTTCCATATCAACATCGTATGGTTCTGGTAAATCAGAGTTACTTGATCGTATGTCGAGTTGCTCTTTGAATAGTTCTTCGTCGCCGGATCGTCTGATCTCTCGTAGATCACGCAAGGCAGGTTTCATCTTCTTTAATTCTTGTTGTGTGTCATGATCAAGATCGGATAGTGCGAAATTATTACTAGCATCATATCCGCCACCTTTGATGCCCGTGATACGTTGATCCTTTAACAACGGAACAATGTATCGGTGATATCTTTCTACAGGCTTTGCATTGGCCCGACCTTTCATCTCACCAAGCATGCCATTGCCATCAAGAATGAAAGTCAAATGAGGTATCCATGGAGACTCTTCGTCGGACATCTCAGGGTTTGCCTTTACTCGAAAACTTAGAACCTTTTCGTCGTATCCGGATCGTCCTTGATTGTTCCCACAGTGCCCCATCGCTTTGCCTTCAGCATCACAATAATTTCTATCAAGCAACCACCAAGCTTTATGGCCATGCTCGAATTCCATGAAGATTTCATCGCCAGCTTCGATCTCTAAGCCGCGTTCTTTCTCGGCTTGAGCTTCGATCCAGTCGTCTTCCAACCCTTTCAATTCACCGATGACCTCGCCCAACGTCTTTTTTGGGAACACGTAATTTGCAATACTAGGGGCGTTCACAGCGACACCCATGTAGTGACTAAGTTGCTCTCTTATCCATTTCATCACGGAAGCATCTATTTTCTCTGGACCAACGGATACGCCGCCGCTGTCCAACGCGGCATCAAATTTCTGTCGCTCCTTGGTTAAAACATCATGCTCTGGACTGAAAATACGATTGACCATAGCCATCTTAGCATACCGGAGATACCAAACAATTCTATCGTTCTTACGAAGTGTTTGTTTAGCCCATTTGATCTCTTTCTTAATGGCCTCGCCGGTCTTTTCAAGATCAGTCTCTGGACTACGGGAGTACTCACGTACATAAGCCAACACTGAATTGAACATATCACCGTAGTTAGGGGCCTCTGTCAGCATGTTTTCGAACAACACACCGCCACGTTTTCCTGATTGAATGAACTTTAATTGGTCTAATACATCACGCATACAGTATTTATACGAAAACACTTGACAAACATTTCAAAGTTAGTATATAATGATAAATAATACCAGTTAAGAGATAGACTTTTAACTCTCATACAGCAACAAGGGAGCCTTGATATGCATCACCAATTGGCCTTTGGCCCACGACCACGTACCCACGATTCAGATAAGTATTTTTCGAGTTCATTTGCATTAATTTGCTTTGGTTTGGTGTTATCTTTGTGTACCCAAACGATGTTTGCTTTTGCTGAACGCATTTTTGCACGGGTATCTTCCGTATGAACATGTCCCTGCAAGTTCATAACTTAATCGGAGATATCAAATGACAAAATACGACTTGCTTGTTTACATTGGGCGCTTCCAGCCACTGCATCTAGGACACACACGTGTCATTGATCGTGCCTTAGAACTAGCCGATAACGTCCTTGTTATCGTCGGATCAGCAAACTCTGCACGATCCAACAGAAACCCATTCACATACGACGAACGCTGCAAAATGATAGCAGATTCAAATCCCGCTGCCGACGCCGCTGGCCGCATGGGCATTGTTCCAATGGACGACATGACATACAACAACAACGGATGGATCGCACAAGTTCAAGAAATCGTGGCCTTTCAGTGCCAAGAACTAGAGTTGCCCGATGATCCTAAAATTGGCCTGATCGGCTGCAACAAAGATTCCAGTTCATTCTATCTGAAATTGTTCCCAACATGGGACTTCGAAGATGTATCATTCCTTGATAACCTGAACGCATCAGACATCCGCGATACTTATTTCAGCGTCAATCCGGCAAGCTACCATCGAATGGTACCACAAGCCGTTGACACGTTTTTGGAATATTTCCGCGAAACCCCCACAATGGACCAACTGATGCGAGAGTTCTACTTTGTGGAACAGTACAAACTGTCAGTACAAAAATACCCTCGCATCGAACACACCGTTGATGCTGTCGTCGTACAATCAGGACACGTCCTTTTGATCCGGCGTCGAGCAGAACCCGGCAAAGGCCAATGGGCAATCCCCGGCGGATTTGTTAACCCTGATGAATTTCTGGTTGACGCAATGATTAGGGAACTTCGTGAAGAAACCAAAATCAAAGTTCCGGAACCGGTCCTACGTGGATCAATCGTAACACAGAAAACATACGATGATCCATATCGTTCAGCACGTGGCCGGATTATCACACAAGCATTCTATATGAAACTTCAAGACCAAACCAGTCTGCCGAAGATCAAAGGATCAGACGACGCCGACAAAGCAAAGTGGGTTCCGTTAAGTGAACTTGAGCCTACGAATATGTTCGAGGACCATTTTTGGATTATCCAAGACATGTTAGGAGAATTATCATGATGAAATATGGATGGGCACCAAAAATGGATACACCGGAAGACCGCTATAAGGCACGTATGCATGCAGCATATCTTATCTGCGGATGTCCTGAAAACATGAGACTAGAAGCTATTGAAGAATTGGCAAATGCGCCAAAAAGACCATTAGAAAGACTGATGGCCAAAGAAGCATAATAAGGAGATTATCATGCAAACTAACATTCTACTAAGAACCGATTCCTACAAAGCAGGGCACTTCCTGCAGTATCCCGAAGGCACCGAGTATGTAAGTTCATACATCGAAAGCCGTGGTGGCAAATGGGACAAATCAGTGGTCTTCGGACTCCAAATGTTCCTGAAAGAATATCTCACCAAACCAATCACCCAAGAAATGATTGATGAAGCCGAAGCCTTTTGGGGCGCACACGGCGAACCATTCAACCGCGAAGGCTGGATGCACATCTTGAACAAACACAATGGTTATCTGCCAGTCGAAATTCAGGCAGTACCAGAAGGAACAGTCCTTCCAAACCGTAACGTGATGCTGCAATTGGTGAACACCGATCCATTCGTTCCATGGTTGACCAGCTATCTGGAAACAAGTTTGCTCCGAGCAATTTGGTATCCTACTACTGTTGCAACAAATAGTTATGCTTCAAAAGTGGTCATTTGGGATGCTTTATTAGAATCCGCAGATGATCCAGCAGCAGAAATCGGCTTCAAGATGCATGATTTCGGTGCACGTGGTTGCTCAAGTCCCGAAACAGCCGCCCTAGGTGGTTGTGCACATCTGGTGAACTTCTTGGGCACAGATACCGTCGAAGGTGTTATCGCCGCCAGACGCTACTATGGTGAAGAAATGGCAGGGTTCAGTATTCCAGCATCAGAACACTCCACTATCACGGCATGGGGTGGTCCTGACCAAGAAGTTGATGCATTTCGCAATATGATCAAACAGTTTGCAAAGCCGGAGAACATGGTTGCCTGTGTATCAGACTCATATGACATCTATAATGCATGCAGCAATCTTTGGGGTGATGAACTTCTCAAAGATGTCAGAGACTCTGGCGCAACACTTATTGTACGTCCAGACTCTGGTGATCCAGAAACTGTTCCAATCGACTGCATTTTGCGATTGATGGATAAAGTGGGTTACACCACGAACTCCAAGGGATACAAAGTTCTGCCCGATTACTTCCGAGTGATCCAAGGCGATGGCATCACGGTTGATACCGTCAAGATCATTCTTGACAAAATGATGGAACTGAAATTGTCCGCAAGCAACATTGCATTCGGCCAAGGCGGCGGATTGCTCCAGATGGTCGACCGCGACACGCTGGAGTTCGCAATGAAAGCTTCGGCAATCTATGTGAACAACAGTTGGAGAGACGTGTACAAAGCACCGATCACTGATCTCGGCAAGCAAAGTAAACGTGGACGACTTGCCCTGATCCGGAATCAAGACGATACGTATCAAACTGTTCGTGCCGACACATGTTCATACGATGATAACATTCTTGAGACGGTATTCAAGAACGGCAAGCTGTTGAAAACAACTAACTTTGCAACAATTCGAGAAAAAGTGCAAAAAAGTCTCAAAAAAGCTTGACTTAATAAAAACACTAGCGTAGAATACATAAATAGAAGTACAGTTTACAAACGAAACAAGGAAAAGACCAATGTTATGTAGAACCAAACAACCGCTGATTAGTATGACACCCGTATGGCATGATTCCGCCTTCGCGTCATATAATCGCGAATCTACTACGAGGGGCTTTTTGGGAGAGTAATATCTTCAACCGGTTATAAGAAACCAAAAAAGCCCCCACCGATAAAAAGGATGGGGGCTTTTTTTATAAACAAACGAAATAGTAGTTGACACCAAACGAAAAGCTGCTATACTACACAAACTGAAGAAACGTCGAGGCTACCTAGAGCCACAACGACGCTAAAAAAAGAAAGCTAGGGCCTACTGGAGGGCAACTGAGCGATCAAGGTCGTGAAGCCAATAGTAGGGATAGGCCCTAGAGCCTATTCGACTGGCATATAGCCAGTCTAAAGAAACAGTGGAAGGCCCCAAAACTAGTTATGGTGGGGAGAGCAAAGCGGCAGGATGGAATGCTGGTTTTGTAACAATCATTCTTAGGGTTGAACTCCCATGATAGGTGAGTTCCCCTCTTTTATACCCACCGCTTGGGTAGGGAGTTGGGCGCAGAACGCCTTTAGGCGGATAACCGTCGTTCACTCAACTCCCGAATAATAAGGTGTGTTTCTTTCTACAAATCGAACACACATCCTAGCCGCAGTGCTTGCATGCACATAAGTCGGAGAGATTAAGGTCTGGCCGAACCTCCCAATGGGTATCGTTGTTGCTGACGCGGCTTCGGTGTTAATAAAATTGACCACCAATTTGCCTGAACAGGCACAAGAAATCGAGTAGCAGGTTCAACTCCTGTCTTAGTGATTGACTGCATTCCGGCGCTTCGGCACGGAAACATTAGCTATGTCGGCCCATGCGGGTGGTCGCTCGAACCAATTATGCTGCGAATAGCTCAATGTTAGAGCACTCCCACTTTTGGGGAAAGACGGTGGTTCAACTCCATCTTCGCGCACCAATATTAAGTTGAGGGTCTTATCAAAACCCCCGGCACAGAGTAGCCGCTTAACCGTAATGGAGAAGTTGAACATCGTGTTATGTTCAGTACAAACGCTCAACGAATAAAAGATTAGGTTATTTCACACCCTGCTCGCCGACGTGTCACTAGCGTTATGGAGGGAGGGATGGGTTATCGCCTAGAGAGAATCAGGATCGTAGTACGCAAAGTTAGTAACTTGGCAGAATGGTGAACGTAGTATCTCAAAAGATTTGCTTGGATAGTCACGGAGAGTATACTCAATCGGGTCAATGAACCGTTACCTTTACTTCGCCCGAAGAATCAGGAAACTGAACTTGTATAGTGCATAACAAATTTGCTCGAATGAGCATCCGAAGCGGGAAACGCTGGTTCGAATCCAGTCTGGTGAAATGCCCCTGTGGGGTTATCAGTCGTCTAGTCCGGTCTAGGACGCCCGAGTTACAACAGAATTGCAGTAGCATAATAATCGAGGGTCATACCTTGGATAATGTACCGGATCAAACCGGGGGATGGTAGCTCGAACCTACCCTGCAATACCAAATCAACGGTGCCGTATAAATACCACTAGCAGTATAAATAACTGCTATTGGAAATTAAAATGAACTGTGTATCATGCGATGAAGTCCTTAAGGGAAAATCTAAAAAGTATTGTACCAATGCATGCCAACAAGACCACCAGTATAAAACTTATATTGTAGAATGGAAAGCTGGCATAAAAACGGGTCTAAAGTATATTGGAAGTTTCA
>Ga0233412_10000147_pt1 | contig 39479 bp, 75 predicted proteins | sample Na_anoxic_4_MG_FD_180667 | JGI IMG/M metagenome (GOLD analysis project Ga0233412, IMG submission 180667) | Seawater microbial communities from Saanich Inlet, British Columbia, Canada - Na_anoxic_4_MG | ecosystem: Environmental > Aquatic > Marine > Inlet | place: Canada: British Columbia... | reverse complement strand
ATGGGAATTAGGACATTAAAATGGGAATTGAAACAGATATAAAAAAAATGAAAAAACTTTTAATTGGAAAAGCTAAAAGAAAAGGGCTTTATGAGAATTTTGGAGATAAAGAAGAAAGAAAGTTAAGAGCTAAATATCCTACAGGCTATATGGGAGAAAAAAGAAAAAATATGGATTTATTAGATGATTTTGCAAAATGGGCTCGTAATGTTAATGATAGTGATTTGATATAAAAATGGTTAACTGGAAAAAATTAGCAAAGGATGTTGGAAGTAAAGCAAAAGACGCAGCAGTTTATACTGGAGAAAAAGCAAAAGAAGCTTCAGTATCAGTTGGTAAAAGTGCTGGAATAGGTTTATCTGATGAAGAAAAAGAAGAAAAACATAAACAAACTGTTACTAATTTAAAACGAAAAGCAGAATTAGAAGAAGCAAAATTATCACGTCAGACAACTAACAATGAACTAAGAGCAAGAACTGCCGTTGCTAAAAAAACATTTAATGAAAATAAACCTGAATCAGGATTTGGTAGATTTAAGAAAACACTTGATGGTATGAAAGAGCAGGCTCAAATTCAACAAGAAAGAGCAAAAGCAAAACAAGCTTTGAATCCTGTTGTAAAAAAGAAACAATTAATACAACCAAAACAACAAAGAATGAGTTCTGGTGGAATGAATTTTGAACAGATGCTCGGTATGGATGGTTCTAGTGGTGGTAGCTTTGATGATATGATTGGCGGAATAAAAAAGAAAGGTAAAAAAGTTAAGCAAAAACAAGGACCATCATTTGATGATATGTTAGGTATTGGAACTAAGAAAAAGGGTAAAAAGAAGAAGGGGAAGCAAAAATCATGGGATGACATGATGGGTGGAGGATTTTAAAAATGGTATTGACAAAAATAAAAAAAATGGAGAAATATAGGGAAGCGGCACGTAAAGAATATGATGCTGTGGAAAAAAAATTATATAGAGAAAAAGATAAAAAAACATATGTAAGGAGGAATACAAAATGATAGTAGGAATAGAAATAAATTACGACCATTCATCAAACAAAAAGATGAGATATGATGTATACAGTGATGGATATCTAAAAGGTAAAAATTTATCAATGACTAAAGCAAAGCAATTGAAAAGTTTATTACAAAGGTCGATAACAACTAGACAAAAATTAAGAAAATTAGGAGTTACAAATGATAGGTAAAGAAAAATGACAAAAATTAAGAAAATTAGGAGTTACAAATGATAGGTAAAGAAAAATGACAACTTCACAAATTGATTTCCTACGATGGACTAAAGAACTTGGATTCAGAGATTATAACCATTTTGTAAAATCTACTGGAGTAGAATATTCTGATATCAAGGGTGAATGGTTTCAACTATTAGGTGGAAGAATATATACTAAAACTAAATTAGAAATGAAACAAATGGAGGCCGATAATAAAGATTGGTTAAAATTTTAAGATGACACAATACGTAAAATATAAAGGAAAAAGAAGAAAAGTATATTTTGACACAGTTGGTCCATACATATTAACTGACACAAAAAAGAAGCGAGTAAAAATAACGATTAAAGGATTTGAATAAGGATGAAAAGAATACAACTATTTAAAACACAAAAAGAATTTGAGAAGTTACTTCTTGGTGGTAGACCAACGCATAGACGAATTTGGAATTATAAATTTAAATTTAGAAAAGGAGATTTAGTTAGAATAAAAGAAATGAGTCCATATAGTGGAGGATTTGAAACTAATTATACATTTTTAAAAAAATCAGAAGGAAATTATTTTTTTAATATAAGACATAATGGAGAAGAATTTCAATTTGATGATGATGACTTAACATCCAATCTTAAAGTGATGTGGATTTTAAGGGGAACAAGAAAATTTAGACCGTAAGGTGAAATAAAAATGACATACAAAATAGGTGATGTAAAAAAATATCAAAACAAATATTGTATATTGCGTGTTCATAAAAATCCAAGTAGTTGGTTAGTTGAATTTAACGATTCAACAGCAAAATTAATACATGAGGACAAATTTGATAACTAATAAAACAATATGGAGGAAAAATAAATGGTAAAAAAAACAACAAAATGGAAGAAGTCAAATAAATCACCATTTGGATTCACAATCACTGAAGGAGAACATTATACTCACAGAAGTGGAAAAACATTACATATAAGAAAAGAAGCGGAATGGAAAGGTAATGATTGGATAGTTAAAGTTCAGTCCAAAGCTGGAAATGTAATGGACGACTCTTTAGCTATGGCCACTAAAAAAGAAGCATATAAATATGCAAAACAAGAATGGGGGTTAGACGTGAAATGACAACAGGATATTGTATGAAATGTAAAGAAAAAAAAGAAATGGAAAACGCGGTAGAAGCTAAAATGAAAAATGGTAGAGATTGCGTCAAAGGTGTTTGTTCTGAGTGTGGAACTAACATGTTTAGGATAGGGGGAAAGCAAGATGAATGACTATAGAAATATTGATGGAAAAAAATTCATAATGATAGCAACATTTAAACATAAATATGGCGCAGAATTATATGCAAAGGCATTACGTAGAGATGGTTGGTTAATTAGAATAATTAAATCTGATAAAGTTAAAAATTATTATATATACAGGGTGCTATATAAATGAGCAAATATTCAGATAATCTATTGTCAGAAAATAAAACATTAAAAGATGTTTATAAGAAGACTAATTTGGGAAAGGCAAAATCAAATGTTAAAACATTAACAAAAAATAAGAAAAAACATTATATGATTTGGAGCATAATTGGAAATGAATGGACTGAAGTTACTAAAAAAGAATATGATGACCAATTTATAGAATCAAGACATAAAAAAATAATCTACAAAGATAAAAATTCTCTAGACTATGGAAGAGGATTTAATAAATATGGATTTAGAGATAAATGGTAGAAATAAAACTGGAGGTAAAATAAAAATGAAGAAAAAAGTAGTAGGTCAAGTTACATTACACACACAAAAAAATGGATATTATGTAAATCATGTCAAAGATAGATATTCTGATAATAATGTAAAGATAATAAATTATTGCATTTAAATGGGTTATGTAAAGATTGTAATGCTTGGAAAAAAAGCAGTGAAACAAATTATGTTAAATGGTTTTTAAGAAGGGAGAAGAAATATAAAAGGAGGAAAAAATAAAATGGCAAGAAGAAAGAAGGTAGATTTTTGTAAAAAATGTAAAGATAATAAATTATTGCATTTAAATGGGTTATGTAAAGATTGTAATGCTTGGAAAAAAAGCAGTGAAACAAATTATGTTAAATGGTTTTTAAGAAGGAAGAAGAAATTAAAATGAGTAAATATTCAGAAAAACTATGTAAAGATTACCCAACAGTATGGGCAGTTTACAAAGCAACAAATCTGAAAATGGCAAAAGAAAGGGGTAGAAAATTAAAACTCAAAGCGGCAAAAAGATTTGCCGAAGAAAAACTATTAGGAGGTGAATGATATGGCAAAAAAAATATATAGAGTAAAGGTAGTAGATAAAAATGGAAAGCATGTATTCAATTTAGGAAAAACAAGTGAAGATGATGTATCTGAGTATTATACAAAATCTATGGCTGAAAAAAGAGCAAGAGAAACTAAAAAACAATTTCCACATTTGACACCAAAAGTTTTGAAGAAGAAAACAAGAAAAACATCTGTGACAAAACAACACAAAGCAACATCATTTAATGATTTACTTGGTTGGTAATATTCATCTATAATCTCACTCCCGTTTGGACATCGATGTTTTTGGTTTACATCGATGCCCTTACTAATTGAAAATGGAAGAAGATACAAAACGAAAATCTAAACAGGATAAGAAAAACAAGAGGGATAAATATCGTAAATCATCTATCCAATATGGTAGAAGTTTTAGATAAAATAACCAAGGTGATTTAATCATTATAGTATCAAAGAATTGATTCAAATAGTCATTTCTATTACATATTTGGTATTTTTAGGCAATTCAACAATTGAAAATGGTTTTATGTTGTATTTTGTTGAAATTAATTTTTCATCTGAATTATAAAACCACATATCCAATGTTCTGCAAAAATATGTGTGTAATTTAGTATCACTTTCTAATTCTATTTCTAATATTACATTTTTTCTAAATTCAAACATCAATCCAAACCAATCTGGTATTTTTATTGTTAATTCATCTTCCATTTTATCTCCATCAATATTTTGTAAGAATATCTGAGTAACTCAACTCCATATATCCTTGTGCAGGTCTTGAATCTGTCCATCCTGCAAATTTAACTAATAATATTTCATTGAAATCATGATTAATAACTAAATGTGTTAAACGCAAATGTCTAAGCCAATGATTATTCCAACCAACATGCATTCTCATCAATTGATAAGCATATGTTTTACCAAAATTGAAAAGGACTTCATTTTCTTTAAGTGTTCGAAGATATTGATTTAAATATTCAAGTAATACTTCTTCTTTATCCAATGGGATTGGAATGTTTTTGAAATGTCGTGTTTTATGTTTTCTATTTGGCATATTTATAAGTAAAATTGTTCTTCCTCTTTTATATTGAATAGTTAAATCTTTTTTTCGTAATTCATAACATAATTCGCTAACTCTACCTGCTGTAAGATAAAGCATAACAAATAAAGCCCTTGCACGATTATCTTTTATATTTGCGGCAACTACTTTAATATCACCCTCATGTGGAATCTTGCCTTTTTGTAACTTTTTTTGTAAACCCCAAGGTTTAAATTTTTCCTCACTTTTTGGGTTATATTTCATCGTTTATATGTTCTTTCAATCTTCGTTTATATTCAATATTATGCCATTTAATTCTGCATTTATCTGAACAATATATTTGATTCATATGTTGAATAATGAATTTCTTTTTGCATGTTTTACATTTCAAACCGAATATCATACCTTACCTTTTTTAAAATGCCGTTTACATCTTTTACAAATAACTATTTGTCTCCCTTCCAATTTGATAAACTTCGGTTTATTCATTATTTGTTCTTGACAATTTTCACAATATATTCCTGTTGGTATTTGTGGTTTTGTTTTTTCGGTAGTTTCAATTTTTTCTTCTTCGAAGAATTCCATTATTTTTTTAAATGGATTAATCATTTGCATACCCCCTAAATACAAATAAGTAACTTAATATTTGGAATATAGAATATGCTATTGTAAACATAATTAATCCCAATTTCATTTCATTTGATACTTGTGCGTTAAATGATAACGCAATAGACATTGCAAATACTGAAAATAGCATTGTTGCAATAAATTTATTTCTGTCTTTCATTTTTATCCTCCGTAACTTCTAATTTATTTTTTATTAATTCATTTAACATTCCGCCAAACACTAACCATGATTTCCATTTTTTAATGACGACATAAATAAATAAAATAGAATATACAATTAAAGTGATTTGCCACCAATAATCTGGAACTAACCAATTAAGTCCAGCGACAAATATAACAACACCTACTAATACTAATAAACGTTTAATACGAACGTCCATCAATGTTTCTCCCCTAATATTCCGCCATTCATTAGAAACCCTTTTCTCCATATATGAAATGCTATTATGCCAACAATTGCTGGATATATCATTAATGTAAACATTATTCTAAAATACAATATAGTAGTATCATTATTATAATCTTTTATTTGTTGGTCGTTCATCTCCGCTTTTTGTTCTGCTATATTAGATATTTGAATATCTTGTGCCGAAGTATTGGTATATATACCAAATGATAATGCACAAATAAACAATATAATATATATAGTATATATGAATAATGCACTATCGGCTGGACGTTTACTTGGCGTTTTAAAGCACCAAACGTATCCGAATATAAGTATTCCAATTATAAATATCTTGGCGCCTACAATGGCTAAGTAAGACCCTGTTAGTAAATATATAGGGTTTGCCTCTCCTGGCAAAATTTTGTAAGCTGTAACAACATCAATAATATTAAGTATTATCGCAATCGTCAGCAACCACAGTATCGGATTCCTTATTATTTTTTTTACGTTCATTTTTTTCTTTTTGCTTTTTCCATCTATCTTTTTTTAATCTATCATTTATTAATGTCATTGTTTATAGTATAGTTAATTATATTAGATTCAGATATATTAAATATTATATTACCTTGTTGTTCACATATTTCACATGGATGTGTTTTCAAATGCTCTACATTCTTTTTCCATTCGATGAATGTAAATGAACCAAGGACGACTAAGCATATTAGACACACTACTATTATTATATCTAATCTTTTCTTGTATGATTTGTTTGATTCTAACATCTTTCTATATTTTATCAGTTGATTCAGATTAAACTTTCCCTACTATGTTTAATCCCCACTTCTTTTTAAAATTTTTGGTTGCCCTCAGATCCATAAAAAGAATAACACATTTAAGGTAAAACCAAAAATTTTAAAAGGAACAAAATTGTAACGCAACAACATTTATAAAGAACACCAAATAAAACAAAAAATTTTAAAAAGAACTACAGCTAAACATACGATGTAATAAAATGGGACGATATTTACCAACGGCAAATGCAAAACAGAATATATCATCTGATATACAACCGTGGGGTTTAGAGTTTTTAAGATTTGACCAAATATTAAAAGCATCCGATGACCTTGCCATACAAGTTAGAATGTACAATGATGAATCTATACATCAATATTGGGTTGTATTATATCAATTGTATATGATGATGCGTCCATACATGGCATCAGGAACATTGACATTTTTTAAGGAATTAAATAAAACAACACGAACACAACATGACGATTGGGAAGAAGACGTTAAAAATGGATATAAAGAAACACCAAAGGAGTTAATAAAACAATTAACTCAATATCATGAAGCTATTTTAAAAGCGAAGCATTTTGTAGGATTAGGAATACCAATGAGTGAGAATTTCAATCCAAAAAAGAAAATGAAAAATGCTTTACTTGGGAAAGATTCAAAATGAAAAAAGAAACAATAAATAAATTAAATATGTTACAAGATTTTTTAGCAATTATGTTTGCTATAATTGTGATATATATGGGATTCGTTTGGTTTGGAGTGCCAGCGTTAGCAGCATTAGTTAAAGTTCTATTGATAATTCCACTACTAGAAGTACCATATTCATTCTTTGGATATATATTTATGTTTTGGTTAGGAATAACAATATTTGGATTTATAGTAAGAGTTGGAATATGGTCTATGAATAATTTTAGGTCAGAAGAAGAAAAAGGTTGTAATAAATGCGAGGAAGACAATGAATGAATATACATATGACCCACAAAGGTCAACTGAAATAGTATCACAACCACGATATGAATTAGATGCTACAATTCATAAATGGATGTTTAACAATGATGAAGTTCTAAAAGAAGTTGAAAGAAGTTTACGAGGACAAGTTTACAATAGGGAAAGTAAACGATGGGAACAAGCATTAAACCCCTTGTTAAATGATGATGGTATAAATATGATTATTTATATTCTTAAACCATATACTTCTAATTTATTTTCATTTTCATCTTTTACTGAAAAGGATATTATGTTTTTAATGTTACAATTTATGGAAGACTTGATTCCATTATTAGCGACGGAGGCAGACCATTTTGGAATAGAAGATAATCATTTATCAATGATAAAAAGAATGATTGAGGATACAGTATTCGCAACATTAAAGAAAGCAAAAGACGGATTAAGTTTAGGATTTTTAAGAGACACACAAAAGACTGTAGAAACAGTTGGTGGAAAAGGTGGCGGATTTTCATTGTGGAATATGTTTGGAGGAAAAAAATAAAATGGCAGAATCACCAATTATGGGTGCAGTAGAAAAATTTACTATTGGAGGAAATATTTTAAATGTTCTTTGGTATATAGTAATTGTTTTAATTGTTCTTGGAATCATGGGAGCAATCGTTTACATTATATGGAGAAATAAACAATTCAAATATCAAGTTCATATATTAGAAGAATTAAGTGATGGTGGAACTAGAATATACCACGATAGAGGACGAATATTAAAACGTCCAGATGGAACAAAAATATTTAGATTAAAATTCTTTAAAGATACAACATTACCCACACCAGAGCTAGATGCTATGATGATTGGTAAAGGTGGACGTAAAGAAGTATTCATGAAGAAGTTTGGTATAAACGAATTTGATTATGTTCCGTTAGGTGTTCACCTTAAAGCATTACGAATTGATATTAAACCTTTTCCTCAGGGAAGAAAGAATTGGATATCAACAGAGTTAAAAAGAAGCGCACAAAGACACGGTTCATTCTGGGATAAATATGGTCAAATGATTACGACTATTGGAGTATTAACAATTGCATTTATTATGATAATTGTTATATTCAAAATGGCTCAAGAAATTGCGGCGTCAATACAAGGTGTTGCTGGAACATTAACAAGTGCATGTCAGGCACAACCTGCAGCACAAGTTGTGGCTCCAACACCGGGATTTTAAATGGACGTGAAAAAGAAAGACAGATATTTAGATGACCATTTACCCCATGTGATTGCGATATCTGTTTTTCTTTTTTTTATTTTATTAATATTAATAATACAAAGATGCCCCTTACAATAGATAAAGAAAACATAGATAAAGAATTATTAGCTTTCTGTAATTTAATTAAAAGAAGGCTTAGACAAGATTGGGATATTGTTCTTGCCATTACAGGTGAAGAGGGTTCAGGTAAATCAACATTGGGTATGCTTATTGCTGGATTAATAGATAATAGATTTGACTTCGAAAAGAATGTTTCATATTTACCTGAAGCTGAAGAAGTAAAAAAACAATTCACAAGTTTAAAAAGATACCAATGTTATGTTATAGACGAAGCAATAAGAGCTTTGTATAAAATGAATTTCATGAGTAATTTACAACAGACATTAGTTCAAATGTGGGCAACAGAACGGTTTCAAAATAAAGCAACAATAATGATTATACCAAGGTTTAGAGATTTAACAGAAAACTTTAGAAACCATAGAGTCAAGATTTGGATACATGTTATATCAAGAGGTCAAGCTGTTGTGTATATAAGAGATGACGACCCTCACAATTCTGACCCGTGGCTATTTGATTATATGCAGAAATATAAACAGAAGGCATTTGGTAGAAGGAATATAGCAACCATAGATATAGCCGCACGATTAAAGATAGAAAGACGTATGCGTAACTATTTATTTGAATTTGATTTTCCAGACTTAGACCCAATTGATAAGAATACATATAATTATCAGAAGCATCAATCTAGAATTAGGTATATGGAAGAAGAAAAAGTAAATAAAAAAACATCTCAGGGTAAGATGGCAACACAGTATAGAGATGCAAGAGACTTATTAATATGGAATATTGTAAATAAATATGGTGCTGGAAAGAAAACGGCATTGATGGAAGAGATGTGTGAATCATTAAACCTTACCAAAGCTAGTTATAAAAAGATTCTTAAAAAAATTGATGGTGTAAAACAGGAAGAAATGGATAGAGAAGAACGTATAAATTCATATGTTGGAGTTGATAGATTTTTAGATCAAGCCTTACAACATGAAAAAAATAAGAATGAATATCCAAGTAAATCTAATAAAGGTAGTTGGAAAGATATTAGTATATAAAAATAAATTTTAAAAATAGTAAAATATAAATAAAGTTAAAATGCCAATATGGAATACAATTACAAATAGTTTTCAGAATTTTGTTGGACAATTCCAACCCCAAAATACAATCAGTGTTGAAAATCCACAATCTGGTAGTTCAAGTGGAGATGATAGTGCAACTGGAGATGGTGGAAGTGGTGGTGGTCAAGGTGTTAGTTCTGCATTTTCAGATGTAGCTGTTGGTCCTCAAGTATCTGCTGGTCAATATTCAAGTTTATATGGTGGTGGAAGTGATGGCGGTAGTGGTGGTGGAAGTGATGGCGGTTCAAGTGCAGCGCCTGAAATTTCTGGAGAACTTATATCTAATGAATCACTTGACCCAAATACAGTTTTTATAGATGGACAAGGTTATTCAGTAGCCCCTGAAAATCAAGCCGAATTTATTTTAACAGCAGGACAAGTATATGGTGGAAGTGGTGGACAAGATGTAAATGCTCCGTCTTATGAATCTCCAAATATTAGTGGAGGTAATTTATTAACAGATACAGGTTTAGGATATTCTGGAATAGCACAGCCTGGTGATATTACTCAAACATATATTCCAGGAATTGATTATGCACAGCAACAAATGGCTCAACAAACACAAAGTACACAAATGCCACAATCATATCAAGTTCAAAATGACATTGAACCTCAATATCAATCATCAATAATTGATGTGGCACCTCAAGTATTTGGTGGTGGTATTAGAAGGGGTGGTCAAGCAACAGCAGTATTAGCTGGAAATGTATTGGAATTTGGTGGTCAAGGATTACAAACAGGATCTGATATATTTATTACATCAGAAAGAACAGCAATGAATTATGCCAATCAATTAACAGATAAAGATTTACAAATAAGGGCACAAAAATATATAGACGATTATAATCAAACGCAACAATCATTTGATAATACAAAATTTTCTGAAACTAAATTAAACACCTATTCGAAAAAGGCTAATGATATTTTATTAATTAGTTATATGAAAGGGTTATTAAAAATTCAAAATAAAAGAAACACTGGTGTAAATGCTAATATTGTATCAACACAAAATAAATTGAATGAAATAATAATTGAACAAAATAAATTATTAGAAAATAATATTGATAAAGATGGATATTATACTGGTGATAATTGGAGTAAAGTAGAATCAAATATGAATAAAATTACAAAATTAGAAGAAAAATTAAAACAATATAAAGATAAATTACCTAATTATACGAATGCACCTAAACCAGACGCCTTTAGAAATGTTGTTGGACTATCAACAAACATGTTAGGACAATCATTAGAATTTGGTGGACAGGCATTAAAAAAGGTAGATGTAACAAAAATAAACGCAGAGAATTTTGGTGGAGGAATACAAACAGCATTATCAGCCCCTGCATATTTTGGCGCTGGATTAGGTGAAGGATTAACTGGAAAAACAATACGTCCAAAATTAAATGAAAATAGAAGCCCAAATATGTTTGATGATTTAATTTATGAATCTGGTAAGGCCGTTCCAACAGAAATAGAAAATGTAGGATTAGTATTTCAACCAAAGGCATGGTATGAACAACCGGAGAGAGTTGCCAGTGGACTTGTAACTACAGCATTCTTAGCTCAACCAGCATATAAATTAGTTAGGGGTGGAACCTCCGCCCTTGTTAAATTCACACTTGAAAAAAACACAATATTAGCTAAGATAAAAGGAACACCATTAACAAGAGGAATTGTTAAATTAGAAACACAATTTGGTAAAGGTGGTGTAGCTCGTGAGGTTGGTGATATTATAGTTGACCAACGTATAAACACAATTAAAAATACATTTAGTTCAAAAACATATGAACTTGTTAAGTCAGGTGATAAAATAATTAAAAAAACAATAAAAACTATTAAAGATAGAAAAATTGAACCGAATAATGAATTACTTATTTCATTACGAAAACAAACGCAAACTAACCCAACTAAAATTAAAATAGATGATAAATTAGCATCACGATTATTAGTTAATGAACAAGGAATTGGTGGTGTAATAAATACACAAGTTAGAAGAATTGCAAAAATTAAAACCGGAGCAGAAACAACAAGAGTAAGAATGCTAACTACAGGTGTTGGACAAAAAAGTAAAATAATAAAAATAAGTGGTCCTGCTCAAAGAACTAAATTAAAATCTAAAATATCTAATAAAATTGATAAAGATATTATATCAGAAATTGAAGTAGATTATTCTGGAAGACGAACAATACAAACAGGTACATTTGGAAGTGATACTATTAAAGAAGGTGCATTATCACGAAATAAAATATTGGCACAAATAAGAAAAGAACAAGGCATAAACATAGGTAAAAAAACCAGCACCGCAACATATGAACAAAAGATAATATATAATAAAGCAGGACAACCTATTGGATTAAAAACTTATAAAAAACCAGCACCACTTGTAAAAGAAAAAATTAATAAATTAACTGATTTAAATTTAGGTGGTATAGATGATAGCAATAGATTATCAATGTTAACAACAGATATTAGAACAAGAACCGGTGGACCAATGCGTTTTAAATATAGTCCATTGGAAGTTGCAGAAGGAACAATTAAAAGGTCCGGTAAAGGAACAGGTCGATGGGGAAAGAAAGGACAATTGTCAAGTTATGCTGATGAGGCTAATGATTTTATACCGGATTTTAATATGGATGGATTGCAGAGTCCTCTTTTGGGTAATGTTAAAAGTGGTTCATCTGTTAATGTGGCATTAACAACTATTAAAAGACCAAATACACGATTGATTTCAGAAGCATTATCAGATATATCGCATGGAAAACAATTATATTTACAAAATACTAGAATAAAATTACCTCAATTTCAAAATAGAATACGAAATCTTGCTGCAATGAAACAAGATACGAAGACATTACAAGCATCAGAACAAAGTTTATTACAACAACAAATAGTACGACAACGAATAATTCATCAACCAATTCAGCAAGAAATTCAAAAGGCCGCAACAACACAAAGATTTAAATCAGCTCAGACACAGAAACAAATAACACCGGTGATTACTGAAGAATTGGTACCACTTAAATCTATAACAACAACACCTAAACCAACTAAACCGACTAAACCAAAGAAGCCATATAAACCAAGAATTCCATTATTTTTAAAAATTGAACATGATTTTAATAAACCTATACGTAAAAAGAAAACTAAAAAGAAAGGTAAATCGAGATATTCAGCATCGTTAGGTGGACTATTATCCAGAAGTAAAAAGAAACCAAAGACAATAACAGGTGTAGAAAGACGTGGAAGTAAGGATGATTATTCAAAACAGGTAAGTAATTTACTTGGACTATAATAAAAACTTTTAAAAAAAAGGAAATAAGGTAAAACATATGACGTGGGAAGTAGCTATAATTGCAGGGACTCTTGGATTATCATTTATATTAATAATATTATCAAATAAAATCAATAGAGAGTCAGAAGTATTTTTTCCCATTCAGTTAATTTTTGTAACATTAGCATTACTGTTTAGTATATCAGGGTTAAGACTAAGCTCATTAATAGTCGACGCCAATGCTTCGGCAATTGGTGACGTTGCTATTCAGGCAAATTTAGTATCTATACTTGACCAAGCGTATGTAGTAATGAATTGGATATTCTATTTATTCCTTCTAATAACATGTTTAACTGTAATAGTATCTGTAATAGAGGGATTAAGAAAAATGAACTGGGGGAAATAAATAAAAATGGTTACAAGAACAGCATCATATACAAGGGCGCGTAGTTCTACTAGGCCGAGAACTGAATCAACAAGATTTACAGGTACTACTAGATATACTCGTGAATATAGAAGGCGTAGAAGTAGAAATGCAGCACGTGATAGAGCTGCAGAAATAGCAAGAGCAAAACGACAAAGAGATGAACAAATTTTAAATCTTAAAACAACACAATTGGAATTTTTAGATTTAGAAATTAAAAAATATAAAGCATCTGGAAAAAGAGTAAGTGCTAGAGGATTGGTGCTTGAAAAATCAAAGGCGGCTAAAAGATTAAGTTTACAAAAAATGCGGAAAGATTTATCTGTGGGAGAAAGTGATGTTTGGTATAATAAATTTCAAAATTACTTAAAACCAACAGATCAGAAATTTACTCAGATGAATAGGCGTTTAGCAACAAGACCACGAATAGCAAGATAAATGAAATATGATAAATGGAAAAACTCTTGGAATAGTATTAATATGTTTGTTAGCGATTAATATTGTTTACAGCGCTGACGATGTATTAATAGGATTTCAAGGGCGAGTTCTAAATATAACTGATAATTCTACAATTGAAACTGGAACATTACAGATTAATATTTCTGAATCAAATGATTGTTCGGGTAGTATTTATAATGAAACTTTTAATGACCCTTTTAATTCTGGAATATTTGATGTTATGTTAGGTGATAGTGTATCACTTCAATTGAATTATAACAATGAATATTATGCATGTACTGTTGTAAATGGAGAACAAATAACTATAGATAAATTTAGAGCAGGAACAGGAGAAATAAATACAAGTGATATTGATATAATAGATTTTAAGGCAATATTTTTAGCATACGGGCAAGATATTAATTTAGGTACATATAATTTAGAAGCAGATGATGTTTCAGCAAATCAAATAGATGCTAATTCTGGATTATATAACACACTGCGTATTGATGGATTATTAGAATTATTTGGTGTAAATGCGAACATTATAACAGATGTTGCAGATTTTATAGCACCTAACGGGATTTTTAATGGAACTAATTTTTGTTTTTATGATGGCTCTGGTTGCTTAAATGATATTTTTGATTTTTGGAGTTTAGGGGAAACTGGAATAGAAACTGATTATAATGTAGATGTTAATGGGAGTGTAACGGCAGATAGTTTTATCGGTAATGGAGATCAATTAACTGGAATTACTGAAGGAATTTGGACAAATGAAAGTGGAGTGGCTACTTATCAAGGTGATGCTTTAGTTAATGGTTCAATACAAATAGGGAGTATTCAAATATCAGGAGATGATACAGAACCAGAATTATCTTATGAAGGTGAATTATTTGCGGGGGATGCGAGTTCCGTATTTAATATAAAGATGAATACAACTTTATTTCCAGCTTCACCTTTTGATTTTCAGGCATATGTATCAGATTTAGCTTCAACAAGCGTAGGAGTTTTAGTTCAAAAGGGTTCAATAGGGACTTATTCAGATGCTAATATTATTCAATTAGTAGAGGGGGTTAAATTTATTTTTGATGAGTTTAGTGCAACACAAACACAAGGAATAAGAATTTATAAGGGAGTTAATAATGAATTTAAGGCAATAACGCAATCGGGTGGTTCTCAAACTTCTTATGGAGTATATTCATTATTCAATAGTCCAACAATCACAGGGGGATCTGGAACAACAAATATGTATGGTTCATATAATGAATTTGCTACAACAATTTCTTTCGCAGGAAGTCCAACAATAAATAAATATGGGTATTATTCGGAAGGCAATGCAAATACAATGATAGCAGGAACATCAAGTAGATATGGTTTATTTTTAACTGGATATGCACAAGGAGTAAATGAAAATAATGCTTATGCAATTTATGTAAATGATGGAAATAGTTATTTTGGTGGAGATGTAAATGTTACTGGAAGCGTAACGGCAGATAGTTTTATAGGAAATGGAAGTTTATTAACTGGACTTACCGAACCTATTTGGATAAATGATTCTGGAACTGCACAATATCTTGGAAATGTAAATGTTACCGGAACAATTATCAAAGGTGATGGAATATTCCACGTTTATGATTCGGCAGGTGGAACAATAATTGGAACATCAACTACAAATATTACATGGGATACAGATGTGAGAAAAGACGCAAGTTTTACACATAGGGCAGATGGAACAGTAAGTAGTAAAGATATAGAAATTAATGTAGCGGGGGATTATTTAACCACTTTTGATTGTATGGCAGATGTAAGTGATACAGTTAGAAGCCATGTTGATTGGTGGTTTGAAGTAGATACTGGAAGTGGATTTGTAGAATTGGGTGGAACAAGAGGAGCAAGTTATCATAGACAATCAACAGACGGGAAAGGAAGTGTATCAATAACACGAATAATTCCTTTTAATGTTGGGGATGAAATACAGACTGTTGGAGTAAGTGATAGGGCAACACAAGTATCAACTGTTGCAGATGGTTGTAGATTAACAATACAAAGAATATAGATGGAGACAAAAAATGAAAAATAAAACAATAATTGGGATAGTTCTTGCATTGGTTTTAATACCAACAGCAATAGCTTATGCGAAAGACGATGGATTTTTTAATGATTTAAGTGCTACTGGACAAACATATCTAGGGGACACATTAAGAGTAGATGGAAATTCATTTTTTTATGGACAGATAAGAACAAATGACAAACAAGGATTAACCGGTCATTGTCCAACACATGCAGAACACATATATGAAAATGGATTATTGGTTGAATGTAATTTGCCAACCAAAGATAAACCCATTAGTTAAACTTAAAACGGTAGGGGATTAAAATAATAAATAAAAAAATAATTTGGAATATATGTTTTATTATTTTAATCCTTACTCAAAATTCTTTTGCCTTTACAGGTGAGTCAACAAATTATAAATTGACACATTCCAATTTAAATTATTTATCATCTTATAATGAATCGGAGAATTATTCAATTGATTATTCTCTGGTAGAACAACCAGTTGTAAGTGCAAGTTCGGGTTTATATTTACTTGCATTAGGTTTTTATCATACATTTGAAACACTTATAGATGAATTAGCAGACGAATGGTGGTTTTTAGCCATCATACTTGCGCTATTATCAACGATAATCATACTGTATTTAACATTAAAGGGTAACATGTTTATGCAAATACCGATATCTATTGGTATGATATTATTGATTCTTATTTTATTAGATGTATTGTTATTAGGATTAGATGTATTTGCCGGTAGTGATATATTGTTAAATATTCATGGTATAATTGAAATATTTTTCTCTATTATGATAAGGTTATTACCATTTATATTTATAGTATGGTGTATCTTTTTTATTACATATCTTATTAAAACATATCTAATCACAAAAAAATGATAACTATAAAAAAAATAAATTTTAAAAATAGTAAAATATAAATAAAAATGAATGGAAAAAATAAACGAAAAGGACATGTTGTTTTGGCAATTGATAAAGACTTTGCAAAGGAGTTAGAAATGTTTAAAAAGAAATTAGAAGAAAAATTAGGTAGAAATGTTTCGATGCCATTTGCGACGAATTTATTATGTAATGTATTCCCAAAAGATATTAAAGTTTCAAATGTTTGGGTTAATGATAAATCCAGACGAGATAGAACAGTTGAATTTCATATTGAATATTTAATGGAGGAGATTTAATGTTATTACAAAACAATAAACGTGGAGATGTAGGCGATTTTGTTTTAATGATAGTATCTGTTTTCATAATTGGTTTAATGTTTTTCGTAGGTGGTAAAGTTTGGACAGAATTTAAAACCGAAATAGTAGAAATGGACGAAATTATGGATAATGGTGCAGTTAATATGACTGCCGAAATAAATCAATTAGATGTTACCTTTAACATATTAGACCCAATGTATGCAGTATTTTTCTTTGGATTCTTTTTAGCATTATTAGTAAGTATATTCTATATAGATAGTCATCCGGGTTTTATGGTGTTTGGATTGCTATTATTTATTATAATATTATTTGTCGGAATGATTATGAGTGATGTTTGGACCACAATTGCTAGCTCAGAACAATTAAGTGATGAACAAATTAATTTTCCAATTACATATCATTTAATGAGTAATCTTCCAATATATTTAATAATTATGGGATTCTTATTCTTCATATTACTTTATGCCACGCGGAGGTCATCATATGGTTAATAAAATTATAATTGGTATTTTATTATGTTTTGTACTTTTCATTAGTGGATGTGCTACTCAAGATTATACAATAGAGGGGGATTCGGTTTTAGTTGATAATGATTTAGTTTACATAAAAACGACTCCACATACATTACAGGGTAATGAATGGGTAGAAACAGAATTCGCAAGTAAACAATATTCTGGAGATATAGACTTTGCATTTGGATTTGATACAGAAACCGTTAGACCAAAAAAACTTCAAATATATAATCAAACAACAACAACAATAGAAAAAAGTTTCACTTGTAATGAAGAATATGATTATATATATACATTAGACCCAAATTATTTAACATGTTATGAAACAATAGTGATTAATAGGATTAATAATCAAACTGGTTTGCCAGAAAATTATAATTATAATAATACAATATGGGCTGGCTTTTTTGACAGAGATAATCTTCAAGAACGAACAGTTTATTGGAATGTAACTTCAACAATTGATTGGCACAATTGGAATCCAATAAATCATATCGAATTTGAATATGATGGTATGTCTGATTGGTGGTATGCAACAAATAAACATGTTGAAGCTGGAGAAACTTATAAGATAAGATATTATTTAGAAACGCCATGGGATTCACAAGGAAAATATGCTTTAGCTTTAAAACCAAGTTCAGAAACATTTGAAGAGGCAGTAGCTAATGAAAACTTTTATTATTTAGACCCATGGTGGGATTCAAGTTGGCTTTATAAAAGAATAATAAGTATAAATAATACAGAAGCAATCGATTTGAATAATGAAACTATTGTTTTAGCAAACATAACTTTATTTGATTCTGGTAATAATTTTAGTGATTTAAGAGTTGTAGAGAATAATCAAGAGATAGCTTATGAATTATTTGATACATCTGGAGGGGGGGAGAATTATTATAATTTAACATCATCTTTAACAGATAGGGCAAAATTTTATTATTCTTTAGATAATGCAAATAGGACGGGTACTACAGTAATTGATTTAGCTGGAAATATAAATGCAACAGAATTAAATACTCCAACTACGGGGCAACCAGGAATACAGCAAGAATCCTATACTTTTGATGGGGTTAATGAATTTTTGAGTACTACTACACAAACATGGGGACATCCTACAAATATCACCGTTACCATGTGGATAAAAACTGCATCAACTTCTTCATCTTTTCTTTTTTCATTAGGGAATGATGATAGTGAAGAATTTGCATTAGAAATGGGGGGTGCAGGTTCAATTCAAATATTACAACACAAAGCATCTGGAAATTATTGGCAAATTAGTTCAGGAAGAAATGATAATGATGGAGATTGGCATTTTATAGTAGCCTCATTAAATGGAACTGGAACAGACAATATACATTTATGGATAGATAATATATATTCGGTTACTTCTCCATCGACAGTAGGATCACCAAGTGCAATTTCAGATACATCAAATAGGCAAGTAAAAATTGCAAGAAGAATTGGGAATACTTACTTTAATGGAATAATAGATGAAATTGGATTATGGGCTGGACAGCTAAATTCAACCCAAAGGGAATTATTATATGCTGAAACAAACCCCCAAAAATTAAGATTCGTAACTGATATAGCAGCAGATTCAACAAAAGAGATAGAAATATATTATGGAAATTCAGAAGTGACAGAACCCGACTATTCAGATTGTGGAACTTGGGCTCCATGTACTCCACTGTGGGATTATTCTGGTTTAATAGGTTGGTGGAGTGGAGATGAAAATGTATTAGATTATTCTGGTTCAACTAATGGAAGATGGGTAAGTACAGAAACATATACTAATGCCCATAATGGATTGGGAATGGATTTAGATGGTTCAGATAATTATATTGGAATATGGGATAATAGTGTATTTGATGATATACAATCTTTAAGTGTGTGGGTTAATTCAAGTGCAATAACTGCAAATATGTGGCTCGCTTCACAGTCCCATGATGGTGCAGGAGAAGGATTTAGATTAAGAACGGAAACGAGCTCATCAACAACATTACAAGCATCATTATTTACAGATGTAACAGGAGTATGCAATATTGATTATTCTGGATATGGAAACCGAGATGGAATAATGACTAATATTGTTTTAAATCATAATAAATCAGAGAACTTATTTAAATTATATGTAGATGGTTCTTTTATTGATTCAACAGCATGTTCTGGAGATTTAGTATCATCAACAGATCCAGTAAGGATAGGAGAATTTGGAACAACTTCAGTTGGAAGTTCATTCGATGGAGTTTTAGATGAATTTAAATTATGGAAAATACCAATAACAGCATTCCCACAAGAAAATTTAATAATAACTATAGAAAATGAAGAAATAAATGGTTTAACTGTCGATCCAACAATAGCACCACAAACAGTTTATTCAACTACCGAATTAAATTGTTCATTAACATACTTGGATGACGAATTAGGACACAACGGAAATATAGATTTCACTTGGTATAAAAATGGTGCCAACGTAAATACATACGATACACAATTTAATAATCAAGTTAATGGAACTTATCTAACAAGTGACCAAGTAATAGAATCATTAACACCTGGAGACATATGGATCTGCCAAGCATACGCAGAGGATGCATCAAATAGTACAAGAAACACTACACAAAATTCAACATCAATAACTGTTTTAAATACTGCACCAACCTTTGATCATGATCCAATAAATTATTCAGATTATCATTCAATAAACATTTCATTAGATATAAATTGTTCAGATTTAGATACAACAGATTTAAATTATTCAATACGAAATCTAACTACCGATTTAAATTCAAATCTGACAATAAATATAACAACTGGAATAATAGAGCACGACCCAATATTAAATGATACTGGATTTCATCAATATAATGTTTCATGTACAGATGGAACTGCAATAGCATCACAATTATTAAATATAACACTTTTAAATAGAGCACCGACAATTCCAACTGATATATCACCAATTGATAACTGGACAATATTTACAGATAATGTTAATTTATCTTGTAATGGTTCAACAGATGCAGATAATGACGATATTTATTATGAATTTTGGGGAAATAAAACAGGAGAAACACATGTAATATTACAAAATACAACGTCAATAATATATAATTGGACAGGATTAACATTAGGTGAAACATATAATTGGAATTGTCGTGTGCATGATACCTTAAATTATAGTGATTTTATAGCTAATAGGACAATTGAATTAATTAACTTTACAAATTGTGCTGGTAGCGGTGATAATGTAGTATTAAATTTTACGTATCAAAATGAAGATAATGCAACGGCATTGTCAGAAACATTTAAAGCTAATTTCCAATTAGAATCGGATGATGGTGATATTTCAGAAGCATTATTCGATTTAGGCGCAAATACAAATCATGCAATATGTTTAGATAATAATAATCAAAGTATTACAATAAATAGTGGAATGATTGAATATGTTACTGATTCGTTTGATGCAAGAAATTATTATTTTTGGGATGCAGTAATAAATCAAAATGAAACAAATAATATTATATTATATTCATTACCCCAAACATTAGCAAGTGGTATATCGATTACAGTATCAGATGAAAGTGGTTCTGGATTGGAAGAACATTTGATATATGTTGAAAGATATAATGTGGAAACCGATACATATAATTTGATTGCTATGGGCAAAACAGGTGATGATGGAAAGGATACTATATTCCTTAGAGGTGGAACAACAAGCACAGGTGACGTTTGGTATAGGTTTAAAGTGTATTACCAAGGAGAATTATTGTTTACAGGGCTTCCACAAAAAATAATTGCAGCTACATTATCACTTAAAGTTGGGTTAACTGATTATATTGACCATGTAGAAAATATAAATGATGTTGGACATACATTAACATATAATGATGAAACTAATGTATTTACTTCAACCTTTTCTACAACATCTGGATTATCTAGAAACTTTTGTATGAAAGTCGTTGAAGAACGACCGGGTAAATATTTTTATGATAAATATGAACAATGTTTAAGTTCAGCATCGGGTGCATTAACATATACTCATGATAATACTTCATGGGCATATCACGCATATACTTATGGTTATGCAAGTGCTAAAGACGCATATGATTCAATACATGTTGAAAATTTAACAAATAATTTAGGGGATACAGGTATATTTATAACAGCATTGTTGATTATAATATTAGTAACAATTGGAACATTTAGTCCGGTAGCATCTGTATTATTGGGAACACTTGGAATTATAGCGGCTAAAGAATTTGGATTATTAACAGTGGCTCAATCAACAATTGCGGCAATAGTAACATTGGCATTAATTATAATCATAAAAGTAGGGAGGAGCGGTAGATGAGATTAAGAGATTTTGCAATAATTGTTATGATATTAGGAATAGCAACATCAATATTTGTAACTATGATTCAAGATGAAAACTTAGAAGAAATTTATGGAACCGCTACAGCTCATTCTGAAGATGATTTTTCAAATATATCATCTTCCTTAATTAAAGCTTCTAATCAAAGTAGAGATAAGTCAGTAGAATTACAAAATGCGCTACAAGATGAAAGTGATGTAAGTTTATTTAGTTTAGGTGCAGATACTTTTAATGTTGTAAAAAGTTCATTATCATTTGAATATTTAGATGCTTTAAATGCTGTATTTTTTGAAATAGAACACAGATATGGTTTACCTGCTGAAATTGGGGCAACAATGTTTGCGATACTCGTAGTAATAATTGTATTTACAATAGTTGGTGCATTTTTGAGGTGGAGGACATAATGGTAAGTGTAATAGGTTTTTGGAATGATAAAAGTATTAAATTTAATTCATTAAATAAAATGAGAACATATTTGAAAAAAAACAAACCAATAAGTGGAACATTGTGTTTTTTAATATATGAATATAATCATGCGCCATTTGAAGTAAAGGCATCAAATTATAAACAGCATCTAAATAAAATGATTAAATTAGATAGATATGGCCGGAGGGAATCATAATGGTAAATAAGATAACAACATGGACACAAAATTTCAGTGATATTGAACAACCAACAGATTGGATTTCACAAATTAATACTAATCTAAATCAATTATTAGGTGTATCTATTTTGATGGCTGTATTCTTTGTTGTTTTATTATTATTAAGTAATGTATCCGATTTCAAAAAGGCATTCTTATCAGCAAGTTTTAGCTCAGGATTAGTTGCATGGTTGTTCTGGATAATAAATTGGATAAGCACTTGGTGGTTAGTAGTATTCATTCTAATGACATTAGGTGGACTAGTTGCTGTATATAAAAGTAACGATTAATTCTCTTTTTTTTTCTTTTTGGTTTAATATATAAAAATAAATTTTAAAAATAGAAAAAGAAATTAAAATATTGTAATTTGGATGGGCTGACCATCCATTTTACACTATAAAAAATAATGTGGAGGAAAGAAAATGTTAAAAAACAAAAAAGGACAAACATTAGCTGGACTTCAAGGCGTAATTTGGACGTTAGTAATTATAGGTATCATGCTTGTTGTAGGACTTACAGTTCTTGACAACCTAAAAGATACTACAACTACAGGTTCAGATGCAGAAGCTGCCGCTAACGCGACAATTGATGCTGTAGCAGATATTAGTGATTGGTTACCGGTTATCGTAGTTATCATAATTGCTGCTGTTATATTAGGTCTTGTTTACTTCTTCAGACGAACTGGAGAGTAAATAGACGTAATGTCTTGAATACAGTGAGGGGTCTTATCACCCCAACTTTTTTTTATTTTAAATGATGAGAAAACAAAAAAAAAACAAATACATGGAGGAAAGAAAATGTTAAAAAACAAAAAAGGACAAACATTAGATGGACTTCAGGGTGTTATATGGACTTTAGTTATTATTGGTATCATGTTAGTTGTAGGATTAACCGTTTTGGATAATTTACAAGATACGACATTAGATGCGGATGTTACTGGTTGTAATGCAACAACTACAACAAATTGTACAGAGGCTTATACTGCCGCTGGTGCAACAATTGACGCAGTATCCGATATTAGTGATTGGTTACCAGTAATAGTTGTGATAATTATTGCAGCTGTTATATTAGGTCTTGTTTATTTCTTCAGACGAACTGGAGAATAAATAGACATAACAACTTGAATAAAATTTAGGGGTTAATGCCCCAACTTTTTAATTTTTGAGGTATCATACATTAGTTTTAACGCATTCTTTGATTTGATTGGATTATTGTATAGGGATATACGGTAAATGCGTTAAAATTGGTTAATTTTAGTTAATTGTTATATATACTGAAATATAAAAAGATTTATATACTAGTATATATTGTAATATAATAGGTTAGGTGGTGAAAAACACACCTGAAGGAGAAAAAATAAAAATGGAAATGAAAAAATTAGTATGGAAAAAATTAGAAAGTAAATTTGAAAAGAGGGTTTGGAATATGGTTAAATCATTTGGTTTGCCAGAAGACAATTGGTCTTTAACATTAGGAAAAGATTTAATTCAAATTAAATTTGTTGAAGTTGATACTGCGGAAAAAGTACATACACGGGTTATTATGGAAACTAATTTTGATGTGGTTAGAGATATTATTTTTGATTGGGAAGGAACAGATGAAGAATTACCAAAGATGAAAGACCTTTACAACTTAGAGGTGCAAGAATGAAAGTCAGATATTATATTTGCGCACAGTGTGAAAAGAAAACAAGAATAGACTTAAAAGAATGTAAACACTGCGGTGGAAAGGATTTAACAATAACTGAATGGATTGAAGTTGGCGGAAAAGAAATATCAAAAAGGATGGAAGTGTCAGAATGAGTCAGGTACAAATAGATGATTTTCATTGTGAAAAATGTAATAAAATAAAAATGGCAAATTTAGATATAAAAACAGGATTGTATGAATGTTTAACATGTGGGGTAAAACAATGACTGACTTCAGAGAAGAGATGACAAGTGAAGTGGAAGATGGTTGGATTGGGAAAGAAAAAATGACAAGACTGGAAACAATTAAACAAATTACAATATTATGTGATGAATTAGAACAAGCATATACACATGATGATGTTTTTCAAAGGGGGCGAATAAATTATATAAAGCGGAATTTATTGAAATTGCAAAGAGCAGAAGGAGAAATAAAAAATGAAACAAAAGAAAGAAACAATTGAAACAAAAAATGGAACAGTAATTGGATTTAGTAAAGATGATAAACATGGATTCTGTTGGTTTGTAAGACATAAACTAATAAACGATGGAAGACCAATTCCAGTTAATAGGGGCGGATTAGAATGGTATATGACTGAAAAAGTTCATAAAGCCGTATTGAAAGATTTGAAAAAAAAGAAAAATGAAAAAAATTAAATGTATATTATGTGGAATAATGTTTGAAGGTTATGGGAATAATCCGGCGCCATTAGCAGACGCAAGTGATAGATGTTGTGATTATTGTAATCAACACAAAGTAATACCGGCAAGATTGAAAAAAATTTCAGTTTAAAAAATTTTAAAAAAAAGGAAATTAGTAAAAAAATAGGAAAATGAAAGTAATCATAAAAATTAAGGATAATGTATCAGTAAAGAAGATAAAAGATTTACTTAAATATTGTTCTGAATTTGCTGAAGAAATTGAAGTTAGTGATTGAAAATGGAAAATACTATAAATTCATATCAGAAAATAATTAAAATAGATAATAGAATAAAAGTGATTGAAGCATTTAAGTATGATTTTAATCACTCAAAAACAATTGAACAAATTAATGAATCTGTGAATCTTGGAACATCAGGTGTAAAAATGCATTTACGACAATTATGGTCTGATATGATACTTAATAGAGACCTTGGAAAATATGAATATGTTAATGGTGTGAAAAAAAAGATAAATAGATATTATCTTAATTCTGATTTAACTAAAGACGAACTTTTTAAATATACTATTAAATCTTTTAAACATACAATATACAAAAATAATTGAAAATATATATTAAACTATAATTATATTTAAAAATAACAAATCATAGAATAACATATGGATTGGTCCGACTGGATTGGGAAGAGAATTTTCGTGATATTAAATAGTGGATTAAAATATAGTGGTTTAGTTCTAGATGCCGATTCTGATTTTATTAAAATACGAGATAAATTTAATGCTATTGTTACTTTTAGGGTTACTGAGATAGGGACAATTCAAGAAAAAGCAGAAGGTGGATATGGATGATTCCTAAACAATTACAAAAAGATGGAATATTATTTATTAAAATTTTAAAGAATTCTAAAAGACCATTTGAAAAGGATTGGGTTAATAATGGATATACATATGAACAAATAAATGGATATGATGGTAATTATGGTGTCCTTGGTGGTAAAGGTAATCTAATAATTATTGATTCCGACACACAAGAATTACAAGAAGCGGTTGATAAAAATTTACCAAAAACATTTAGAGTTAAAACAGGTGGTGGAGGTTGTCACGATTATTATATTTGTAATGATTTGGATAAAAAATTAGTTTTAACTAAAGATGGAAAACATTATGGTGAAGTTCAAAGTTATGGTAGTCAAGTTGTTGGTCCAGGTTCAACACATCCTAACGGTAATAAATATGAAGTAGAACAAGAAATGGAAATTCAAACATTAGAATTAGCAAAATTAATTGAAGTTATTAAACCTTTTACAAATGAGTTTAGTAAAAAAATAGAGTGGAAAAAATATGAAAGCACTTTTGATTCTGAATATGATATTAATTCTGTTAGTTTTAAAAAAGTTTTAAGTCCAGAATTTTTCAGGTCATTGCATAATGGTGAATATTTAGGCCCTAATCCGTGGCACGGTTCTACAACTGGAATTAACTTTTCAATTAATATGGAAAAAAATATTGCAAAATGTTGGAGATGTGATTGTGGTGTTAATATTGCACAGGCAATTGCTATGTCTAATGGTATAATCAAAACATGTAAAGATAAACTTTCTACACCACAATTTAAAGAAGTAGTAAAAATAGCTCAAGAAAAATATGGATTAAAAAAACCGGAACTGAGTGATAATGCGGACTTTAAAGAAATGAAACTTATGGCTACTCAATTATTATTAGCAAAAAAACGAGATTCATTAACTGAAAATCTTGTTAAATATATTTTACAAAATAAATATATTTATACCACAAGGAATGATGAAAAAAATGAAATGTGGATTTATGATAATGGTATTTATATTCCAGAAGGTAAATCACATATTGGTGAATTTTGTAGAAAAATATTAGGTGAATCATTTACATCACATATATTAAATGCAGTAATACTTAAAATAGAAAAAGATACAGCAATTAATGAAGATGAGTTTTTTCAATCTGCTACTGAGAATGTAGAAGAAATTCCAGTTGAAAATGGTATATTTCATTTAATAGATAAAACATTAACAGATTTTGACCCTAAAAAAATATTCTTTAATAAAATTCCTGTGGAATATAATCCAAATGCTAAATGTCCAAATATAGAACAACATTTAAAAGATGTTTTAGCAACTGAAGATGATATTAATGTTATGTATGAAGTATTTGGTTATATATTATGGAAAGGTCATTTCATCGAAAAAGGTATAATGATGGTAGGTGATGGTAGAAATGGTAAGGGTAAAACAATTGATTTAATGAAACGATTCATTGGTATAGATAATTGTTGTAGTGTTCCTTTATCAAATATGACTGGTGATACATTTAGACTTGCTGAATTATTTGGTAAAATGGCAAATCTTGCAGGTGATTTATCAAATACCGCTTTAAAAGATACAGGTATGTTTAAGCAAATAACAGGACGGGATTTAATAAGTGCTAAAAGGAAATTTAAAAGTGCGGTAACATTTATTAATTATTCAAAGCAAATATTTGCTTGTAATGAACTTCCGAGAGTATATGATTTTAGTAGAGGATTTTGGAGTAGGTGGATACTATTTGAATTTCCATATACATTTTTAGATAATGAAGAATATGAATTATCAAAATTATCAAGTAAAAAACTTATGAATCCTGAGCAAATTGAGAAGATTTCTACACCGGAAGAGTTGAGTGGATTATTTAATAAAGCTATCGAAAAATTAGAAAAAATAAGGAAAAAAAAGAACTTCAGTGGTTCATTTGGAACAGACGAAGTGAAGAGATTTTGGCAGAGAAAAAGTGATAGTTTTTTAGCATTTTGTATGGATAATATTGATGAGGATTTTGATTGTTCTATATCAGTTAAACAACTCAGAAAAATTTATCAAATGTATTGTAAAAAACATAGAGTTAAGGGAGCTTCTAAACAATCAATGACTATAACATTAGAGCAAGAATTTGGTGCAATTCAGACTAAAAAAATGGAAGAATATAATAGTGAATATATCTGGGAAGGAATCAAAATTAGACAAAATTCTGAATATTTCGGCAAATTTTCATGAATATTTCTAAAAATAACATATATTTCAATATAATGACGATTTCTAGTATGATGAACTGGAATATATATGTTGCAGAAAACAAGGTATCCGGTTTGCCACTTAACTTTTCTCTGTTTGATGTAAAACAAGCAATATGTACCCTAATTGAAATTTTTATTATTTCTATAAGGTGGAAAATAGGGGTATTTACATCAAACAGATAAAATAACTACCTACCTTTGCAAAAAAAACCCGAATTTATATGTTATTATCTATATTTGAATATAATCTCGAAATCTGCAATATTTATCGAAAATATATATTGAAACCTATAAATGTTTATATAATCAGTTCCTCAGTAAATAATAAGTTAATTTACACAAAAACAAAACCTTGGTTGAGTCTATAATGGCATGCCAAAAAGGGTTAGTTTAGGAGGTGTTAAATATGACTGAAGAAACACAAAAAAATTCTGTAGATATCAATTGGGATGATGCAACTAAAAATGCTAATTTTGTTGGATTAGAAACTGATAATGAAAAAATAATTACAGTAACAAATTGGAAATTTGAAAGACGAGCACAAGACGCAAAAATAGCAGGCGGAGAAATTGAGTTCATTTCTGATTGCATAGAAGAAGATGGAAAAAAAATTGAAAATAAATTATTTACAACTACTTCAAAAAGATTAAAAGCAAAGTTAAGACCATTTTTTGAAGAAGAGGATAAAGATGGAGAAATGATTCCAAGACCATCGGACATTGTTGTAAAATTATCTATTTTGAAAGTTGGGGATAAATTTTCGACAAATTATTTCGTCCAAGAAAAAAAATAAGGGTGGGGAGTAATCCCTTTCTTTTTTTTAAAATGGAAAAGAGGAATGAAAAAATGATAGATTATCAATTATTTGAAGATTGGATAACATATGGTGATGAAATAGTGGAAAGGAGGTATTATTAAAAATGGCAGGAAGAAATGCACAGAATAACCCAACAGTATTAGCGGCAAGAAAACGTAGCCGAGATTTAGCAACACTTGAAAAAATAAAAAATAAAAACAAAATAGATGCATTACAAGGTGAAGAAAAAATATTACATGATATTGCAATATTAGAATCAAATGTGGAAGTTTTGGATTATGATTTATCTAAAGTGTCAAATATGGATAATAAATTCACATTAAAAAAAAGAAAGGTTTGTATTTTGAAAATAGAAGAATTAAAAAAGGAGCTAAAAAATGTATGAAATAACAAAAATATTTAACATAGCATGTTCGCACAGATTATATGATAATGAAGTATCGGATGAAGAAAATAAACAAATATTTGGTAAATGTTTTAATCTACCGAGTCATGGACACAATTATAAAATTGAAGTTACATTAAGAAACCAAGAATTAGCACACGGTATGGTAACAAATTTTACAAATATAAAAATAGCATTCAAAAAATATATTGATGAAGTATATGACCATCATTTTCTAAATGATTTAATGGATGATATTCCAACAGCAGAAAATATGGCAAAGAAATTTTATCAAATATTGAAGAAAGAATTTGAAGATTTATATTCAATCAAGATTTGGGAAACAGATACATCAAGTGCTAAATATTGGGAAGATAAATGATTATGACAAAAACAACTCAATGTATAAAATGTTTTAAAATGGAAAAAGGATTATTTATATTTTCTAAGTTGAATGATGTAAGAAATTATAAATGTCGTAAATGTTTGGAGGATAAAGAATGATAAAAATAAAGAAAGGAGATATAATTAGTCATGAAGATGAATTATATTTAAATATTTCAAAAAGTGGAATACCAGCAATGTACACATTAACTGACAATATCGAAAAAACAACATTTGAAAATTATAACGGAACATTTTTAAAAATTATTGATATTATAAAATGGTATGAAAACGAATTGGAATATGCATCGGATAAAAATAAAAAAATAATTAATGGAAGCATAAAATATTTGAATAGTATAAATGAAAATGGAGGTAAAGAATGAAAATCAATGAAATTTTTAGCAGCATACAAGGAGAGGGAGCTTACGCAGGACATCCTGTAACATTTGTTAGGACATCTGGTTGCACAAGAAAATGTGATTTCTGCGACACGAAATATCATACAAATGGAAAAACAATGTCTACAGATGCAATTGTAGAACAAATTAAAAATAAAGGATTGGAAACAATTGTATGGACGGGTGGTGAACCACTTCTACAAATAAACGGTATTTTCAGAGTTATGGAAAAACTAAAAGGATATAAAAACCATTTGGAAACTAATGGAGATATAAACATTGGAATAAATTTTAATCATTTTGATTATGTTTGTATAAGTCCGAAAGATTTAAAATCTACAAAGAAAGTATCAAAATATAAAATTGCCACACAAAAAGATATTAAAGTTGTTACAGACCTGACATTGAATAAAGAATTGATATCGTATGCAACAATGTTAATGCCGTTAAGCACAGGCAATAAAGAAATTGATTTAAAGACAGAACAAACTTTGTGGAATTATTGTGTTGAAAATAATTTTAAATTTACATTACGACAACATACACATGTTTGGGATTTGAATGATAGAGGTGTTTAAGATGGAAGAAAATAAAAAAATAATAAAAGCAACAGAATTAATACTTGAAGGATTACATGATGAATTTGGATTAGATTTATCAGATGAAAATTTCAGGGAAACACCACAAAGAGTTGCAAGAGCATACTATGAGATTTGTGGAGGGATAAATGATGTTAATGAAAAGAAAAAAATATTATCAAAATCATTCCCATCGAAGTATGATGGTATGGTTGTAATTGATAATATTGTAGCATTCTCAATGTGTCCTCATCATTTATTGCCAGTTGAATTACGAATTTGTCTTGGTGTCATTTCAAAAAATAAAATGTTGGGTATTTCAAAATTTCCAAGATTAGTTGAACTCTTAGCAAAGAAACCAATGTTGCAAGAAGATTTTACTGAGGAAGTAGCTCAAACATTAATGGATGAACTTAATGCTGATGGTGTTATGGTTAAAGTATTCGGGCGTCACATGTGTATGAGAATGAGAGGAGTGAAGAGTGTTAATTCGGATACAATAACAAGTTCAATAAAAGGTTCATTTAAACAGCCAGAGACAAGAGAAGAATTCAATTCATTATCTAGAGGTATAAATTGGAATTAGAATGAAAAATGACAATGATAAAAAATTTAATTAATTACATCGGGACACCACTGATAGGTTATCTTATCATGGGATGGACAGGTGTATTAATTTCTTTCTTACCAGATTTGATAATATTTCCAATCATCATAAAAGATATGATATATGGCAAAACAAACAATAACTTAGTTGGCGTTAAGAGGGTCATACATCAATTTCTACATACTTTATGGTTCCCGATAATACTAAGTGTCCTAAACATATCAATTGCGATTATATGGGCATTACATTTAGTTATTGATTGGTTTACGCATGAAAAGGATTATTTTTTCAGAGGACATGAGCCATTTTATCCATTTTTATTACCAAAAAAGAAAGAAAAAACGGTGTTATTATATTCCGGTGGACTAGATAGTTTCATTGCTGCAAAATTATTAAAACCAGATGTATTATTGTATATTAAAACAGGTTGTCGTTATGAAACGAAAGAATTAAAAAAATTAAAATTGGCAGAAAAAGAATTAGGATGGAAAATTAAATATGTAGATGGGAGTTTTCTAAAAACATTCGAACAAAATAATGGACATATCCCATTGAGAAATTTATTCTTTACACAAATAGCAAGTTTATATGGTGACGTAGTGTATCTAATTGGATTAAAAGGTGAATTATCAAAAGATAAGAATACAAGATTTAAGAATAAGACAAATAATCTTTTAAATTATTTATTCAATGATAAAATGGATGAAAATTTTAAAAAAATAAGAATAGAATTACCATTCAAAAGTTTAACAAAAACACAACTTATAAAATTATATTTGAATAACGGATTTGATGTAGATGATTTAGAACGATATACGGTAAGTTGTTATCATGAAAAATATAATGCTTGTGGTAAATGTAATGCATGTTTTAGAAGATGGGTAGCGGAAACATTAAATGGAATTGAAAGAAAGTATGAATACAATTTAATAAAGTATATAAAATCTGAAATTAAAATATATACTAAAAGTGATAAAATAAAATATATATTTTCAAATTCATTTTGGATTAATTTGCCAGCTAATTTGGAAGCAAGGAAGGTGATAAAAAAATGGTAAATGTATTTTTTGCAGGATGTGATGGAGGGGATTATGCGAATATTATTCATGATTTAAAAACAAATATGTTATTTAGTTATTTTCATAGTAGGCGGAATTTCTTAAAAAATCCAAAAATAAAAGAAAAATATCCAAAGGCAGATATGATTTTTATAGACAGTGGTGCATTTTCGGCAAAAACACTTAAAAAGAATATTGATTTGGATGAATATATAGATTTTTGTAAAAAAACAGATGCGGATTTCTATGCTGTATATGATGTAATTGGTGACGGTGATAAGACGAGAATAAATCAAGATTATATGGAAAAACAAGGCGTCAATCCTGTTCCGTGTTTTCACTGGGGAGATGATATGAAACATTTAGATTATTATTGTGAAAATTATGATTTCATAGCACTTGGTGGAATGGTTGGAAATGTTGGACAAGTTAAATCATGGTTGGAAGTTATATTTTCAAAATATCCAGATCAGAAATTTCATGGTTTTGGATTAACATCAGCAGATATGATAAGATTGTTCCCGTGGTATAGTGTTGATAGTTCTTCTTGGTTGATGGGTTCAAGAACAGGGACATTGTGGATGATGGATATGGGTTCATTACATTATGATGAATTAGATAGGAATACACAAAGAGCAAATTTGTTTAAAGATAAATTATTAGAGCTTGATATGGAAATAAGTGAAATAAAAACAAGTTATATGTTAAGATGTAAATTTAATGCCATACATTATGGAAAATTATCTGAAGTTAGTAATAAAAAATTTAAACCAGTTCAAAATGCGCTGTCAGTTTTTTTCGATTCTGATAAACCAAAAAATAAAATTGTAGAGTCATCTAAAAACGATTTTTATTCAAATGATAAAGAAAAAAAATTGGATATAGATATGACTGAAATTAGAAAAGGTGCAATAAGATTAGAATTTGAGGGGATAAGTGATAAGGGTGTTGAAGCTATGTTCAAACAGAGGTTTGGAGAATGACACTTATATACGATATTGAAACTAAAACTCAAGGGCGTCCAAACCCAAAAATAGATGAATATAAAGTCTTTGGATATTATGATGTAGATGCCGACAAAAAAGGTGTAATTTTTAATGATATTGACGCAGTAAAAAAATTAATTAGAAAACATAAAATCCTAATTGGATTCAACAATAAAAATTATGATAATCCAATTTTGGAGAGAGTTGGAATAAATTTTAATTATCATATCATAATAGATTTATATCAAATTTTTAAAAATAAAGCTGGAATTATGGGACTCAATTTGAAAAGTTATAGTCTTGCAAATATTGCAAAACATTTAAAGTTTTCTGAGAAAGAAGAAGGATTCGATTATGATATATTGAAGAAAGATGAATGGACCGAAAGCGAAAAAGAAAAAATAAAAAAATATACAATTCAAGATATAATAGTAACGGCAGAGTTGTGGAATTATGTTAAAGATTTTTTCGAACCATTTAAAGATTTTATCAATGAAAAAGACGCAGAAAATTTCAAACATGTAACTCTTTCATCTGGTGCATATGCTTATAAAGTTATATGTAAAGAAGTTGGAATGGAAGAAAAATATGGAAATATTTATGGACATGAAAAATATAAAGGTGGATATGTTGCAACACCTTCTGTAGAATTAAGTAAAGGAAAAATTTACTGTCTTGATTTCAATTCGCAATATCCACATTCCTATATTCAGGGTAATCTTTTCAGTAATAATTGCACTTGTTGTACAGAAAATGAAAAATATAAAGGTGGACATTTATTCAAATTAAAAGGGAAATATTGTACAAAAAAACAAGGAAAAATAGAGGGTGTAATAAAAAAATTATACAAACTTCGACAGCAATATAAAAAAGAAAATGACCCAAGAGAATACACGATAAAAATTATAATAAATACAATGTATGGTGTTTGTGGAAACCCAAATTTTGTAAATCTTTACAATGTTAATACAGCTTCTGATTGCACACATATTTCGAGAACTTGTATAAAATTGGCAAGAAAAACATTTAAAAATTCTGGCTATAATGTTATTTATTCTGACACCGATTCTGTATATATTGAAGATGTTAGAGATGATGAAAAAATAATGTTACAAATAAAAGATGATATAATAAATAAAATAAAATCATCATTACCATTTCCTGAAGATACATATGATATGGGAATCGATGAAAGAATAAAATTATTATATTTTCCAGGATTAAAGAAAAAAAATTATATATTTGTCAGAGAAGATGATACAATGAAGATAAAAGGATTACCGATTAAAAAATCAAATGCAAGTCCATTATCAATGCTAATATTTGAAAAATATATAAAAAATGAACTTATAAAAAATGGTAAAGTTAAATTTGAACCAAAAGAAATTAAAGATTGGATTTATGAAGAATTACAAAAAGATGTGTCATTAGCCGCAAGAGAATTTAAAGTTATGTCAACAAGTGCATATAAAACGGATTCAACAATACAATCGCAAATATCATTACGATATGGTCCAGGTCAACATAATCTTATTCCAAATATATTCGGGGTTGGTGTTGGACGAGGAAAAGGATATTGCACAGTTAAAGAATTTAAAGATGGTGATTTAAAAATAAATGCAATTGAATTATCAAAAACATTTTCAGAATTAAATCCATTTTCAACATTGGATATGAATGAAATGTATATTTCGAAAAGTGGCAATAAAGTGATAAATACTTTAGCGAGGTGGATGTGAATGGGTCGAAAAATATTAACAAAATCTGGATTTAAAGTATATTCTCGATGTTGTTTTAGATGCAAAAAAAGAATAAAAACCAAAGTGTCATCTAGAAAAGTAATATGTGATGATTGTAATTTATTAAGTCATCATAAAAAATTTTTAAGTTCGGAGGTAAAACAAAATGAATTTCGAACATAAATTACAATCATATTGGAATGGTGATGGAATAATTTGGAAATGTAAATTATGTAATGAGGAGATAAATTATGACGATGAAATTAAAAACATATCATAACGAATTTGAATATATTAAAAATAAGAAATGAAAAATAATGAGAATAAAAACATTAGATTGGTTAAGAGGACTAATGGCATTAGCTATAATGTTTTTTCATATAAAAATATTTATGTTTTCTCCGGCTGAGTCATCACATATTTTAGGAAAACTTGGAGTCTATGCTGTTTGTATATTTTTTATATTATCAGGATTAACAATAGCATATGTATATAATAAAAATATGTCATCAAGGAAAGGATTATTTACATTTTACATAAAACGAATATTTAGATTATACCCACTTATGATATTAGCAACTATAATAACAGGTGCATATATGTATTTACAGAAAACATTAATTATGGAAATTTTTTTATTGAATCTAACACTTCTATTTAGTTTCTTTAAACCAGAGGCATATATAGTAACTGGTGCATGGTCCATTGGAATAGAAGTTGTTCATTACATACTTGCACCAATTTTAATTTTAATTTATAACAAATCATTAAAGTGTGGAAATATATTACTGTTAATAAGTGCAATTATTGGGGGATATTTTAGTTTCGTGATTTTAAATCCATTAGCTACTTTAAATTCACAATGGAATACATATATTAATCCATTTAATAATTTGTGGTTATTTGATTTAGGAATAGCAATATTTTATAATTTCAAGGATAGAAAATTAAACCAAATATTAGTTAGAACGATGTTAATTTGTAGTTCACTATTATTTATATTTTATCCTGTTTATGGAGATTTAATAAATATGGTTACAGGAATTAATAGACTTATATTTTCATTGCTTTCTACAATTATTGTTATATCAACTTTTAAATTAGAAATAGATTTACCACGATTGGTTGAAAAGTTTTTAAATTATATTGGAGAAGGTTGTTATGGAATATATATAATACATCCAATAGTTATCGGTGTATTTAATATGATTAATTTAAATAAATATTTGGAAGTAGTGTTAATTGTTATATTAACAATAATATTGTCAGTAATTTCTTTTAGACTATTCGAAAAAAGATTAGTTAAAGTTGGAAATAATATATTAAATAGAAATAATAAAAAATGGAAATAATAATAGACAGTCGCGAACAAAAACCATTGTGGAAAAAAGATACTAAAGAAGTTAAAATAACTAGAACAGGATTAAAAACTGGAGATTATTCATTAAAGGGATTAGAACACCGTTTCGCCATCGAAAGAAAATCAGCTATTGATTTATTCGGAACTCTTGGTGGCGGTCACAAACGGTTTAAAAAGGAATTAGAACGAGGATTGGAATTGGATTATTTTGCTATACTCATAGATGAATCATATGATAATATTTTGAATAAAGAATTTAAAGGTGCCGAGTTTTCGAAGATGAAAGGTGCAGTTATAATATCGATACTTTTCACAATTCATACAAAATATAAAATACCTATATTCTTTTCGGCTGGAAGACAACAATCTAAACGAATAATAAAATCAATATCAGAATCATATTTAAAATATAATAGTAAATATATAATAGACAATAATAATATATAAAAGGAACAGAATTTATACAATATTGAGGAATAAATTATGGGTCAAACTTCAACGAAGTTCATATATATGAAAACCTGCTCGCAATGTTTGAATCCTTATTGGACAACATCAAAGCGAACACCGTACGGAATATGTAATGTGTGTTATAAAACGTCCAATAAAAAAGTAATGAAACCAATAGGAAATTTAACAAAAACACAAGTCAATAAATACCTGCGACAGATGAAAAAAAATTGTCGCGAGAGAGCCAAAAATGATAAAATTAGAAAAAATACAAAAAAGGATAGCACCAGCTAAAAAATTAACATCTGTTAGTTTAACATTGGACAATGCACAATATATTAAGGATAATAATATCGTACTGACAAAATTAGTAGAAGAAGCAATTGAAAATTTGAGAAATGGAGGAAACAATGACAACAATGCCATGGCAGTCTGAACAAGAAATAAATGAGGTAAAAGAAAATATTGTTAATATAACACCTATAGTAAAAAAACATGAAACTCATACCGCAATTAGTGAAAGACGATTATCATTAAGTATTGAATTAAAATTATTAGCATATGTGTTAATGTTTTCATTATTAGTAAAAAGTGCGGAAATTATTAAATCTTTAATATGAAAAAAATAATTAAATTAAAAGAGGAAGAAGTAGTAGATGGAATGGTAGAAGATATAGACAATACAATTAAAAAAACATTTATATTTGCCTTTATTGGAATATCATGTATATATGCGGTATTAATATATTTTGCGGAAATTGTAATTGCAGATAGAACACATACTATATTCGCATTCATCATATTAACTATTTTATATTTATTTTCAAGTTTATCATTAAAAAGTTATAAAATGATACAATTGGGAATTATAAGAAAAATTACAACAATAAAAAATACGGAGGAAATAAAAAATGGTACCACCAACAATGGAAAAAATAACGAAGACGAATCCAATATCGAAGATGACACCACAACCTGAACTTACTAATCCTGAAGAGGAAGATTTAAGTTTCGAAGAGGAAGATTTGGAAGATGTAGGAACAGACGAACCAATTGTTCCAACAAATAATCCACAACCTACTAATATTAATAAAGGGCAACAAGAATTACAACTTGAAGCTGATATAAGAAGACTTGCAGAAGTTGAAACACAAATGATAACAAAGAAAATAGCATTAAAAAATCCAGATTCTTTAACTGGGGTATATTCAGAACAAGAAATGATTTCATTAGCACAAACCATGAAATTTAATATTCAAACAAGAATTGACTTCATGAAAACACATTTTGAATATGAAGATAAATTCTTTGTTGATAAATTTAAAGAAGTAGAAAAAGGAATAAAATCTTATGAATATTGGGTAGTTCCAGATAAGAAAAAATAAATTTCAGTCAGATCTGTAAGTAGATAAGTCTGGCGTCTATTTAATATCTACTTACAACATTGTGGTTTTTAGAGGGCCACTGTGGTGTAATGTTTATCTCTTGCATTACACCATATTCATTGTCAAATCATGAGGGGATAGCAGGGATTTGGCCGAGTATATCACCTCTTTTTCGTCCTGCCCCTCACTTCTTACTTTATTTCTTTAAAATAAATTTTAAAAATAGTAAAATATAAATAAAAGATATGATAACAAATATTTTTGAAAGTGCAAGAAAATTAAATGTACTATTAGAGAAAGAAAATAAATTAGCACTTGTTAGAAATGGAAAAATTATAGGATTTGTAAAAAAGAAGAAAAAGAAGAAAAAGGGGAAATCATAATATATATTACAATATATAAAGATTTATATAGTAGTAAATATTGAAATATATAGGAGATGAAAAATAAAATGAGAAATTATATAAGTGTAACAGATAGTAAGAAAGACGCAGTAGCACTGGCAAAGAGAATGAACAATGATTTAAGAAAAAGAAAAATAAAACGAGAAGTATATGTTGTTCCAGTTTCTCAATCATATGTTAGAAAACTTACAAGAAAAGGATATAAAATAGCTAAAAAAAATTACGGTGTAGCCGTAAGGAATAAATAAAAATGGACTTAATGAAAAACACACCACCGGAAAACCAAATGAAAAAATGGTTTAAAATGACATTTAATAGGACACATGGAGAAGACGAACGATATTACAAAACTTGGAAACATAGATTCGAAAAAGGACCTCGAACAACTTGGCAAAATGCTGACTTTAGAACTAGAAAGTATTTGTTAAAATGTTTTCCAAAGTTTAAAGGTTTGACTATAAATGATAATTTGATGAATGAGGAATTTATGGTTCAGGCAAAATATGATTGGTGGTAAAAGATGAACGAAAAAACTAAAACTTGGAATTTAGTATATAAAAAACATAAAGTAAAAATAATTAAAAAATCATATTTAATGGACCAGTGGAATAATTATTGGTCAGTTCCAGAATATGATGTATATATTGAAGGTCAAAGAAAAACATTTGGAAATATTTATACAAAAGCTTATGCTGAAAAAATAGCAAAAAAAATGATTAATGAAGGGAGATGGGGATTAGGACATTAAAATGGGAATTGAAACAGATATAAAAAAAATGAAAAAACTTTTAATTGGAAAAGCTAAAAGAAAAGGGCTTTATGAGAATTTTGGAGATAAAGAAGAAAGAAAGTTAAGAGCTA
>Ga0233412_10000143_pt1 | contig 39674 bp, 43 predicted proteins | sample Na_anoxic_4_MG_FD_180667 | JGI IMG/M metagenome (GOLD analysis project Ga0233412, IMG submission 180667) | Seawater microbial communities from Saanich Inlet, British Columbia, Canada - Na_anoxic_4_MG | ecosystem: Environmental > Aquatic > Marine > Inlet | place: Canada: British Columbia... | reverse complement strand
TTGGCGATGATATCGGCGATCAGGCCGCCATGTGTCCCGCGCCCGAGCGCACGCGACGTCGCACGCGTGAAGGCGCCCAAGGAGACGCTAAGACCCCTGCAGTGCAGTTGGTACTCATAGAAGGCGGCGGTCTCGTCTACCGCCCCTATGTTGCTGCGCAGGACCCCCGACGGGTGCTTTCCCGACCACTCCACGAATTCGAACGTGACGTAGCGATCGGTCTGCTTCTTTACGAAGCCTGGTGCCTTATGGGCATATGGCACGACGAAGTCGGGGATGCGACGGTCGTCCGGTATGCACCTGTAAAGGAACTTATCCTTTAGTTTTCCGTACGTCCTGCTTCCGTCGAGGACCAGAACCCCTGGCAGCGGCCCCGACTCCCGCGCCGGCGACCTCCGCAGCAGTGCCTTCCCATCGTCCAAGTCGAACTCATCCCCGTCGAACAGACGCTCTCGCACAGGATCTATGTCGACATCGACGTCTGTCCCCTCGTTTGCATCGACGACAACGAACGAGGCGTAGTCACGGTCCTTGACGCATATTCTCAGCATACCTCTGTGCCGCGGCGCGGGGCCAACAGCCATATCAATTTTCAGGCACCGTATATACGCCTCAGCATTTCTTTCGTAGGCTTCATGTCTATCACCAGGTGCACCCTGTCCACAGGCGAGTTATTCTCGACCGCGTGGAGCGCGTTCACGTTCGTAAACCAGAGGTAGCCAGGCGTGAGGAACCGATCGTGCACCACATCCGCGTTCCAGACCCCGTCGCTGCCGCTCGCGGGGCGCTGGATCGGGCAGCCTAGCTGGAAACGGCAGCCAGGGTGCGTCACAATGGGAACGTGGCATCTTATAATGTCGTAACGCTGTTTGAACACTGACTCGTCGGTATGGAACTTTATCTTGCCACCTGCCTTGAGCCTGAGCAGGCGCACTAGGTAGATGTCGGTGCCCAGCCCCCGCAAAATGTCATGTATGTAGGGGCAGCTCTCCAGCACTCGCGTGGGCCGGTATCGATGCAGGTCCGCCCCGGCGATCGAGACTGGATGGGACTGGGCAATACCGTCGTGGGAATGCAGCGCAATCGAGTCCCATTTATGCGTGTGCATGTCCTTACTCGCCCACTCTGTCGCCTCCTCAGCCCGACGCAGGTCCTGCGTCAGCGCGACCACGTCATAAGGCGCGGTGCGAATGATGAAATAGTTGCGTTCGATCGGGAGGAACGGCAATATATCGCCCCGCCAGAGCCTGTTGCGGGCAATGCACGCCCGCGGATTACTCATTATCTCCTCTCGCGGGGTCAGCGAGACGTCCTGCCCCGTGCGCCGACGCGCGCCGCCTCCACCATGCCTCAAGGACATCCTATCACTCAGGCCCATATATATACGCGATGATTACATATATGGACTCATCCCGCGACTAGCGTCCCGGGGTCATGGGGGACCAGACCAGGGCTTGTTTCGTCACGGCCCGGCGGCGTGCCAGGCCTCGGGTCCGGGCAGGACACTACGGCGTCGAGCTTCCTGACCATATCGCGCTTAATGTTCTGCCCCTGCAGTAGGTGCCTGAAAATGTCGGGTGATATCGCAAGAGTGTTCATGTACGTCCTGTACTTGAAGACAGACAGACTTGTGTCGGCGGCAAACCTGATGCTGTGCCACCAGTAGGCTGGTACAAAGACTATCTGCCCCGCCTTGAGTGTGACCTCAAGCAACTTGATCTTCGCGATGCTTGCCTTGTGCTCGGGCGACGGATCCCACACGTCAACCTGGGATCTGAACTCGAAGTTGTCGTAGTCGGCCACGGCATACAGATATCTATAGTCGCGTGGGGGCGCCATCTTTATCGTCACCTCCCCCTCGTTCACCAGGTAGTAATTCCTGTAATTCAGGTTGTATCTTAGGGGAGTCCGGACCCCGGCAGACCCGGACATGATGTCGTATGTGCAGCTCGACACGAGGTACGGACGGATGAACTCGTCGTGATGCCTGTAGAGCTTCACCCTGCCGGTCTCCTCGAGAAACTCCTGATTCTTCTCAGTGAAATACGTAGAGTCCGCGTCCCGGCTGAAAAGCTCGGTGGCGGACGACAGCGTCAGCGGCAGATACAGCTCGTCCTTGCCGTCGACGTCCTTCACGTTGCGTATCTTCACGTCGAATGCGCCGTAGCTGCGACCCAGGTTCCGCATCTTGCACTCGTCTGTGAGCGCGGGATTGTCAAGCTCGAACACGACTGGCTGGCGCAGGTCGCATATCTCCTCCAGCTTGTCCTTCGACGGCTTGTCAATCTCATACACCTCGAGGTCGTCGCTCGTCCTCAGGTGAAAGTATATGTGGACGTATAGAAAAAGAATGGAACAGAAGATCAAAAGGATCATTGGTGCCTGCATCGATAATAGGAATGCATACTAATATTTCGCGTTTCTTACTCACCGTCGCCGATCTTCGGCGCTAGATAGAACTTTAGGAAGTTCGAGGCGTTAAGCCTATAGGCGACCAGGAGCGGGAACTCGCCACTAATCTGCAGCTCGACCGTATCACTGACTTTGTGATACTGACAGAGCTTCTTCATGTAGTTGAGACCGAATCGCACGTCCACGGTGGTGTCCTCCTCGATGACATATTCCTCGACGTCGTCCTCGGGGATGACGACCTCCATCTTCCCCTCGAGTCCTTCCGCTGTGAACTTCACTGTTTCTCCGTCGCAGCATATGTCGACCGCGTCGCTCATAAGGGCGAGCTGGTCGACCAACACCCCGAGCTTCTTCGATCCCATCGAGAACTCCGCTGAATACTCCATCTCGGGAACGTCGAGCGCATCCTGCTCATTATCGAGCAGCGGAAGGACGAACGACTTGTTAAACTCCTCCTTGTGGGAGCTCTCGAGCTTGATCTTCACACTGTCCTTGGCGGCGTCCAGCTCGAAGTCGATGGTCTGATTGTCTGCTCGCATGCCAAGAAGGCGAGCGAGCAGACCCGACGATACACAGAACGACGGGTCGCCCGTCTCACCAAAGACGAGCTGGTCAAGCCAGGTGCCGTCGAGCGCCAGCTGGAACATTGCCACATGGCCCGGATCCATCCCCTGCACCCGGACGCCGCCGTCGCTCATAGTCCAGCACAGCGACTCGGCCAAAGACTTCAGTTGCTGGAAGATGGCGACGAACCTCTCGCACTTGCTCGTATCCCTAATCACGAATCGCATTTTTGTCACTCGGCACGGCCCGCGTCGGCCATTCAATTTTCCCGGATGAGCTCGTCCTGAAGTGCCGCGACAGCCGCCTGTAGAGCGGCCACAGTGCTCTCTAGGGCTGACACTCGAGCGGGCATAGGCCCCGCATCCGCAGCGAACGACGAGCTCTTCCCGGCCTCCGTCAGTTCATCGACCCTGCGGCTGAGCTCGTGGAGAAATTCGTCGTTGGCCTCCCAGTGTTTTTCGTTTCCCTCCTGATAGCCCCTCAGGCACATCAGCTGCCTGGATTGCAGGCCGAGCACATCCGACAGGCCTAAAGTCTTGCCCGCGTCGGGTCCACGCTGGGGTTCACCCATCTTAGTATTCGAGGCGGCTCCACCGTTCGCGGGCGAAGCCCTTCTTCGTTGGGCGGCGGCGACGGCGGCGTTGCTGCTCATTCTATGTTAATACCTATAGAATGTTTCTAAGCTATTTCCGCATCTCCATTTTAATAGGACCATGGGACTCATACCCGTTCAGTGTGATGTCCTTCTCTCCATAGTCTTCTATGCCGGCATACTCCCGGTCGGCAATCGTCACTGTGGGAAACTCATATGGCTCTAGCTTACACTGCTCGGCAAGGGCGGACAAATGGTCGTCGTATATATGCGCGTTGCCCAGGTGATAGACGAACTCATGGGCATCCAGGCCACAATGATGAGCAATGATGTGCGTGAGGAACCCGTAAGACGCTATGTTGAACGGCACACCGAGCCCAACGTCGCCGCTCCTCTGGTAAAGGCTGCACGACAGCTTGCGACCGATGACGTTGAACTGCATGAGCACGTGGCAGGGGGGCAGGGCCATCTCGTCCAGCTGACAAGGGTTCCACGCCGAGAGCAGCAGGCGCCGCGAGTTGCGCCTGCTGGGGTCCTTGAGCTGATCGATTATATACTGCAGCTGGTCGACGCCCTTTCCCGTGTAGTCGGTGTCACAGTCCTTGTAATCCGCGTTGAAAAACCTCCACTGGTGCCCGTAGACCGGGCCGAGGTCGTCTTCCTTCAGATGTGACAGCCCGCGGCTGTCGAGGAACTCCCGCGAACCATTCGCGTTCCAAATCCTGACATTGTTTTCTTTCAGCTGTGTGTTGCTCGTGGCGCCCCGGATGAACCAGAACAGCTCGCGAATGCAGGTCTTCCACGCGACCCTCTTGGTCGTCAGCACAGGGACAACATTGCCCTCTAGCGAGAAATACATGGACGCACCGAATACCGTCTTCGCCGCGCCGTTGCGGCCTTCGACCATCTCGCCCTCTTCGAGTATGTCCCGGATCAACCGAATGTACTGGCTCTCCTCGGGCCCGTCCCCGATGCTGTCCCGCACAACGTTCTTTAGCATCTACCCTAAAGATTGTCAATTCCTTAACTCGTTTTTTTATTTCTTCGCATAAGTCATATGGATTCGGCGGCATCAGGCGATTCAGGCAGCGGCCCGACATTCTTTAAGCACGTGTTCAACTTCGACGACGACGGAAAGGCGGAGCTCCTGAACATAGCGCAGTACTCACTGCTGAGCATCGTACCCATTATAGTGTTAAACAAGGTCATACAGCGATTCATCCCAGAGGCCGACGACACGAAGGGCAACTTCGAGCTCCTCGCCGAGATTCTCGCACAGATTCTGGGAATGTTCATGGGGATCGTCATGATCAACCGTGTTGTCACATACCTCCCCACTTACAGCGGCACCAAGTATATGGAGATTAACCTCGTGAATATGGTTCTCGGCTTCCTGATGATCGTGTTCAGCCTGCAGACAAAGCTGGGAGAGAAAACGAACATCGTCCTCGGCAGGATCACCGAGCTATGGGACGGAACGCCCGTGCGCAAGGCCCAGGCGCCCGCGGAAGGCGCCGTTCGCGTGACGCAGCCCATCTCTCCGCCCGTGCACCAGCCCAGCCAGGCAGACGACATGAGCTCCACCGCGATTGGCCTCGTCCCTCAATCCCAGCCCGGCATGCCTCCCGCCGCAGGGCCCCAGAAGCAGGCCGAGCCAAATTTCCAACAGATGTACGCCGGACCCGACAACCACCTGGTCGGCGCGGCAAGCATGGAACCCATGGCTGCCAACGAAGCTCTCGGTGGAGGCGGCTTCGGCGGACTGTTCTAGATGACTCCTTAAGTATTAGACGAACTAATAGTTAAGCAGTATTCGGCTGAAGCCGAGCAGAGGCGAATGAAGAAGATTGAACGGGGCGAGAGTGCGAGCTAGGTCTGCAAATGACCGACGCAGCTATCCGTCAACAGTTCAACGCCCTCAGCGACGACGACTTCGTTGAATACGCCCAGGCCATCGCAGAGGCCGACGAGGAGAAAGGGCGGGCTGGCACCAAGCGCGTCCTGGTGTATCTCTCGCAACCCGACATCATGATCTGTGACCCTGTCCACGTGTCGGGAACCGTAGAGACTAGGACAGTAACGTTCGAAGGAGGTAGCTCCATCTCAGTCTCGATTGGAATGAGCTAGTCGCCAGAAGCACCTTCGTCCTGTGCCTCCGGGGGAGGCTCTCCTTTGTCATCGCACGGTGCCGACGACAAGCATGTTGTGTCGAGTATCATCGAGGTCACCACGTATGGATCCATGTTCGCCGCCGGCCGCCGGTCCTCGAGGTATCCGCACCCATTTTTCTCCGTCGCCCGCGGGATCCGCACACTCGCGCCGCGGTCAGCCACCCCTGAGCTGAACGTATTGTAGTCCGCGGTCTCGTGCTGCCCCGTCATTCGCGCCTCGTTTCCCTTTCCGTACACGGCCATGTGCTCCATGTGACGCAGGCGGAGCTTGTCCACCGCCGCCGTGACCGCCTCGTAGCCGCCCTCCTCCCGCATCTCCGCCGTGCTGAAGTTCACATGGCCTCCCGAGCCATTCCAGTCGCCAGGGACCGGTTTGGGCTCGAACGAAACGTCACAGGCTTCCTCCTCCGCTGTGCGCGCGAGTATGTAGCGCAGCACCACCACCTCGTCAGCGCAGGCTATCCCTGGGGCGCACACCTGGATCTCCCATTGGGACGGCGCAACCTCTGCGTTCATGCCAGTCACGGACAGACCAGCACGCAGAGCCCTCCCGAGCGCCCGCTCGACGCAGGCGCGGCCGATGGCCGTCCGTCCGCCGACGCCGCAGTAATACGGGCCTTGCGGGGCGGGGAGATCGTCCTCCTTCCCAGGAAGCCCGACTGGTCGCCCGCCGCGCGAGATGAAGAATTCCTGCTCCACGGCAAACCACGGCGAGTGCGACTCGCCCCGGCGGAACACGGCTTCAGCAGCCGCCCTGGTGTTCGTTGGGTGCGGCTCGCCATCGGGCAGACAAGTGTCGCAAAGGACAAGCCTCGCCATGCGCCCCGTGTTGCGGTCCGGTGGACGGAACGGGTCCACGAACAGCGCGCGGGGCCGGAGGACGACCTCCGAGTCGCCTCCGTCCGCCTGCCCCGTCGAGGATCCGTCGTAGTCCCAGGCCGGCAGCTTTCCCAGGTCGATCTCCCCACCGGGGCCCAAGCAGGCGTGGACCAGCGGATGCCCGGGTGCAGGACCGTCGCCGGACGCGGGAACCGCGTGTATCACCCGCGTCTTGCTGCGAGGGGCGCCGACGGCGTCAAGCCATACATACTCGAGTAGGACCTCCATGTATGCATAGTACATTGCAAGGCCTTTAAGTCAACACTTGGTCACTTGATTGTCCTCGTTCACCAGCAGCGAGTCGGTGATGCCGATTTTTATGTTCTTCTTGTTCTTCTCTCTTTCCTCTTGCGTCTTTCCGTTCATGACTGTCTGGATCAACTGCACGTACTCGTGCGTCCCGTCCTGGGTCTGCGCCCAGTCCGGATTCTGCGTCTCCCATTCCTTGATCTGTTGTATCTGCTTCTGCGCCACGCTGTCGATTGTTTCATCTATCTTGTCATGTTTCTTGTCCTCCTCCCACCGGTTCTCGTTCTTTATAAAGAACTGCTGTCTTTTGCTGTCCCCGCAGTGTATGGGCCGCGTCGTGACCGCCATCTCCTCCAGGTTCTTGACGAATATGTTGGTGATCCCCTCTATGAACCCGTTGTTCTTCGTATACATGAGATCGTCGCACGTCAGCGTGAGCGAACTGATGAAATCACTCATGTTCATCGCGTCCTTGCACTCTGTGTTCAGGAATACATTGATGTTCAACTTCTGGTTGTTGTTGACTGTATTGTTGTTGACGACGCTTGCCCTCTCGAGGCTCAGTATCTTCTCGCACAGTTTACTGTTCGTATCTGTCGTCTCCTTTAGTAGGGACAGCATGTCGTCGTTGTACTGCTTCAGCTTGCCAACGCTCGCGTCGGTCGGCGCCGACGTACATTTCGCCTTGTGCCGTGAGTAGCCGGACTGAAACTTGTAAGAGCGTTCACAGTAAGGGCAGCTATATGGATGACTGTTTTGTGACGACGTATCGTTTGGGGATTTTTGGGGATTTTTTTTTACCATTTCTCCCCTAACGTGCTTTATAGTCTCACAATGTTTTGCGAAATCTTTTTTATTAGACGTTGAATAGTCACATGTGGTGCACGTAAATTTTTGGGGATTTTTTGTATACCATTTTTTATCATTTTTTACCATGCCTAGTACTACGAAATATTTTTTAAATCCCTTTCAGAACTGGGCCCGGTGCCTTTTTTGAAGTTGCCCTACAGGATTCCCCCCATGTTTTTTTCGTTTTTTTCGGGATTTCCCCCCATCGTAGGCCAAAAAGTGAAAAAAAGCACGTTTTTGAAAGGCATACAGAATGTATGATTTTCCGGATTTCAAAACATAAATTTCCCATATTCTGAGTCAGAATAAAAGGGGTAAACTTTAAACCACCTAAAAAATTTACCTGGCTATATATATGGGAGAAGACTACATTGATAAGGTAATGAAATCTCTCGAGAACGAGGATAATGAAGGAATAATGCAGTGGACAAACGCGAAGATCAGAGATCAGACGAATAATATACTACAAAAGCTCCAGCTCGACCGAGAGAACCTGCGAGAGCTCAATTCGAAGCTAAAAGGCTACCGCTACGTGGACGAACTTGTGGACCTTCAGTTTGGCAGGTTCCTTCGCTGGATACCACTGAGCGATCCAGAGAGAATACGGCTGACCAACGGCGCGCGCGTATGCGACATAAAAATCCTCAACGAAGGCGTGCACATTGTCTGCAAGAACAACGTCTCCCGCTTCATGCAGCTGAAACTCGATGAGAACCTGGTGTTCCAGAAGCTCACTGAGCAGGAGAAAATCATACTAAAAACCCTCGACTACCTCAAGGATTAGGCGTCCGGGAGAGACAACCGGTGTCCGTTTAGGGCTGCTGAGTATGTGGAATTATTATACCCTTTATATAGATGAAAGCAAACGAGAGAAAGGTCATCGTTGCGTGGGACATGGACGAGACGCTTGGTTATTTCGTGGAGATAGGCATGCTGTGGGACACTCTGGTTGCCCACGCCCCGATGAAACTCGTCGACACCGACTTCTTCAAGCTGCTTGACCTGTATCCAGAGTTCCTGCGCCCGGACATCATGAGGATTCTCTCCCTTCTCCGCTCCAGGAAAAAAAACCACAAGGAGCTCTCCGTGATAGTCTTCACGAACAACCAAGGACCTAAGACTTGGGCAGAGCTAGTCGTGGCGTACTTCAACCATAAGCTGAAGTACAACTTGTTCGACATGATCATCCCTGCATACAAGGTCAACGGCAGGCAGGTCGCGGAGTGCAGGACAGGACACGAGAAGAAGCACAGCGACCTCCTCAGGTGCACAGGCCTACCCGCTGGCACGCCTGTGTGTTTCATCGACGACCAGAACCACCCACAGATGAAAGCCGACGACGTGTATTGCATCCAGCTGAGAGAGTATTCGCACCCGATACCGTTCGATGAGCTGCTGGCAAGATTCAAGCAGAGCGACCTTCCCGGCGAGTTCGGCGTGTCCAAGCCCCTTGCCCAGCACAAGATGAAGAGGTACCTGGGGGAATATGAACTGGACCCTGTGCGGGAACCCGTCGCCGGACAAGACCATGACATGGTCATCTCGAAGAAGCTCTATAGCCACCTGCAGTTCTTCCTCCGTCTCTCCTTGAGGAAGCGCCGCAAGACAAGGCGCAGTCGGGGACGAACCTTCAAAAAGACCTTGAAAATATTCTAGTCATATAGTAATGGGGGACGTTCCGCTTATGCAGAGCCACGACAATTCTCCCGTGTTCAGCGAGGCAGTGTATGCACCCGAAGCCCTCCTGACGGAGTGGCTCGCGGTTGTGTTCGCCTGCATGACATCGAGCTTGCTTTTCTACCATATGACTCGCCTTAAGACACTGCCGATGGATCCCCGCTGGGCGGCGCTATTCGCGTGTTCTTTGATCTGCGTGAGCATACTATACAACCTCTCCGCCACGATACCCTACGTGGTGCGGATGAACCACCAGGTCTCGCTGACGAGAGACTCCGCGACTGTCTATCAGCTGAATCTCCTGAAGTACACCTTTCTTTCGTTGGCGGTCGTCACTACCGTGACGCAGCTCGGGATATGCGCTGTGATATTCGGCAACGCCCTACGCTACTTTTGAGCGGTATACACTGAGCGTGCGCGCACTGGCATCTGTCGCCCCCTTAACGAACTGTGGCATCCAGAAGTAAGGGACGACCTGGTCGAGACCCGGGAAGTAGCCGTCGAACACTGACCTGTAGAATCGCTGTTCCCGCGTTTCCGGTCGGTTATGCCGCCGCGACACCACACGGTCGTAGGCGTCGCCGTGCTCGCGCTGGATGAACTCATCAATGATCGTGTACCACGATCTGGTGAGACTGCTCACGCCGTCGCTGAACGCCTCCTTCTGTCGCCAGAGCACGTCGGGCGGGAGGTAGGGGTTGTCCTCGTCGTCGAACGCCTTCCGGAGCATGTACTTTTCACACTGTTGCTGCCCGGGGTGGTAGCGCAGCTCCGGAGACAGCGCCAGGTAGTCCTGAACAAAACCCCTGTCGAGAAACGGGGTCCTCGGCTCTAGGCCGTGGGACGAGATACACCGGTCCGAGCGCAGGACATCGAACTTGTGTATGTTCTGCAACAGGCGCTTGCACTCCGCGTCGAACACCTGAGCGTCCGGGGCGCGATGGAAGTACATGTATCCCCCCGTTAGCTCGTCGGACCCGTCCCCGTTGAATATGACCTTTGCCTCGCTGTTCTTCGCGATGTACTTGCCTAGCAAGTAGTTGCCGACGCTTGCCCGCACCGTGGTTGTGTCGTAGCTCTCCGTGTGCAGTATGACGTCGGGAATGGCCTTGAAGAAGTCCTTCTCCGCCACCTCGATCTGCGTGTGTCGCGTGCCCAGGTAGTCGGCGACGCGCGCAGCGAACTTGAGGTCCTCCGACCCGGGAAGGCCAATGCTGTACGTCTCGAGGACTCCGTTGTAGCATCGTTTGACAAGGGCCGTGACCAAGCTACTGTCGAGACCTCCTGAGAGAAGACACGCCACCGGACGGTCTGTGTTGGCCACGCGCTTCTCGACCGCTGCGGTCAACCCCGCGCGTATCACGGTCAGCGCCGTCGCGGCGTCGGCGACGCTCATCGAGACCGGCAGCCCCGGGTACGTATAGGCCGTCTGTCTGCTGACGTCCCACGCCCCGCCCGTGTCCCGAGTATACTCCCTGAATGTCCCTGGCTTGAACTGCTCCACCCTCTCCGTCCCACCTTCTCGCCGGGCGAGAGCGCTAACTGATCCCAGGGTCGAGGCGAAGACCTCGACGAGGCCCGCCCCTTGGTGAGCGGGAGAGACAGTGAATAGCGGTCTGACCCCATAAGGGTCTCTCGCCAGAAACAGCCGGTTCCCGTCCAGGAGAGCGAACGCGAAAACCCCGTCGAGCTGGTTCACGGTATATTCGATACCGTATCTCAGGTACATGTGAATGATGATCTCACAGTCCGATGCGGTTTCTGCGCTGCTCCCTATTCGCCGGTGTAGATCGCGGTGGTTGTATATCTCTCCATTGCATATGAGCGTCACCCCTTTGATCTTGAGGGGCTGGTTGGACCCCGCGTCCAGTCCGTTTATGGCTAGTCGGTGAAACCCGAAGGTCGTGACGCGGTCGATATCTTCGAGCACCGAGAACTCGGGGCCTCTCTTCTGTCCTTTCATGAAGCTCTTTCCTACGTGGGAGCTTGCATATAGCCCGTCGTTGTTCAAGACGCCGAATATTCCGCACATTCCTATGAAATAAGACGATGCGTGGCTTTAGGTGATTTAGAAATTATTTTATTAACAGTAGATATACATGAGCAGCAATCCATTCAATGCAAACGGGGTGCTTGAGAAAGCCTTCTATCGCTGCAACGTCAACGAGGACGTCGAGCTCAGCGCGAGGATATACGACCGGAACAAGCCCTCCCAGCCCCTCGCCCCCCAGTTCAGCATGAGGCCTGCCTCCACCAAGTACTCGTTCTTCCCGATAGTTGACCCGCGAACGCCGGCTCAGCTGGAACCGATTAAGCCCCACCCGACCTACAGCGTCGGGCAGGTGTTCAACCCAGGCACGGCCCAGGCGCCGTGGTCCGGATTCGCATCCAGCGTCGACACTGAGTCGACCCTCCGGAGCCAGTTCTTCGCGTTGCAACACTGCGACCAGCGCGACTACGTCCCTTCGACTGCCAGCGACCTGTACGAGAGCGTCGTCCCGGTGACCCAAGATGTGCAGAGCCACCCGCTGCTCTTCAAGCAGGAGAAGTTCGACGGCTTTAACGCCGACCCGCACGGCATGGCTGGTGGGGTGTTCGGCAACCACACGCGACAGGAGGTGAAGAACATCAAGACCTGCCCGGGCAGATAATTTCTGGACGGAATGTATACGATGGACGGCGTAAAGTTCGTTCTTGTTATGCTGTATTGTCTCATCGGCAGCACCGTGCTCTACATACTGCATAACAAGGACTGTAGGTTCTCATTCTATTTTCTCAAAGTGCTCGTGGTTCTTATGATGTTCGAGGCGCTGGTCATATTTAGTTACGACGACGTATGTTCGGCAATGCAAGGCATCTTCTGCGGGCAACGTTCACGTTCGGTTGCATAAATGTTGGCCTATGTATATGATCCGCGACGAGGTCGACGCGGTAACCCTGCAGTATTTCTCGAACAGCAAGTTCGGGCGCGCAATTGCGCCTGACAAGCAGCCCGTCGCCAACTCCAATACGGAGAGACGCTTCTACAAAAAGCGGATTATTCAACTTACGAAGGACATCTTCAAGAAGCCCGCGCCGAACGACGTCATACAGTCGTCATTCAATAGCTTTGTGCATACCTGCATCGCATATTTTAAGTTCGAGGACGCAAGCGACATTCTCCAGGAGGAGTACGCTGCCACCGAGGGACCGGTGGCGGGCGACGCGGGCCCAGATGTCGACCTCGCAGCCCTGGACACGGCGCTGTTCGGGCGACGGGAGGCGGCGTCCACGCTTGACAGCTTTGTGACAGGCAAGTCCACCAGTGCGAGGAAGGCTGTGCTGCCAGAAAGCAAGGTGCTGAACATCAGCGATGCGAAGTTCAGGACGAAAGGGATTAGGAAGAAGGCCGCGAATGGAAAAGAAAATGTCAAAGTTATATATGACGATACCGGCACCGCGAAAGATGGGGCGGACCAGGCGGTCCAGGGCCAGGCGGACAAGTCAGGTCAAGACTCGAAGGAAGGCGGGGCATCCTAGGTGCAGTCCGAGGAAGAAGTCGCTGGGGTTCACGTGCTACTCCGAGTCGTCGCTGCACAAGCTAAAGAAGTTCTGGAATGCCAGGCATGCGGACGCCAAGATCACGAGCAACGACAATCGTGTTATATGGAACGAGCTGAGGAAACGCATGGGGCGAGTGTGCAAGCAGGAGAGATGCTGGCTGAACCAGAAGTTCATCGAGGGGGGTTTGGACAAAGAGTTGCTGCAGTATACGTTTGCACCGGACGCGCCCGCGTCTTGGGCCAAGGACCCCAACACGTGGCTCAACAGCCTGGACATTGACAGCGTGATGAAGCAGTATGAGCGGATATACCCGAGCTTCGAGTTTATCGGCCCGTCGCCCATAGACTTTGACAAACGGCAGGAATACGGCGAGTGTGTATGGGGTGAGCTATGCCACTTCGACATCAGGAAGAAGCTGAAGGACGGTATAGACAAAATCGGCATTGTGTTCAACACCGACCCTCACGACGAACCAGGTGAGCACTGGATCGCGCTGTTTGTGGACATCAAGAAGAAGTATGTTTTCTTCTTCAACAGCACGGGTGAGCCGGTGCCGAAGGAGATACGCGTTTTTGTGGACCGCGTCATTGAGCAGGCGGCGGCCGAGGGCATCACGATGCGTTTCGTCCAGAATCACCCAAAGGAGCACCAGAAGACCCAGACGGAGTGCGGGATCTACGTTCTGTTCGTCATCATCGAACTCCTCCGCGGCAGCAAGGACCCCGAGTATTTCCGCACTAAGACGGTCCCCGACGCAAAGATGGAGGGACTGCGTAAGGTATTTTTCAACTGACGCATCGCGCGCATCCGGATGTGATGGGAGCGATGCCTTTATGCAACCTTGGGGCGCGCGTTGTTGGCGTTTTAGTTGTTCAAAGGCTTTAAAAGTATGTCTGGGTATACTATATTGATGGCAAGTGCTGGAGGCTTTCTGTCCAGAGAGAACAAAGAGCTCCTCTGGACCGTGCTATACGAGAACAACGCATTCTCCGGTATCCCAAAGGAACGGGCCTCTGGGGTGCAGGAGCTGTTCGAGGACTCGCTCACGTCCGCCATCGTGGATGACCGTGACCTGACGGGCTCGAACAAGAAGTTCATAAGCGGATTCGTTCAGCGCATATCCGGCTTGAAGTACGGGGCGTCCGCGCAGAGCCGCAAGGAAGATGTGGACGGAAAGTTTGCCACCAAGCGGCAAGAGCTGACGAGTCTGCTGAATCCCAAACCGCCTGGCGACATAGACTTTGCGGACACTGGCGACGGTCCTCTGGACAAATCGCGGATCGACACGATGCTCGAGACCGCAATCCGTCAGCGCGAGCTGGACTTTGCATCGTCGGCCGCGCCGCAGGCGGCGCCACATAAGTGGCTCTCTGGGGAGGACGCTGCTGTGGGACCCACGCCAAAGCCTATGTCGAAAGGCATAAGGATAGGTGATGACATAGCGCCCCGACCCAAGAAGGTTGCCTGGGCGGACGAGCAGGGTGCTGGTGAGCCGCCAGCCGCCCAGGCTGCCGAGCATATCTCCGGCACGGCTTTCCTCGGGAAGCTCAAGCGCAAGGATGACGCCGACGTCGGCGTTCTGGGCAAGAAGCTCGACGGCATACGCGGGCTGCTGGAGAGACTGGTGGTCATCGGCGACGCCCTCCTCAGCCGTGGCCCGGGAGCCGACGTGACAGGCGTGGGGGCTAGCGAAGCAGGGGCTAGCGAGGCAGGGGCTAGCGAAGCAGGGGCTAGCGAAGCAGGGGCTAGCGAGTCGAATTAGGCGACGCCTGCCGGTTTGATGCCGATGACCTTCCCTGCGGAGTCGCGTTCGAGCGTGCCCAGCAGCCTCGGCCGAGCGCCCGGGTTGCTCAGGGCCAGGACGTAGCTGTCGTAGTCATATAGTTCGTCCTTGTCCTCGCGGAACGCAAACTTCACGCCGTCCTTGACAAGCTCCTTGGCCTTCCAGCGGACGGTCTCTTGGTTGAGGCGCTGCGACACGGTATCCTGCTCTTCGTTGGATATGCTTGGGGTAAACGCGAACTTGTCTGGGGTCGTGCCGCCGAAGTTGAAGCAGGTTAGTCCTTCGCCTGAGCCGGCAGCGTGGACACTGCAGTCTATGGCGGTCTCTTTAACCGCGTCGAGTAGCTGCTTTGTGATGGTGGACTTTATCTGGGATATCTCGTGCAGGGCTTGATCACTGGTGACGGGACTCTTGCCATCGAACTTGCTCGTGTCGTTCAGTCGCAACTCGATGGACGCGTCGACGCTGAGCTGTTCTTGTGAGAACTTCATTAGATACAGCATGACTTGCACGGTCCTGTATTGCGGGTCGAGATCCTCGTGGCTGCATATCCGCCTTGCCCTCCCGATGACCTGCTCTGTCCTCACGGGGTGCCAGTATGACTCGGTGAGATGCACGTATCTAACGTTCTTGAGGGTAATCCCCTCGGCGCCGGCAGCCGTAAGCATGATAACCTTGATAATCTCTCCATAATGGTTACTGGCGTTGATGGCGCGGAGCTCTGCCACCAGCGACGGTGGGAGGTAGTCCCATGTGCTGTTAAAGACATTCCTGAGGATTTCCTTTTCTTCCGCGCTCTCCGTCCCTGTGTAGAGGATGAAGCTAGGCTTTCCCCGGTCTTCCATGGGCGTGGCGACCGTCCACTGACCGTTGCCGTTCTTGGCTACACGGAAGTGAACAAAGCCGTTCTGCTCGAGCACGAGCTTGAGTATTCCCACGCCCTCCAGTGTCCGGAACTGGCTGTATACGAGGTGCAGACCGACGTGGTTGGGGTCGCGGATGTTCTCGAGTACATTAAGAAACTTTGGGCTCAGGGTCGTGAGTCCTTCCGGCGTGAGGAAGGTTGCGGATTGTTCTTTGAGGGATACGAGGGCCTGCTGGACCCGGGCTTCGTATTTCGCCGCCTCGGGCGTCTTCGCTGCCGCGCCGTCCTCGACAAACTCGTCTTTGGGTGCGAAGCTGCCGTCCAGGGTCTGGAGCATTGTCTCGGTGTTGGTTGCGTCCAGCAGGTCCTGGCCAGCCGTTTCCTCCAGGGCCTTCTCTATCATGTCGCTGGCATCCTCCACATCGTCGTCGCCGCCGGGCATGGGCCTACCGATCTCTCTGGGGAAGACGAAGTTGCAAAATGCGCGAGAGAATATGCGGTAGGTGGAGACGCTGTCGTCGAACACGTCGCCCGCCCCGGCGGCGGCCTTCCGCTTCTTGGCGTTCCGCTTCTCAAGTTTTCTCTCAGCGACTCGTGCAGTCTCATACACGCCAAACTGGAAATCGCTCATGTCGATGTACACAGTCTGGTAGTCCCCGGCGTCGGCGTCATACTTAGGCATGAGCTGTTCTTGTGCGCTTCGAAAGTACGACGTGAGTCCCACAATGCGGCGCTGGAGGAGATTCTTGTTCTTGACTCCGGAGTCCTTGGGGTCGAGGAAGTACGCAGAGAACGAGTCAAGGTCGTCGGGGAGCGCGGTGTAGCTGTTCTCCGTAGTCGAGGGAGCAACCTCGATGTTGCTCTTGCCAAGGAGCTTTGTGAGCTTGGCGAAGAAGCCTTCGACCGAGTCCTCGCTGGAGGCTTTGTCCGTCCGTTGGACGCCGCCGTATTCGCCTCGCGAGCTGTATTTGTCGACGAAACCCTGAGGGTTTCTGCTGATCGTGAGAATGCCAGTCGATGGACTGAAGTCCATAAAGTCGAGCGTTTTCATGTCCTTCAACACCCTGGAGAGAGTCTCGTAGCTGAGGCGTTGCGTAGTCGTGGCACGGAGTTTCAGCGTCCAGGTCCTGATTTTTCCGCGCAGCATGTTGAACAATACCGCCAACTCGTTGGGGTAGTTTATCATGGGCGTGCCGGTCAGCATGACCACACGGCAGTTCCTCGCTTCCATCAGGTGGTGATAGAGGACAAGGGCGAGGCTGCCGGTTTTCCTCTTGAGCTTGTTAACTATCCGGCTAACCAGGTTGTGGGCCTCGTCGATTATGACGACCTTGTTGTCGAAAGGGTTGACCGCGCCGTCCTGCGTAAGGGCGTCGAGGTGCCGCTGCTGCAAGCCGTTGTAGTTGATGAACTGATATTTGTGCGCTATCATCTCGTCGAGCTGGTGGTCGAGGCTCTGCTTTTCCTCTTGGCTCAGGTCTTGCAGGTTCGGGGGTTTCTTGGCGTCGACGAGCCACGCACCCTTGTTTTGCTGCACGTACCGAGGCGAGAGACCGAGCGCCTGGGAGAGAGCATCGATGAGGTCGACGTTGTCGCCGGTCCGCACGAACTCCCAGAATTGGTTTTTCCGGTAGAGATGGTCACCGCACTTCTTGATCTCCTCGATGTAGTTCGTGCGCAGGGACGCGGGCGTCATGACGATGATCTGTTTTGCCTCCTTGAATCCCTCGGCGATGGCGATAGAGCCGCACGTCTTGCCTGCCCCCAGGCCGTGGTAGAGGAGCAGCCCGCGGTATGGGGTGTAAAGGTTGAGGTAGTCGCGGATGATCTGCTGGTGGGTGAGGAGGCTGAACCCTCCCTCGCGGTTGCGGTTCTCGCATGTGATGCCGGTCTGCTCGGCCGCGAGCTGTTCCTTGTAGCGACTGAAGAGTCGGTCCATGAAGTTGATGAATATCTCTCTGTTGTCCAGATAGAACCTTGGGGGGACGCCGGTTATCGCCCGCGCGGGAGGAGGTAGTCTCTTGGTTATGTTCTCGCCGATTGCGATGCGCGTGCTCTCCGTTACTGGGATGCTTCCAAACTCCGGTGCGGGCGTCCGGCGCTTGTGTTGTACGTCCTGCATCTGGGGTTTTCCCGTGATTGTGCCCTTTGACAGGATCGATTTCGTCCCAGGGCGCAGGACAAATCGTTTGTCTATCTTGGCCTTGACCTTCATGCTCACGTCCGGCTCAACGGGGAGAGCGTCGGGGGGAGGCGCGTCCTCGGTGCGGATGCTGATCTTCCCGAGCGGAGGCGGTTTCTTGCGCGATGGTTTGCGCGCGGTGAGAGGCTCCGGCGCGGGGGCGGAGGTCGCGGGGAGGCGCTCCTCGGCCCGGGGCACGGACGTCTTGCCTTCCCTGCGCCGGGCATCGAACGACGCCCGGTCGAAAAGTTTTCGACCGGTGAGGTCTTTTATTGCGATATTGAGCTCCACTGGCCTCTGCTCCGCAGCCTGGGGGATATTCACAGCGAAGTCCTGCTTTGGCGCGGGGTTGGGCCTTCTCTCTAGCCGACTAAAAATGTCCGGGGTGCCCTCCATTATATAGAGTATAGACAATAAAACATCTGTTTGTGCCTAATTAACGAGGCGAAGTGCTTTCTCGCACGCTTCCTGTTCCGCCTTTTTCTTGATCTTGTGCTGTGCCGACGCGAGAAACACGAATGCCGAGTCGTGCTTCTCGACGTGGAGCTGCACGCTATGGAAACTGCCGAATGCGGCCCAAGGCATGGCGTTGGCATGGTCCACCGCGTGTATCGGCTGGCCGATGCAGATGAACACTCCCATCTTGTAGCCATGCTCGGGGTCGTGGCGCAGCTCGATGTAGTCCGGCGTGATCTTGAACTCTTTCTGGATCTTGACCTGGAGCTGATTCTTGTAGTTATCGTCATCACGAATAAGCGATACCCAGTCCACGTGCTGCTCGAACACAGTCTCGACGAATATTTGCGCGATCTGGAACCCCGGGCCGGTCGAGAAGACATTGTCGAACCATTTGTCGTCGTCGTGGATGGAGATCTTGTTAAAGTCGAGGAACAGGGCTCCGAGAAACGCCTCGAATATGCAGCCGAGCTTCTTGAGGTTGGTGCGGATGCGCTTTTCCTCGGCGTGCTTCGACAGCAGGGTCCAGTTGTGTAGCCGCATTTCCAGGGCGAGTCTTCCGATTGCCTCATTCTTCACCAGCGCGATCTTCTTCTCGGTCATGAACCCCTCGTTCTCCTTTGGGAAGCGTTTGTAGAGGTAGTACTTCGTGATGCACTCCAGGACGCCGTCGCCCAGGAACTCTAGGCGCTCGTTCGACTTCGTCCTGAGCGCCAGCGCGCCGGCGGGCCGGTCGACGATGGTGATTCCCTGGGCGTCGTTCTCGAGCTGCGGCCGCCGGGTGTAGGAGCGGTGAACAAAGGCTCGCTTGTATAGTTCAATGTTGTCCACCTTCCCGGGAACCCCATACCGCTGTAGAATAGATTGAACCGCGCTCAATGTAATCTCCTTGTTCTCGGTGTTGTATGGGTTGAACACCAGTCCCTCCTGCGTCTTGATCACGTCGTCGTCGTTTAGGAGTTGCTTGTCCACGGCCTCGTCCATTATGTAGAGATATGCCCCGGCGTTTAAACTATTTTTCTTAACATACAGTATAACATGGTATATATGTCAGGATCCCGTGCGTCGCGCAACGTCGCTTCGATCACCGCTCGCTGCCAGGGTGGAGGCCCGAAGCTGGCTGGCACCGCTCCCCGCGTCGGGAAGGCTGCCCTGCTCCTGAGACGCTCCTACGACAGAGCTCCCAACACCACGGTGACGAACCGTGCCTTTACGCTGCTGGGCCCTGTGTGCAAGAACGCTGGATGCGGCTGCGACAAGGCGATCAACTCCCTGGCGTGCCAGAGCTCCGCCGGCTGCAGGGCCATGTTCCCCCGCAACCAGCACCCCGCGAACGGCGGAATCGGCCGGGTCGTCCACTAGAACGTCAAGGAGCATTGAGATAAGCATTGAACTAAAGCATTTAAATACTCGGCCACACTAGGTGTATTTACATGCGTGTCATAATCGACTGTCGTGAGAAAGATTTGTTCGCGCGGTGCGAGTCTCTCGTCGCGGGCGAGGGCTTGGGGGAGACGATCACCGTGAGCAGCGGGGCGCTACCGGTTGGAGATGCCGTCGTGCAGGACGACAATGGGCGTGAGGTGCTCATCGTGGAGAGGAAGAGCATTAGCGATCTGGCCAGCAGTATCAACGACGGGCGATACAAGGAGCAATCGCTGCGGCTGCAGAGTGTCGACCTTGCAAACCACAGTATCATATACCTCGTGGAAGGCAACCTCGAGGCGTACAAGCCAAGGTGGAGCAGGATCGACCGGACGGCGCTCTACTCGTCCCTGGTGAGCCTGAACTACTACAAAGGGTTCTCGGTCGTGAGGAGCAGCAACGTGGGGGAGAGCGCGGAATACATCATACGCTATGCCAGCAAAATTCACAGGAGTAAATCTCTCGCCCCGTTCTACGGAGAGAAGCACCCGGCTGGGGACGCCGTCGACGGCGCTGCATACAGCAGCGTGGTGAAACGAGTGAAGAAGGACAACATCAGTCCGGCGAACATCCACTACATATGGCTTTCGCAGCTCCCGCATGTCAGCGACGCGGCGGCTCGGACCATACTTGAGGAGCACAAGACCATGTGGGGCCTGCGCGAGAGACTGAGAGAAGACCCGTGCTGCCTGGATTCCGTCCAGCTGCAGACCGCCACGGGCAAGACCCGGCGAATAGGCAAGAACGTCGTCGACATCATCCGGACGCACCTTGTGTGAGCAGTATTTTTCTGGTTTTATATATATATCATGGCAAACAGCGACAAGAAGATCACTATAACCTATGCTTTAGGGCTAGTTCTGTTCCTCGGCGCGATATATACGATCTTCTCATACGGGTCCCACAGGTATTGCATGATACACGAAGGGTTCGTCAGCCGGGCGGGAGAGAGGAAGATCAAAGACTCCAAGAAGGCCGACCTGACGGAAGGCCAGATCAAGGCGAAGGCCGAACAGATACAGAAACTGCTCGACGAAGTATACGAGGAACTCAACTTTGACAAGGACATAGACGACTACGAGAACCTGGTCGGCGATCTGCGGGACTTGGTCGACGCGAACATACTGAACAGCATAATGAAGAACAAGGACGGGCTGACAGCGAATCTCGCCGACCCACAGAGCATGGCGAGTATCAAGGACATCAACGAATTGGGCAGGTTCCAGGAGGTTCTTAGGAACATGAAGCCTTTCCTGGACAAGAATTGATCATGAGATCGCATCGTGCAGATATCATGACCACGACCCTTTCTGGTGGCGCATCACTTAATCGGGTATCCGTATCTTGACGTTATTGTCGTCGTACTTCCCGAGGGCCACGTCCCGCGCTGAGAACGCGGGACCACCCCAGTTCGAGTCCATTGCGTTGTCGCTGGTCATGCCGGGCTTCTGCTGGGCGTGGAACATCTTGTCCAACGGAACCTCCTGTCCAATGTACTGGTTCCACGCGTCGAACGCCGGGTAGTCCCCCGTGTTGTATGGCGGGTCGTTCCTGCCGGCGTCTACGAGGTGATCGTCAGGGAGGTTCGGGAGTCTCCCCGGGACCTTCTCGGGAAGACCGCCGCTGAGGTCGAATGGACTCGGCCTTGCGCGGTAAGTGGCTTTCCCCTGCGCGTCATAGGAGTGCTGCAGGAAGAGCACCGGGCACCTGATCCCCTGACTGCGCTGCCAGCGCACGAACTCCGTATAGTCCTCAAGATTGTTAAACTTAATGGGGTTTACGCCAGGGACCTTCGCAAGCTTGTCGTTGAGGAGGAAGAGTTCCTTTCCTTTCTGTATGAGGACATTAGGGCATCTGTCTGGGGAGCCGGATGACATCCCTTCCTTGAAGCTCGAGCTGTTCTGTGTGCAGCACATGTATAGCCCCAATAGGAATATCACCGTCACCACTATGATCGTGTACATGTATATATTAGGCGGCGATAAAATAATCGAGGAGAGACGGGCGTTGGACTATTCCTTGTTAAATGTTCGACTATAGTATAGATGAGAGTGATCAGCGTCGACAGTAGCAACCTCGAGGAAGCGCTCGCAGCGATCCGTCGGGGGCATGTCTTTGTTCGCTTCCACGCTACGTTCTGCGTGCACTGCACGAGGATGCAGAAGGACTGGACCGCCATGACAGGGAGCCTGCTGGCCGACAAGCGACTGCCCGTGCATGCCCTCGAGGGCGAGGACGAGGTCGTTGTGGTCGAGATGGAGTCGGCGTTCATGGGTCGGCTGCCCCCCGCGCTAAAGCAGCGGGTCCGTGCCTATCCCATGATGCTCGAGCTTCAGGGCGGACGGGTCATGGGCGAACACAAGGGTGCCAGGAAGAGCGCGGACATGAAGTCGTGGATCATCACGAACTGCGCGCCGAAGCCCCAGGCTCCCTCGGCTCCGCGCGCGCCACCTCCCAGGCGGGTGGCGGCTCGGCCCGTGCAAGGTCGCCGCGTTGCGATGCGTTTCGGCTAGACGCTCCCGTGCGGGACAAAATTGAAGTTTTTTATCGTCATGTGGCTTAAGGCACATGTCGCTGTCATTCAGGCTGTTCGACTTCAACGTAATCACCGACCGGGACAAGGTCTCGCATCTAGCGGACGTCGACGACGACACGGACGAGGACAGCGGCGACTCTGGGGGAGGGTTCCAGGCTGACAACGATGTGTTCGTGGTTCAGGCTTTCGGCATGAACGAGTCGGGAAGGACCCTGTCGCTCTGGATGACAGGGTTCAAGCCGTTCTTCTACGTGAAAGTCAGCGACGGGTGGCCCCGCGGAGGCATCCAGGCCTTCCTGACGTTCATCGCGGGAAAGATGGGCAAGCGCCTCGAGGGCTCGCTCGCAGAGGATGAATGCGAACTGGTGAGCCGGAAGAAGCTTTATGGTTTCGACGGGGGCAAGCGACACAGCTTCGTCAGGCTCGTGTTCACGTCGCTGGCCGCGTATAACAAGGCCAAGAATCTTTGGTATCAGCGGTATGAGGAGGGCAAGCCGCGCAAACTACTGCCGAGAGGGCTAAAGGACCACCGTGGCGAGCCGACATGGCTGTATGAGTCGAACATTCCTCCTCTTCTCAAGCTCTTCCACATCAAGGGCATGAGCCCGAGCGGATGGGTCGAACTTCCCGCTGGGGACGTAGTGGAAGTCGACGAGGGCATCACGACGTGCGACGCCAACTACGAGATAGACTACGACAAGGTTGTCCCCCAGGGCGACAAGGAGGATCCGGTGCCATACAAGATATGCAGCTTTGACATTGAGGCGAGCAGCAGTCATGGCGACTTCCCTCTGGCCATCAAGAACTACCGCAAGCTTGCGACGGACGTGCTGGACGTGGTCGCGCGGGAGACGACCGTGACAGATACGCTCGTCAGGGATTTGGTAATGGCGGCGTTCGGCCGGGAATCATACGACCACGACATGCCCCTCGTCTACCCGAAGGCGTCGGTCGACATCGACAGCGTCCAGGGAAAGCTTGACCGCTTGCTGGCCACCACGTTCAGCCCGCAGCTGGAGGCGCGCTCGCATGTGCGTGCGCTCGACTCGTGCATGGCGTCCCTGCGCCCGGACGACGAAGGCGATGGGCAGTCCTGGGCCGCACGCAAGACGGCGTTGCCGACGCTGGAGACGACCATCTCAAAGTTTCTGGGCAACCCGGACGTGGACAGAGAGTCGAAGCTCGCCCAGCTCACCGAGATGCTCGACAGGCACATGCCGCCCCTGAAGGGTGACGAGGTGACGTTCATCGGGTCTACCTTCATGGAATATGGAAAGACCGAGCCGTATCTCGAGCATTGCATAGTCGTGGACACGAGCGACGGCATCAGCGGGGTGGAGATCGAGTCGTATGGCACGGAGCGAGAGGCGATCCTTGCCTGGGCCCGGCTGATACAGAAGGAAGACCCGGATATCATCATCGGCTACAACATATTCGGTTTTGACTACAAGTTCCTATGGCAGCGGGCGTGCCAGCTCAACTGCACGGAAGAGTTCCTCATGCTGTCGAAGAACCGTGACGAGGTATGCGGCGAGATGGCCGACGGGGCATACAGGATAAAGAGCGGTGAGATTGTTCTCGCGAGTGGCCCCTACGAGCTCCACTACGTGGAGACGCCTGGGCGCATCCAGATCGACATGCACAACTACTTCCGGCGCGACTACAACCTTCAGTCATACAAACTTGACTTCGTGGCCAGCAGTTTCATAGGGGACAAGGTCAAGAAGCTAGACCTATGCCAAGACGAGCTGACTGGGAAGGACGTGATGAAGGTTGGGAGCAAGAACCTGACGGGTCTCTCCGCGGGGGACTATGTGACGTTTGAGGAGATTGGGCACTCGTCGAACATGTACATGGACGGCAAGAAGTTCAAGGTAGACCGCCTAGAGGCTTCGAGGGGATGGTTCCTGATCGGCGATCCGGCGTTCCTGGCTTGTCCTCCCGACATGACCATGCAGGTCCGGTGGGGTATGGGCAAGGACGACGTCACCCCGCAGGATATATTCACCATGACCAAGCAAGGACCGGGGCCACGCAGCGTCATCGCGAAATACTGCATCCAGGACTGCAACCTGGTCCACCACCTCATGCGAAAGATCGACGTGGTCACCGGGTATGTGGAGATGGCGAACATCTGTAGCGTCCCCATGAGTTTCCTGGTGATGCGAGGTCAAGGCATTAAGCTGACGAGCTACATGGCCAAGAAGTGCCAGGAGAAAGAGACACTGATGCCGGTGCGCGACAAACCGGAAGGCGACGATGGGTATGAGGGCGCGATCGTGCTTGACCCAAAGACGGACCTATACGATAAACCCGTGGCGTGTGTGGATTACTCGTCGCTGTATCCGTCGTCGATGATCAGCGAGAACATTTCGCACGACAGCAAGGTATGGACGAAGGAGTATGATCTTGCGGGAGAGCTCGTCAAGACAGAGGGTGAGAAAGACGACCAAGGCCGGTTCGTGTATGACAATCTGTATGACGAGGGCTACCGCTATGTCGACATTGAATATGACACATACAAGTATGTGCGCAAGACACCGAAGGCGACCGCGCTCAAGGTGAAGTGCGGGACAAAGGTGTGCAGGTACGCTCAATTCCCGGAAGGGAAAGGGATCTTGCCCTCAATTCTGGAGGAGCTGCTCGCGGAGAGAAAGGCAACTCGAAAGCTTATACCGAAGCAGAAGGACGAGTTCATGAAGAACGTCCTGGACAAGCGACAGCTTGGCATTAAGGTCACCGCCAACTCGTTGTATGGTATCACCGGGGCAAGGACAAGCACCTTCTACGAGAAGGACGTGGCGGCGAGCACCACGGCCACTGGGAGAAAGCTGCTGCTGTATGGCAAGGATGTGATAGAGGAGGTGTACGGCGACAAGGTCTGCGACACGAAGCTTGGGAGGGTAATGACGAACGCAGAGTATGTCTACGGCGACACGGACAGTGTGTTCTTCACATTCAACCTCAAGGAGCTCGACGGGACGCCTATCACGGGCAAGCGTGCCCTCGAGATGACGATTGAGCTCGCGAAGGAGGCTGGGGGGCTCGCAACTCAGTTCCTGAAACCTCCGCACGATCTGGAGTATGAGAAGACGTTCCTCCCGTTTGCCTTGCTCAGCAAAAAGCGTTACGTTGGTATGCTGTATGAGGACGATCCTAATGAGTGCTCAAGAAAGAGCATGGGCATTGTTTTGAAGAGGAGGGACAACGCGGACATTGTCAAGGATGTATACGGAGGGATCATCGACATCCTCATGGACGGTGAGGGGAAGGTGCCGCAAGCGATCGAATACTTAAAAGGCAAGCTGGAGGACATGACGGCAGGACGGATCCCCGTGGAGAAGCTCATCATCACAAAGTCGCTGCGCTCGGACTACAAAAACCCTGGGCAGATCGCACACAAGGTTCTCGCTGACCGGATGGGGGCACGAGACCCTGGGAACAAGCCTGGGCCAGGAGACCGAATTCCATTCCTATACGTCGTCACCAAGAACAAAAAGGCGCTGCAGGGAGACCGTGTCGAGCATCCTCGGTATGCCCAGGAGAACAAGCTGACTCCGGACTATGCATTCTACATAACCAACCAAATTATGAAGCCGGTTGTGCAGGTGTTCGCGCTGGTGCTGGAGGACATCCCCGACTTTAAGAAGAAGATGCTCAAGGCCCGTAAGTTCGGCCAGGAGACTGATGCGCTTAGGAAGACGCTGTCGCACGAGGAGGCAGAGAAGAAGATACTGGCGCTGAGAAATAAAGAAGTTGAGCGGCTGTTGTTCAAACCGTTTATCGACAAGTTGACGGTTCAGCAGGCAGGCCAGGGGACGCTGTTTGCCTACATGTGAGGTGGGAGGTGCCGGGAGGAAAAAGTGTGTGTTATTATTTTTTATGCCCGCACCGGGCGCGCGGAGTCGTTAGATGGCTTTGCTATACTCGGCGATGAGTTCTTGCTTGGATACGGACCTAGGGCCGACGGTGTTGCCCACCGCGAAGCTTAGGGAGTTTAGCAGCGCCGTCTTTGCCTCTAGGTTATCCGCGTCGTCGAGTTTCAGGAAGTAGTGGGACTGCTCCGCCCTGTCTGCGATGTCCATGTATACCCGGCCTGCGTAAACGCCGACCCTGCGGAACGCCAGATCCGGGGCGTCATGCTTGCCGACGAAGCTGAACCCGGCGGGGGTGAGTTTGGCCGGCACAGCCCGGTCGTGGTCGGTCTTGACCCATACCTGGAAGACGCACGGGACATCGCAGGGGGTCCCGTCGGCGGTGAATGCATTCCTCTCGATGTCGTGTTCGTGGACGAGGTGGAACCTCGGCGGAAAGTGTCGCTTCATGCTATCTTTCTTGAAGCTGCTGGGAAGTATAAAGGCGATAACGTTCCCCGCGATGGAGCACTTCTTTATGAACTTAATGGCGAGGGACGACTGTCGACCGAACGGCGGGTTGCCCACAAAGCAGAGATGGGTCCCGTCCGGCATGTCGAGCTGCAGGTCCAGGAAGTCCTGCTTGATTACCTCGGGGTGCTCAGGTTCCAGGTCATAGAACATGCACGTGTCCGCCAGCCCCCTGACGTAGGGGATGAACGCCCCGCCGCCCGCGCTGGGTTCCACGATGATCGCTCCTGGGAGAGAAACGTGTGGACGGGCTGCTTCGACACACCTCTGCGCCACCTTGGCGGAAGTATAGAACTTGTCCGTAGGCTTGCGCCTCAGCCCGGTGGCCTTCATCTGGTTTAGTGGTATATACCGATATGTCGTTAATCAATTTTTGCAATTCACATAGAGCCATGGGCAGATAGTTCATCATGCCTCCGCCGCCGATCGACATCCTGGGGCAGGGCATACACTCAGCACCGGATGAGGACAACATATGCCTGATCTGCCACGACGTGCTGGCGGGGGACGCGGCCAACCCGCCGTACAGACTGGAGTGTGGGCACGCGTATCACGCTGGCTGCATAGTAACATGGTTTCGCACGGGACACATGAACTGTCCTTATTGTGGCGACACAGGAGTAAACGCGCCCAAGCCCGCCGACCGGACCGGCATTTTGAGTCGAAGCGAGCGGACGCTCGTGAATGCCAGGTGCTCTCGGCTCAGGCAGTATGCGCGGAGGAAGGACGCGCCACTGGAGCTGGTGAGGATGGTGGAAAGGATGAGGGGCACGGAGCAGGAGATCGCAGAGAACGCACGCAGGGTCAAGGAATTTAAAAACAGCAAAGATAATGGGATGACGTGGCGCGAGCTGGACAGAGAATACCACAAGCTTCGCAGGCATGGATGGGCTCTACACAGGCGAGCCAGGGAGCAGGCCTCGCACATCGCCGCGTATCCGGTGGTCCCCCTAATCATCCCGCGTGTCGTCGCCCGGCCGTGACCGCAGCGTGAATCTGTACGTCAGGTTGCCGGACGGGTCGAGTGCGAACTCGCGGTCGCGCATGCCGTTGTCGGTGTGGGCCTCCGTCCCAGAGAGTCTTTCGATTTCGTCGTTGATGCTGTCAGCGAGGGACGAGAGTATGTTTCTCTCGGCGGCGACTGGAAGCTCGTCGGCGAGGTATTCCTCGGTATCATCGGTTGGCGCGGGAGGTTCCCGGAGGGCATACTCCGGGTCGGCGGGGCTGCCGCGGTATTCCCGGATATCGTGCCTGCAGACGGGGCAGCGCACGTTGCCGGCAAACCACTCGGCCAGGTCTCGGCGGGTGAATATGTGGCTGCAGTGCCTGATCATGGTCACTTCGTCGGCTGGGCTGAACGGCTGCTGGGTGATCGGGCATATTGCGTTGCCGGGCATGGGGATGGCGCCGAACACGGTGTCTGTCGTCGCCCGACGGATATGGGCACGGCTCGGCGCGATCCTCACGGGGGACAGCGAGAGATTGTCCAAATTGAATGGCTGTGTGGGCGCGCTCCACGCGCCGCGCTGGGGAGGGGCGCGTGGTGCCCGGTTCCGTGGCTCGTTGAGCATGTCGAGCATCTGTTGGTCCATCGTGCGACCGTGCTCGAGTTGTGCCCGGGCGGTCCTCTCGCTTGTGTGGATGTGGTCCATAATCCTGTTGAGTAGCATATTGTTCGAACGCACGATGTCCAGATATGCCTCATGGTGCTGGTTTGCTCTGGGCTGCCGGTTCTGGTCCATCGTTATAGTTATATAATAGAAATATGTTTAAATATTGCACAGTGTCTTTAAACATATGGGAGATTCGGATACACCCTGGGGCAAGTACAAAGGGGGCGGACTGACCGGTCTTGCGAACTGCGGGAACACCTGTTTCCTGAACTCGACCATGCAGGTGCTGTCGCACACATACGAGCTCAATGCCCTGCTCGACTCCAAGAGATACAAGGACCATTTGAACAGGCGACCGGAGTCGATACTTTTGCTGGAGTGGGACAAGCTTCGGCAGATGATGTGGAGCGAGAACTGCACGATTGCGCCGAACGGGTTTGTGCAGGCCGTGCAGAAGGTGGCGGCTCATTGCAACAAGGAATTGTTCACAGGCTTTGCCCAGAATGATCTACCGGAGTTTCTCACGTTCATACGAGAGGCGTTTCATCAGGCGCTGCACCGCGAGGTGAAGATGAACGTCAGGGGCGTCGCGCAAAATGCACAGGACGAGACGGCGATGAAATGCTTCGGCATGATAAAGACGATGTACCAGAAGGAATACTCCGAGCTGATAAAGCTCTTCTACGGGATATCCGTGACGGAGATACGGGGGCTTGACGACGAGGTCCGGAGCGCCAACGCGGAGCCGTTTAACCTGTTGAGTCTGCCGATCCCCGCCAAGCGCGGTGTTGTGTCGCTCATGGACTGTCTCGACCTCTACGCGCGGAAGGAGCGTATGACCGGGGACAATGCGTGGCGCAACGACAAGACCGGGGAGAAGGAGGACGTCGACATGCTCACCCGATTCTGGATGCTCCCGGAGTTGTTGGTCATTGACTTGAAGAGATTCGACAACATGGCCAAGAAGAACAAGCAGTTGGTCACGTTCCCTTTAGATGACCTCGACCTGTCTAGGCACGTGTGCGGATACAACAGGGAGTCGTACGTATACGAACTCTATGGCGTCTGCAACCATACTGGTGGCACGACGGGTGGGCACTACACCGCGAGCGTGAAGGTCGCCGACGGCACGTGGCATGGATTCGACGACACCAGGGTGACGCCGATCCGGGCCCCGGGATCGATAGTATCTCCGGCGGCGTATTGTTTCTTCTACCGCAAAAAAATTTGATGGACTAGTATATAGGGATGAACGTGAATTTTGATGCTATATCGGGATTGCCGAACACATATGATTACCTGAACAACCCGGCGGCCGGCGCGGGCATCCTGGCGATCGCGGCGGGTGTCCTCGTTGTATACTATGTGCTGTTCGCCGCTTTAGGAGGGTCTCCTGGCGGCGGCGCGGCGACGGCGGACAGGAGTGGGAGCGCGGTCGCGATGGAAGTGGTGATGTGGTCCGTTTTCATTCTCTTGCTGGTGTTCAACGCGCTTCAGTACTTTCTCTCGATCGATGTCAATGCGTCACTGAAGAATCTATTCTCTCGCAACCCCGAGGTCGACCTGACTGTGAACATGCCTTACGCGAAGCATACGCCAGGCGGCCCGGGCGGAGAGATCCGTCCGAGCGACAGCATCCCGGAGATAACGTATGAGAAGCAGGCGTTCCACATCCCGGGGAATGAATATACCTACGAGGACGCAAAGGCGGTCTGCGAGGCCTACGGCTCACGGCTTGCGAACTACAACGAGCTGGAGAGCTCCTACAAGAAGGGGGGCGAGTGGTGCAGCTACGGTTGGTCTGACGGACAAATGGCACTGTATCCCACGCAGGAGAGCACGTGGAGCACCCTCCAGGGCATAGAGGGGCACGAGCACGACTGCGGCAGACCGGGGATAAACGGCGGTTTTATCGCCAACCCGAACGTGAGGTTTGGGGTGAACTGCTTCGGCTATAAGCCGAAGATAACGCAGGAAGAGCAGGAGCTCATGGAAGACGCGTCTCCTTTCCCCAAGACACAGAAGGAGCTAGATTTCGAGAAGAAGGTCCAGCGGTGGAAGACGAGGCTTCCCGAGATACTTGTGGCGCCCTTCAACTCTCAGGAGTGGAGTCGTCCCTAGATGTCCAAGTGCGAGAGAAGGTAGCCTTGGTCCCCAGAAGAGGCAAAGTTGAAGAAGTCTGGAAACGCGATGACCGCCACCACGAAGACCAGGATGACTATGCATAGAGCGCTCCGACAGGACATCTGGGCGGGGCGGACAACGGCGCCGCGGCGCCCCCTGGGTTTGGGTATCCGCTTTATGGTCGAGTTGCAGACGATACACTTCAGGTGATGCTTATGCCTGTACCATCTGTTGAGGCAGTCCAGGTGGACAATGGCGCTGCAGTCGCATCTCCTGCAGTCGCTTTTGATGTCGCGCGTGTCCACGAGGTCTCCGGTTCCCTCGAAGCATATGCAGCACGCTAGGTTGTTCTCGATGTCGCCTTTCATTACGCGGTCTGGTTCGCAGTCGTGATTATTATTAAGGGGTTCATACATTAATAATAATTGCACACAAGTTAATTTCTGCGCGTTTTCTTGCCCTTCCCATTGCGCTTCCTGCGAGTTTTGGCTTTTCGTTTCTTCGGGTTGGCGTCCATTAGTCTATCGTACAGAGAGTCGGGGACAGGCTCACTGCGAAGGGTGGGTGGGGCCTCTCTGCCGAGTCTTCTCTCGAGGTGCTCCTGGAGGTAGAGAAGACCGGCGGGCACGACGAGGTCGCCGAGCGCTCCTCCCACTTGCCCGCCTTTCCCGCCGTATCCTAAAGGGCTGCCGTTTTTGAGTAGGATCGAGTTGACCTTCATTCCTCCGCTTTGAGCTATGTCCCGATCGTTCGAGTATACCATGTCCCTCGAGGCTTGCATCTTATAGTTAGCTCATATAAATTAATTCTCGAAAACCCGCTTAATGGCGAGTGCGACCTTCGGTTTGCGCTTGTTGCGCACGTAGTCGATGACAGCGTCGACCTCTCCGTCGTCGGTCATTATGTCGCCGAGGCACTCTCGCAGGAACTTGTAGGTAAGCGGGGGCGTTGTGCGGCTGTCCACGAACCGCAGACGGCTGTCGCTGAGCCGGACGGTCGCGGCGCTGAGCGAATTGTCCTGGACATGTCTTATTATGTGCTGTTCTGCCTCACCACGCTCTCGGCGGAGGTCCTTGAGATCTCCGTTTAGCTGAGTGATCCTCGTGTCTAGACCCGCCCACTCCCGGATGTGTTCTTCGAACGACATTTATGTACTTATCTGCCCATTTTAATATGTCCCTCACGCCGTCCCGCCGCGAGTGAAGTCGTTCTTGCTGCAAGCGGCGTTAGGCATGTTCCTGGCTGGCACGAGACCTCCGCTTACGCCAGACCCTTGGTCGCACTGGCAATATTTTATGTTGCCGGGCGCCCTTCCACGTCCAGGGAAGTATGCGGGTGGGAGGAAGTGGGCAGAGCATACCCCGCTGTCATATAGCTGCTGGTAGCGGTTGCTGGCGATACGGGAAGGGGGCGCAAGCAGGTTGCGTAGCGACTGGGCACTGAGCTTTGTCTTTCCAACCCTGGGGTAGTTCGAGCTGTGAGCGAAGTACTCCCTGCGCCGGTAGAATATAAGGATTGCGCAGAACAGCGCCAGCAGTAGCATCATGTGACTTGTCCTCATTATATAGACGGCAGATTAATTAATGGTTTAAGTAATCTATCGGTTTCCTGGTGGTTCCACTGCTTTACTTGCGGGATTTGCGGGATTTGCTGGACTTGCGGGATTTGCGTCGCTTCTGCATGCTCTTCTGCGTCATGAAAAGACCGAACGGCACCACAGCCTTGGCTATGGTGTGGGCGAGTCTGCCTCCGCGGCTGCTTCTGCGCTTGCTCTTGGTCTTCGACTTGCGTCTGGGATTGCGTTTGCCGGCCATTATACACTAACGCAATATTATTTCTAAAAGCGGCGATTATTTGTTGTGCGACTCGCGGAGGAGCAGTATGAATATCCCTAAAATCAGCAGAAACGATATGACCACAAGGACCAAGGATATGTAGATATACGGGGCCATGAATACAATTATGTAGTCGAGTAGCGGTCTGACTAGCTCCCTCAATTCCTCGCGGACGTCGGGTCTTCTCAGTACCTGCTTGCATTTTTCGATAAAGTCGCCGTACATATATACCTCTCAAACATTTTTGCGTCTTAATTAATACATAATTATCTAGCGTCCCATTAATGAACAGTAGCATCATCACTGACTTTGACAATTTCGATTTCGGCGATCTGGCTCTCGCGCAGCCGCATGCGGTCCAGGGAGGCACGTACTTCACCCGCCTGACGCGTGGTGGGGAGAACTTGTACATCCAGACGCCGAAGTGTCGCACGAAGCAGGGTGTCACACGGACCGAGCACAAAGTGTACACCGACCTCCTTTTCTCCCGGGAGGACGACGGCTTCGTCCGCTGGCTCGAAGGTTTAGAGTCTCGGTTGCAGGCCCTTGTGTATGACAAGCGCACGATGTGGTTCCATAACGACCTGGAGCTTGACGACATCGAGAGTGCATTCACTCCTGTCGCCCGGGTATATCGGTCGGGGAGGAACTATCTGGTGCGATGCAGCCTCGGCAAGAGCAATGGCACGGGTCTGAAGCAGGACATAAAGGTGTTCAACGAGTCAGAGAAGGACGTGCGACTCGACGACATCGAGCCGACCAATTCCGTCGTGACGATTCTTGAGATTTCCGGGATAAGATTTTCGAGCAGGAGTTTTCATGTGGATCTGCATGTGAAGCAGATGATGGTGTTCCAGGACAGCTCTCCGTTTAGCTCCTGCATGATCCGCGCGCCGGCCGGGGGAGCATCGACGGACGTGCCGGGGGAGGACGAGGCGTCTCTGTCGCACAGCGACGACGACGGCAGCGTGGAAGACGGCAGGGGCGCAGAGGCGCCGGAGAGAGGGGACGAGTCGGGTCCCGTGGAGGAAACTGTCCCTGCAAATGAGTCGGGCCCGGCAGAGAAAACGGTCCCTGTGGAGGCCGACACCGCCCCCGGAAAGGCGAATGAGGGCACGGGTCCCGCGGCGAGCGGTGCTGTCGCAGGGGTTAAGGACGACCTGGGGGACTCTAGCTCGGGGGCGGCCGACCATTTAGAGAAAGTCAGAGGCGACGGCGAGGCGCAGTGCCCTTTAGAGGAAGTGGAACTTACCTTTGACGTCGCCGACGACGAGATCCGGCTCAAGGACCCGAACGAGGTGTACATGCAGATATACATGGCCGCTCGCCAGAAGGCGAAGCTCGCGAGGAAAGCCGCGGTGGAGGCCTATCTAGAGGCAAAAAGCATTCGAAACACCTACCTTCTGGAGGAGCTCGACGATAGCGACGAGGAGGACATGCCGGACTTTAGTGAAAGTTAGGGGACCGGGATTCGCATTTTTATGCCAGGTGACCGGGGTTCGCTGAATATTAACCCTTGGCGCGAAAAAAATTTTATCGCGGGTTCTATATATATGTCAAAACAGATGTTTAGCACGGCGACATTACTATTCCTTTGCGCCATAGCGATCGCGGCGGCTCTCGCCCGCTACTCGGACTCTAAGGGGACCGAGTTCCTAACGGGCAAAGGTGCCGCCAGCGGCGGTGGGGCGAAGCCTGGCTATGAATTTGTTGGCAGCGAGGCCGGGGCCTCGGCGCCGGGCGTCCAGCAGGTCCGCGATGCCGCGGCCGGGGGGTCGGGGCCTGTGCAGCCCGCGACTCAATATGTAGGAACGAACGAGCACTACAAGGCCGTAAGCGGGGTCACGGCCAGCCAGGGGCTCCCGCCGAGCTGCAACGCACAGGAGTCGATCGACCCGAAGGAGCTGCTGCCATCCAGCGGCTCCGGTTGGGGCACTCCCAACCCGTCCTCGGCTCTCCAGAATGTCAACCTTCTGCAGGCTGGGTACCACATCGGTATCGACACCGTGGGGCAGTCTCTCCGCAACGCCAACCTCCAGGTGCGGTCCGAGCCTCCCAACCCACAGATGCAGGTCGGCCCGTGGATGAACACGACCATCGAGCCGGACCTCATGCGCGTCCCCCTCGAGCTTGGCTGCGGCTCCCAGTAAACCGCACACCTCTACCCGTGCCGCGGCTATAATGTAATCACTCCGGGTGATTAAATTATATTCAGGTCGTACTCTATGGCGGACGACGGGAAGACCGAGTCTACAGTGGTCCCCTTGTTCTACAAAGGATCAGAATTCTACCCGACTCTGATGGCATACTCCCAGCTGGTGACGCCGGTCGAGAGAACCATCTGGGTGTCCATATACGTCCTATTCTACGCGACCCTGTTTGCTCTTACCCGGCAGAGGGGACGAGACCTTCGCCTGGGCATTCTAGGCGGGTTTCTCTTCGGGATAGGGGCGTTCGTCGCTGAGTACTACCAGAAGGCCACTGACCAGTGGGTCGTCTTCAACGAGCTGGACGGCCATGCATACAGCGTCCCAGTCGACAGGAAACCGCCGATTGATAACAACTGGTCGATATACGTGGACGGCAGCGTCCTACCGGAGTCCACCGACATGGGATATTTCCTGGACTCGAAGACGTATGACTACAACGTGGCGAACAACGAGTTCACTACCATACCTCTCGCGTCCATATACACAGGAGTCTTCAAAAAAACCGTCAACATGGGAAGTCAGGCCGACCCCGTATTCTTCTCCGCGGTCAACGACTATATCGCCAAGAATAGTTTCTACATTGTTGTCACCGTGCTGGCGTGGGGTATGTTCATCATCAAGACGAAATGGTTCAGGTTCGTCATACTATTCTGGATTCTTCTAGCATTGATACTGTCCATCGTCACTGGGACCCTAATCGGCCAGTCGTGGGACATATACAATTCAAACTACATACTGCAGACGAAGAAGATACTCCTCGTGTTTTCGATATCGGTCGCCATAACTAGCGTCCTCATTGCCTGACCGCATTTCTTTCTGTCGTAAGTACAATGACAGGGGAACCAGTGACCGACAGCTCCGGCATACCGGAGGAATACAAAAGGTATTTCAGGAGAATCGACATGGCCACTCCTCAGTACAGAACGAGCGCAGCGTCGATTGTGATATGGTGCGGCATATCCGCATTCCTATACCGACAGCTGTCCGTCTCCGAGGACAGCAGCCCTGGCTATGTCATGCTGTATTTCACGTTCGCAATGCTTCCTTTGACGATATTCATCTACAAGATCTACAACGTGTACCACCGAGTGCACGTTCATGCCGTGCCTCTGGTTCCGCCGGATTACGGCGTCTGCTTCCGCCCTTGGCTGAGCTTGTCGGCGGAGGAGAAGCAGGCGGGAGCGCTCGGTGCGATCGACATGAAGTGCAACAAGATGAACCAGTCGAACTATACGTTCGCGTCGAGCCAAGAGATACAGAACAACACGTACTACCTGATCTATACCATGCTTACACTCACGCTCCTGTTCTTCCCACTGCCTCAGGACTACCCATTCAACAGAGACTCAAAGTTCGTCAAGGCGTTGATAAAGGTCAACATGCTGCTATGCCTACTGCTTCTAAGCTCACCCGTCTTTATGGGTCGGGTTGAGTCGTCTAACTTCGTTGTCGGGGATCTGGACACCGACGTCATGATCATGGTGTCCGACGTCCTCTTGATACTCATAGCGTTCATCTGCTACAAGGTCCTTAGCAAGGGGGGGCGGAGGTAGGATTTTATTTGTCCGCTCAGTATATATGGACAGAACCGACATAGTGTCGTATGTTCTCGTGGCCCTCGTGGGGTTTATCTGTCTCCAGATATATCTAGAATCGGATTACTTTAACCTAAAGTGCGTCGTGTCCGAGCGCGACGGCGGCAAGTACTGCGTGAGAGACAGGGAGAACCTGGAGTCGTCAGTTGATCTACTTGCCTTGACCACCGACCGGTGCAGGAAGGTTGTGGCCCACGTGGGGGGCAAGTATCCCGACGAAGAGAGGGTCAAACGCCTTGTTACCAACTTCAACCCTCAAAAGATATACGAGACGCTGCCGACGAGTGAGCACACCGCATACAGCGAGAACAAGGGGGAGAAGATAGCGTTTTGTCTCGGCAAGGAACGGAACTCCGACGAGCTCATTGACATCAACACACTGACGTTCGTTGCCTTGCACGAGCTGTCGCACATCATGACAGAGTCGGTAGGTCACACCGAAGAGTTCTGGACAAACTTCAAATTCCTAATCAAGGAGGCAGACGTCCTCGACGCATACAAGCCAATCGATTACAAGAAAGACCCCGTGCTATACTGTGGGATGAACATCACCGACAACCCGCTTTACGATTTTTGAATGTCTTGTACAGCAGGACCGTGCCACCGTCCACAGCGGTCTCCGTCTCGGTGCAAACGTAGCCCGGTGGGAGCTCCGGGAAGAAAACATCACACATGCACTCACTCTGCACCTCGGTGACTAGTATCGTATCTATGGTAAGGTCGCGCAGTGCCTCGCGATACACCTCGCGCCCGCCGATGATCCACAGCTCGCCGTATCCGTTTTCCTCGCAGTGCCGCACAGCACGAGTCATGCCGCTGAAGTACAGTTCGTCGCCAAACAAGGCGATGTCGTCTGCCGAGCGCGACAGCACGATGTTCTTGCGCCCTGGGAGAGGCTTCCTTGGTAGGCTGTCCCACGTTTTTCTTCCCATTATGACCGCGTTGTTGCCGTCACCTTTTGTCGCTTTAGAAAACTTCTGCAGGTCCTTGGGGAGGTGCCAGGGCATACTTCCCTGGTAGCCGATGCCTCGAGAGGCAGCCGTAAACGCCACAATAATGTTGATGTTCATATATATAAAATAATATGATTAGTTTATATATACATGTCGCAAACATTCAAAGTCAGTCTGTTGAATGGTGACAGAGTGATAAACAATATATACGTGTTTGCGGGCGCGCGGACCGGTCGCATTCAGGGAGCGACTGGCGGACTGTCGGCGCTGTTCGCCCGCGATCCGCGCCACGAGGTGTTTTCCTCGATCTTCACGGACGCGGAACTGGATGCCATATCCGGCAACGGAATTGACGTGCGGTTCGTGGAGGACAGCTTGTATCTCGACGACACCCTCGGGGCTGTAAAGCTGAAGATACTGCAAGCGTTGGGTCGGGAGGCGTCGGTCGAGGAGATGTATCTGTTCACGACGGCCCGTCGGTCGCTGAACCCAGTGAAGGCCTACGAGACGATGACCCAGAACGGCCGCCTCGAGCTCACCCGCGACCGCATGATCCAGTTTCTGTCCAACCTCGACCTCGACATCTCCTCACTCGAGCCAAGGGACGTGTACGACTACAACGACGTGCTAGGGCTCGACATCCAGAAGCGACCGGTCATGGTGAAGGAGCCAGTAGGGCAGGAGTTCTTCGCGGTCGAGGGTAGATACCTCTACACTGTAAACCCCTTTGACACACTCGTCTACGATGAATTTCTTGAGAAGTATGCGGACGACACGATAACGACCCTTAACGCCGGTCTGCTTCTGGACTCTCTGCCTCTCGAGAGCAACATGTTGTACCTGTGTCTGGCCGAGGACGTTTACAAGTATGCCTCAGGTATGGGCTTGTCCTTGGCAACCACCACTAAAGTGTACTACCCGTTTCTCCTGCGAAAGGGCATAACGGACGCTGCAAGTCTCGCCGAGCGGAAGCTCTCCCTGGTCGAGGCGAGCCGGGAGCTGCTGTCGTCGAAAACGACGTCTCAGTTCAAAAACGTAGCGTTGTTTCACGACATATACCGGGAGCGCACCACCGAGCTCAGCTACCTTGAGTATGGGATAGCGTATGTGAGCTTTGTCATCAAGCCACCATACAAGTTCAACCTGCCCTTGGACACGATATTCAAGATCATACACGCCACACAGTCGGTCCCTCTCATAAAGTACAACCCGGGACCCCGTCAGGAGAAGATTTACAAGCTGTACACGGACAAGATAGCCAGGAACGGCAAGAAGATACCCTACCTCAGCAAAGGGGCGATATTCCGGCTTATGCGCACCATGGGCAGGACAAAGACCGTCGCCGTGTACACGGAGCATCCGTATCAGGGTTCGGTCGTGCAGATCATATGCGATTTCGGCAGCGACGGGTCCGTGCAGACGGTCGTCGAGTCGAAGCAGCCGCTTCCGCGGGGCGCTTGCGAGGGGATAATACGAGACGCGGTCAACCCTGTGCTTGAGACCGTGCGCGACTTCCTGGAACAGAGTGGCTACGAGATGTCTTCGTTCAGCGACTTTGCGTCGCCTAGCGTCGAGATCTTTCGGTTGCGCCACGTTTCCCAGCTCTCGATCACCAAGAACATACGCTTGGCTAAGTTCATGGGGTGCCTGTCGAGCGTGTTCAACGTCCTAGAGAGCGACCTCAAGACCGGAATCCTCATGAGATACAAGAGGGTAGCGAACTACAACGAAATGGACAACATAACCGCTTTTATGACCGAGCAGCTCAAAATCGGCATGGGCGACGCCGAGCTGGTCGAGAGTCTCGTGCAGAACTTTGCCATCAAGGTCGACGATGCGAAACGCCGACTCGCCGCGCTTCTGGGCGAGTTCCAGGTGGAACGGGGTCTGTATGCCAACAAACGCCTACGGGTCAGGAACAACCCGGGCTTCCCTGTGAGGATAATGCAGGACAAGTTCAAGAACGACATATTCATGGAGATTGACAACGTCGACAACATACACTACCTGGAAACCATACCGATATACCTGGATTCGCTCATTCGTATCACGCAGGACATCGCGTCGACCATGGTGCCGGCGGCCCAGATACTCCAGGTGTGCAGTTCGCGCTCGGGGGAGGACGTAGCGGTTCTGGAGGACATCGTCGCCTCCGCGGAGGCAGACGGAATGCAGCAAGTCGAGGAACTGCAATTTGGCGACGACCCTGATGTCGGTAGCGAGGATGCAGACGATCTGCTGGACTTCATGGCGGGGGACACGGATGATGCCGACGAGTCGGGAGGAGTCGAGGACGCGGCCGACGCGATCCTCGAGGCGGGGGAAGACCTGCTGTCGAAGACGCTGCGGTTTCAGTCGACGGGCGGTCAAGCGACCTCCACCTCAGGTAGCTCGCTGGAGAGCGCCGCAGACGACGATCTGCTGGACTTGCTGGACTTCATGCCCGAGGCCGCCGAGGAGCCGCCTGCCGACAGTCCGCCCGCCCCGACCGAGGGGTCTCTCGGGGAAGCCGTGGCCGGTCCCCTGGCGCCCCCGAGCGATTCGTCCGAGGGCGACATTGCCTCCCTGGAGGCGTCGGCGCAAGCTGTCGTGGAGAGCGCCGCCGAGGAAGTGCAGGGCACCGTCGAGGATGCGGCCGAGACCGCACAGAGCGTCGCCGAGGATGCGGCCGAGGAAGTGCAGAGCGCCGCCGAGGACGCGGCCGAGACCGTGCAGGGCGCCGTCGGGGACGCGGCCGAGACCGCACAGAGCGTGGCCGAGGATGTGCAGGGCGCTG
>Ga0233412_10000140_pt1 | contig 39847 bp, 66 predicted proteins | sample Na_anoxic_4_MG_FD_180667 | JGI IMG/M metagenome (GOLD analysis project Ga0233412, IMG submission 180667) | Seawater microbial communities from Saanich Inlet, British Columbia, Canada - Na_anoxic_4_MG | ecosystem: Environmental > Aquatic > Marine > Inlet | place: Canada: British Columbia... | reverse complement strand
AATTTGTTTACATAATGGACAATGTGAGCTAATATTGTTGTGTTGATTTGTTGGGGAATGAATTAACAAGAAAGCTTAGACGAAACACCGCGCCAATTTATTTGGTTTCCCCCACGGTGCTTTCTCTAAGCTTTTTTTATATCTGTCATTCCAGCATGAATTAACCGTGTCTTTATAAAGCGGTTTACCACGATAAACTAAATCCTTGTTTGAGCATCAAAGCTGTTGCGATATTGCTATACAAACAGAATTGTAATTAAATCTATGCTCTGCTTGCCCTTTGCAACATAGTCCCAATTTTGAGCCGTGTATTGCGGATCAGGTTTCACAAATTATCGTGTTACAAGCTTTAGAAATAAAGCTGGTGGGGGAAAGTTTAGTACCCGTCTAAGTAATTAGACCAATTTGATAGATATAGTTATTTTATAGCTCACTAGACAAGCAATTACTTCAAGCTTAGATAGTTATCAGATGGGGGAAAAAGGGTTTATTGTAAGTTTAATTCACCAAAGAGCATTAATTAACCAACGAAGGAAAGAAGATGAAACCTATCAATACCCAATAACCGATAGATATTACCGTCTGGCACTAAATAAAGTTTAGGCTGATAATGTGGTACGTTTAAATAAAAGGAAAGCAAAATGAACAATGAACAGCAAGTTATCACCGATTCACAGGAGATTGCAAAGGTAATGGGTGAAGATTATCCAGTAAAGGGAGCTGATGTTAATTTCAAAGGCGTAGGCGCCACACCACCAGTTGACGAAAGATACCGCATAGAGTATCGGTGCAATATAAACGGCCTTACAGTTGCGGAATTTACGCTTAAATTTGAAACCGAGCTTGAATACTGCGGTTTAGATAAAGATGGGCATTGCTTGGCTATCGATAAGTCTGAATTCGTGGCGCTCCACGCTTTTAAATCGGAGCTGGATATTGCCGAAGAAAAGCAGGTTGAAGAGGTGTCGAAACTGCTAAGCAAGAATGGAATGAGTCACGACACAATTTGGATTAAATGCCTGCAATCTCACGGGATGCTTGCCGGAATTAAACTGTAAGTTACCAGTTAACTGATTAAGGAGATAAATATGAACAGCATTAAATGGTGGTTGTTTAGAATTATAGTCGCGTATTACTTTTATAAAACAATGCGCAATCACGGGTATGGATTGAGCTGGAGCTGGAATTATTCAGATTCGTTTGATAACTTCTTTGACTGTGCAGAATGGAGCACTATACGCGAAGATGCTGAAGAGGCTGTTTACGAGGAGTTGAGTTGCTGGGACTAGCTAAATAGCAAACTAAAAACTAGCCGCGCTCATAAGCGCGGCTTTTTGTTACATGCAATTTTACTACGTGATTGGAGCGTTATTTTTAATAACAGATAATGTTTGACCCCAAATTATTGCGCTAGCCCCTATTGGTGTCATGTAAACAGAAATAGGCAACCCAACAATAGCCGCTGTTGCTGGTATTGAAAACGATATCGACACATCTTCGTCTGCAAGGTCTTTTGCAAATCTCAAATTTCTTGAGAATATAGATATTGGTGATCCACCGTTCTGCGCTATAAACTCAATCAAATAGCGTTTATCTCTAACGGATGGCCTTGTAAATATTCGCAATGTTATGCTGTAAACGCCGTCCTCCTGGTCAAGTATTGCTTCACCATCTGGATGATTAATAAATTCAACCACAGTTGACGGGAGATTAGACTCGTTACCACCAAGCCCATCGTTTGTTATTTTAGTCTGGACGCCGGCTGCCGCTGCTATTTCATCAACCGTCTTTGTAGAGCTATCTGTTGAAATCTCATAACCGTTAGTGTTATTGATCTGTAGTAGTGTTGGTAGCGCCGATAACTTACTTCGCTCTATAGTTGACATGACAACCCCAGAGCCAGTGTTTGTGATTTCACTAACTTTTGTTTTCTCTGCATCAGTAAATGCATTTGTATCTGGATTTGATTCGTACAACGCCTTAATTGTTGCAGCGTCAAGGTTGCGGTTGAGTATTGTCCAATCCCCCTCTACTTGTGGGTCGTCAACTTCCGAAATCAAAGCATCGCCAACCAATACAGGCACTGAAAAGAAGTCGCCAGCAACGGTAACCGTATAAAAATATCCAGTTATCACTCCAGTTGGCGCGGTCTCAAGGTTTGGCGTGTTTGTTGATGCATCATAACCACCCTTGTACTGCAATTGAGCCGTAACTGAGTCATCGACATACTTTTTAACCGACTGCTGCGTAGGTATTTTAGTTGGTGAGTCAGAAATCATATTATCTTCATCAATAACAAAGTTCATACCTAACGTGCTGTTGGTTCGATTCTGTACTACTGGGTCGTCTATAAAATCAAAGAATCCGACCTTAAAGAATGGTAATCCAGTTGTTAAGTTTCCCTTAAGACGCACATCGCCATCTGCACTGGAAACACTAAACTCATAGTTCCCACCTACAAAAGCATCAACAGGAACATTACCTACTGTGTTTTGTAGGTCTATAACCGTTTCAACATCAGCAGTAAGGGTTCCTAGCTTAACACTGAAGAAGTCTTTTCCGTCACGCTTCACCGACGCATTCACATTGGTTATGGTGACGTCCGCCTCAAGTGTTACTTTCACGATACGCAAATCTTGATTTGGATTGGAAATCCACGTTGGGTTTATAAGAACATCTGCCTTGCTTAGCTCTCTACTGGACTCCTGTTCAATTCCAACAGTAAACCTTGATGTTGACTCGTTTGTCTGGTTGTCAATCCATGTCGGGCTAAAGTGGTGATTGTCTACAAGATTTGTAAATATGACATTCTCACCGCCGGAAGATATATCATGAGCGTCACCAAGCCTAAAGGTGCCAGTTCCAGAGTTCATTAGTCCAGTGGTTACTATATCCTTGCTTCCAAAGTCTACCACTGTATCGCTGTTTGTATCACCAGTGCCCACTAGTTCCGTGCCGCCAGGATTAGCCTTTACCATTTCATTGTCAGCCAGCACTCCAGAATCAGGGGATGGAACTCCGCCTGTGCCGCTAGCATTTGATTCCGCATCATTCCAACTCATACAGCCGCCTTAACGTTGATTTCACAGCCCAATAGCGAATAGACAAACGCGCCTAAATCTCCAGTTTCGTTTACAATTTCTTTGTTTGCTTTCAGATCTCGATAACCTGATGCTGTGTCAATCTTTGCCGGTGCAACTGCGCCAGCATAAAAAGACGCTACACCCTGTCCAATCATACCAGCGTTAATTTTATCGCCAACCGATATGCCAGCAGCAATAACGCCAGGGTCGGCGTAAATATCTGTAATGGTATCGGGTTGTATTACTATGTTAGGTATTGTATCAGCCATAATTATTCCTCAATTGAATCGTTTAAATCATCATCATCGACACTTAGATCGATATCGTCTGTTTCTATTTCATCCAGCCCTACAGCCTTAAATACCGACTCTGCAATCACTTCATCAGCTCCGATAGTAGAAAGCCCTTCAGTTGCTGATTTAAACGCATCAGCTTTGTTTTTCATCGACTCGCTTGCTTCTTTTTCGCTTAGCGATGATTGCACAGGCCAGATTACTTCCGCATTGTCAGGTAGCTCTAAAATACCAGCTTCGTCAAGTATTGATAATGCATCTAATAGCCACGGCGTACACTCTTGCTCTTGGCGGTCATTTACTAACGCGTTCCAAGTTGCTTTATCTTCTGAGCCTGTAACACTCCCACCAGCTTTAGTTGTAAGTATTCGAACAGGTATTCCAGTTGTTCCGGCGATCTCTTCTACTGCAATATCAAACGCATCACGAGGGCTAGACATTGCAGGCTGTAGCATGTTGGCTTTCATGTTGTTTAAGCGCAAAGTATCTTCGAGGCCGTTCTGGAAGTTTTCAACGTTTTCTTTTAATGCTTCCCTTGCCTCTTTGTTTGTTGATACCTTCGAGCCGTCAGCAGCTTCAAGCGCTAATTTTTGACGGGAATTTCTATAGTAGGATTCGCCACTTGAGCCGCGCACTTTTTCTTTATCTGTTACGGCATTCCAAGGAGCTTCTAAAGCACTGCAACCCTCTAGGCTATTTGATAGCGCACCCTCTGCAAGATGTACTACACGTGAATAATGCACTCTGATAGCTGAAACGTTAGCGGCTAATTTACTATAGCCGTTAACGCGAGATTGAAGCGTGTACATAACAGGTAGATTGTAACGAGGTGATGCTGGATCAGTATCCCATTGCACAACCTCGATGCCGTCCTCTTCGTAAACGTTAAAGTACAAGCCTTTGAAATTATCTTTATTTGCTGAACCGATTGGAAGTGATGGATCTAGCCCATCAGGTATGCCAACAAATAAAACTGAAAAGCTGCCAATTCTATTGGCAATATCAACACGCTCGAAAGCACGGAAAAATTTAGCCTTTTTAAGCGCGTTTAGTTGATCGACCAAAACTAGATCATTGTTAACTTTAATCTCTGGCATATCACGCCAACATGATTTAGCAACCTTGGCAACAACAGTGTTAGCTATGCCGCCGCGCTTATACATGCCCTTGAAGTCATCAAAGCAAAGCACGTCTCCATAGCCAAACAATTCATTGAAGTTTCGCTTGCCATTTGGCGAAACACCAAACGAGCCGCTACTTCCGCGCGTGAATATTTGGCTAACGGCATTTAAAACTTGCCCTAAATAGTTATCAGCTTGTTGATTTTTAGCAGTGTACTCGATAACGCTTTCTTTTTTCTTTGTAAATGGGAATTTCATATTTTCACCAGTTGTTTACCAATCCCAGCCGCCTGATTCTTGCTGTTCAGCTTCAGAAGCATACGCCGCAATAAATGCATCGGCATCATTTGGGGAATCAACTTCGCGTTTTTTCAAATCTTCTTTTGATTCTACCATTACTTTGCCATTCTTGCTAAATTTACGTCGAGGTGTTGACAATTCAGTAACTAGGTTTGCAAGGTTTGCCATATCAGAGCTAATACTGATAAGCTCATGCTCTTTAAACTCGTAGCCTTTCACAACTGCATTATAGGTATTTCTAAACCTATCAGCTATCGTCCACCACTCCTGCGCCTTTAAATTCTCGAAGAAATCTTTATTGGTCACACCATCTTCTGTTGCTTCGTCGCTTGGATCTGGTTCAATGTAGTAATCATCAGGGTTTATTATTTTACCACTGGCTATAAATTTACCATATCTTACGGCTATATGACTTGGATCGCTCTCTTCTGCATCTTCGTTTATTTCTTTAAACTTTGCGCCACAAGTCGCACCAACGCCAATAGAATCATATCTAATCTTTGCCTTGTACTTGTCAGCCTCACTATATACGCGCTTGCAGCTATCTAAAAGCTCGTCTTCTTTCGCTTTCCAGTGCTCACCCCATACCGCAACAATGCCTTTGCGCCGTATCTGAGAGTTTAAATCTTTGCCACCGTCTGCAACATCATATCCAATTTGACTGTCGCCCTTAACTTCAATGCCTAATTTAATGTGAGCGTCGATAGCCGCTTCTATCCAAGAGCGCTTAATAACAACGTCATCATCATCTTTCTTCGGAACACCTAAATAAATATGCTCAAACTCATCATAGTCCGAATCTCTTAATCGGTTTATTTTTCTTATCATTGAGTTAGACAAAAACGGGTTGCGGTCATAGTTAATTTGCTCGACCAATACGCCGTTATCTAGATCGTGCCTAAATGTTTCAACGAAATCAGATACAAGTCGAGGGTTGTATAATATCCAGCATTCCGCACCCTCCGACCTTATTGTCGGCTCGATAACACTCCATTGGTCCTTAGTTAAACCCTCACCCTCTTCAATCCAGCCAATATCAGCACCCTCAAAGCCTTTTATCTCTGCAATATCTCGATGTATACCGTAAAAATGGAAGCTAGAGCCTGTTTTCTTGTGGCGTATTTCTGAAGCTAATATGTCGAATTGATCTTTAAGCCCGAATCTTTCTATCTGAATGCACAAGATAGCATAAACAGATTCTTTGATTTTATTTTGAAATTGCCTCATGCATAAGAATTTAACTGTATACCTGGAAGCTAAGAACACGGCAAAGCCTGCGCAATCCCATGTTTTAGACGAAGCCCTGCCGCCTTTTAAAACCTTGGTGTCTGCTTTGGTTTTCCAAAACTTTTTAAGGTTAGGGTTGAGCGTTGCCGTCATTCTTCGTCACTGTAAAAGTCGTTGAAGTTTTTAGGTGTCATTGTCCCATCGCTAGAAGTTAAATCTAGTTTGCTTGCTGAGTCCCACCCTTGCATTGTTGATAGCTGTTTAATTGCGCCTTGCTGATCATGCAACTCAATTTTAGGGCCGCTCTTTGTCATTGTTACTGATTTAATGCAAGCCATTACATCTGGGTCAATATCATCACTATCCTTCATCTTCCAGACTGTGCCGATAATATCATTACCCTCTTCGTCCTCGCCTACGCGAACCTGAGAGAACGTTGCAATATCTGATATCTTTACACGCGCATTCTTAGAAAGTATCGTCATGGCCTCGTCACGGCTCATAATTGCCTCATTAACGACAACTGGCTTCATTGAATCCATAAAAGCAACTACGTCACGATTTATCAAGATTTGACCTACGCTTGTTCTCATTGCCGTATCAGTCTTCGCCTTGCCTTTTGAATTCTTATAGGCATCAATATCATTCATTCCAGATATAGAATTGAGCGCTATCTCTTGCTGTAAAGTTGTTAATTTATCAAATAGCGATTTTTGATTTTCATCCATTTCAAACATCGCTTACCCCCTTATTGAATTTGTATTCACTTTTAATGGTGTATTGCCGTGTATTTTCCAATGATTATGATTTGCTAGTCAAAATCTATGAATATTTAATTACTATTGCATTATTTATTTTACCACAACAACGCAAAAAGCGACAATTAAGTCGCTTTGGTTGGTTTGTAAGTTTACTTACATCCTAGATTCAAGCAGCGACTGCTTGGTAGGAAATAGTTTTGCTGAGTCAATCTCTTCGCCGCTTGATTGGTCAAAATATCCGATTGTTCTTGATACCTTGTAATCTATTATAATCTCCTTCTTATTGCCAAAGTTCATCCAACCGCATCTATTAAAGCCTTTTATATTTATACCAACAATTCTAACCTCTATCGGCCTATTGTGCTCCATAAGCCATACTTTCTGCCACAACTCGTAACCGCCATGCGTAGGGCATACCATGCCTTCTTCAAAGTTATTTAGCGTTTGCTCACCTTCTCTCATCACTAGCCCCTAATTTAATCTACAAAACTCACCAATAGCATAAGCGGCCACCAGTGACGCTGGAATTATTAACACCACAAGTAGCATTTTTATATCTTCGGTCATCGTGTTTACTCCCTAGTCAACTTCAGCTAAAGCAGTCGCTTGTATGCGCCCCTCTTTCTTGTTTCATAAAATGCATTATGCCATGCAACATGCTCTTTCTTTCTTCGCTTTCTGTCATATGGATTGTCTGTGATAGCATGTGTATGAACATTCATACTAAGCCATCTTTTCTTCGCATTGGCAGACTGGGCCCCAAGCATTGTTGCTGTTTTTATCGATTCGCCCATTATCCTATCCTTTTAAATAAAGCTCTTTAAACTGAGCTATCACATCTACATGAAACAACCATTCGCCACACCTTAGCTTAGGCGGCATATAGGTATCTCGACTTATATTGAACAACACCATGCTAGTGCTAACAGTCTTTTTAATTACAGTTGGTAACCCCGCTTCTTCTACTGATAAGTATTTATTCATTGCCATCACCTTGCATCAACAGCCAAACGATAGCGGCGGCGCGTAGTGTACTTTCGTTGTAAGCAGAGATATTCCCAGAGCCGTTGTGATTATCTGCTTGTCTATGTTTCTCATAGTCGGTACATGCGCCATTAAAAACATTATCATTTATAAAGCTGATTCCAGACTTAACCGCTAAACGCCCCATATCTGACCAGTTGTTGCAGAAATCAAGCGGATACATAGATACTATATCGTTAACCATAACGGCGCTATCTATATCCTTCACATCCTGATTATCTTCTATAATAACTGGTAGCGTTTCGCATATTAGCCTGTTAATCTCAAAATCACTCAACTGCTCTAATTCTTCTTTATTCATACTTCCTCCTGGTTAGATTTTATTATCAGCTATCTAACAGTAAAAGTTAAATACCGTTTTGGAATATAAAGGCTCGTTCTTATAACAATAAGTTTCAGGCATAAAAAAGCCGTCTAGTATGGTCGACGGCTTATCTATTGAATTTGCGCAGAGGTTTCAATTCCTCCCAATGAACATACGACTTTGCATTCACAGTCATCCAGTGTTTTCTCGTTGAAAAGTACATCAACAGCGATAAATCCGTTTATCTAATTACACTGGCTGTCATTTGGCTATATATGCACGTTATAGCGTGGAAATTTTTAAATGCTTAACTCTCTGTTTGTTGGTCGTCTAACTGTTTTAATTCTTTGTTGCTGTGCGCGCCTATTACTTATTCTTGATACGTCATTTAGAGATACAACTCCACATAGAATAATCAGCAATATTAATATAGCGTCTTTAATCTTTTGACTCATTAGCCTTTCTCATTATCTCGTTGCGTTCTTTCGCTATCTTGATGTCGCACCGTTTGCCCCAATAATTCAGAGCCAGCGAACCCACACCCGTTGCGAATACAATTATAACAGTTAGGGCCACTGAATTTGTCTCTATCCAGCCTAGCCACCCCATCCCTGCCCCTGCCAGAGTTACGCCAGTGAGGGCATTCGATGCCGGTTGATGCATTGCCATTTAATTTCCTTAGCATAAATTTAACAAGTGGCATTATCCAGTTGTAACTTATAGCTATTAATGTAAAAAAATAAAGTATTTTATCGCCATGTCGCGCCAAATAACCAAGCATTCGACGCTCCTCTGGTCTGCTTATTATGTAATCATAGCAGTTTTACTTTAATCACTCCACTTTAGCGTTTTACGCCATTAACAATCTTCATTGTAAAGTAGAACGCGATCACAATAGCGAACGGAGTGTTCACAATATCGATCATAAACTGCGATATCTCGTTAGACAGCAACACAACTCGATTTAAAACTTCATCTCCGTTCGAGTCGTAAACCAAGGCAAAGCATAACCGCCCAATTACTTTAAATAACAACCAGAAGAAAGCCAACATAGCCCATGCAAGAGTTATCACAACAGCAATAAATCTGCGCGGTATCGATTGGTGTTTTGTTGCTTCCTGGTACTTGATTAATAAGTCCATCGCATCTGAAGGGAGAATATCAGTTCCGGCGATCTTTTTTACTATGCCATTAACCGTATCTGAAACGCCAGTGAAGCCCATTACAGCCTTGATTCCCGTCATGATACCCATAACTATTCCTCTATCACTAGTTTAAACGTATCAACTGGAATGAGTGATAGCATTGCTTTTAGTGTATTTTTAGAGTTGGCGATATCAATCTTGCCATCCCCATCAATATCTTTTAGGGCGTCACCGACAAGAATACACCCTTTGATTTGTCTAGTAAAGTTTCCAGCGTGAACCCTAACAAAGCTACGACCTTCAACGTCTTGAATCTCAATGCAATCACCCAAAGATGGGCTTTTTATCTTTCTGCAATTGTACTCACCAGTAGGTATGCAGCTAATGTTTTGAGCGTTATCTAACCACGGCAATTCAAGTGTAAAGCAAGTAAAATTACCAAAGCTTAACTGTCCAATCGTTCTGTTTTCATCGCCATGCAATCGCAAAATCTCAAGTTTCATTTTATCTTTCCTTGCCTCGATTTTTAGATTTTCAAGGTTTGTTAATATTGTTTTAAATTCAATTACCATACGTCAGAAAATCGCGTCATTTCGCGCCATTCCTCGTGTTTAATTAAAAACCATGTTCTACGTCTAAATGCTGATTTTACGCTGCGCTTCATGGCAAATCCTTTTAAGTTGGTAGCGAACCACGCCAAACAAAGTCACAAGACATTGTGCTTAATAGTTAAATTATGCGTATGGCGTAGCTCACAATTTGAGTGATAATTATAGCATTAAATCAGCTTGCCGTCAGAATCGATTTTGCGCGCATCATGAGCAAGTATACTTTTTGATACCCCGCTATGCTTTACAAATATCCTATCGCCAACCTTCCGCAAAACTTCAACCACTAATCCAGCTTCAAACGAGTTACACGATCTAATCACTTGCACGTAACTTCCTGTAGATATGCACATAATGAACCCCTTTAATTAATCTATATATGTAATTGCTCTAAGTCGTAAACTCGCTCTCTAAGTACTTTTATTGTCTCGGAATGCTTATTTATTACCCTTATTGAGTCGTTAGCAATGGCCTTTGACTCAAACATGTTAACCGATGAGACTACCGTGCTTAATGCCAATATTAATATTGAGACTGAGTGAAGGTTTGATATCTTTTTCATTGCATTTACCCTTAGTTAATATGGACCAAGCGTCCACGCCAGCAAAAAAGCACAGTGCTAACTCCGTTAAAATTGCAAGCTGCTTAGTTGTTAGATTTTTCATTATCATCGCCTTTTGGCTTGCTGCTGTCGATACATTGGTGATCATGCAGCATTGCATACATTGAATCTTCTTCTGCTTCTTCGTGTTTTGTGAATTGATTTGCAAGTTTCATTTTAAGCGCTCCATTTTAGTTAATTAATAGTTATCTGTTTACAGATTTAGTGTAGTAAAGCTCGAAATATTTATCTAGTTTATTTGCAACTTTATTTAATGTTTTTAAATCCCTGCTGAAGTTGCTTTTGGTTACGCCATTTAACGCGCACGATACGGTTGCAGGGTGTCCAGTTACAAGGTGATCAATCAATGCACCTTCCATGTTTTCGCTGGTCATATCAGTAAGGCTTAAAAGTATTTTTACACCTTCTGCTTTTTCAGTTCCAGCGCATAATATATTTTCGATTTGTGCAGCCATAACTAATTCACCCAGCCATTGCTTGCACGTTTCAATCTGTCGTCAATTTCGTCGATGCTCATTTGTTTGCGCAGAGTAAATAGATAATTTACATCTCTATTTTTAATCGCCTTTGTGCATTCAACCGTATTAGCAAAACATGATTTTAACTTGCCAATTTCTGCAAATACTGCGATACCGCCAGTTGCTGTTAATGCTCGCGCTTTGATCTGCGCTACCGTTGCTTCGTTTAAATTAATGCTTATGCTCATTTTACTTCTCCATTAGTTAGTTGATATAGCAATAATAGGCTGATTGCTTATTATTGCTAATCGTTTAAATTGATTGATATTTACAGTTTGATAGGCTTTTACTATCGCTGTTGATATTGCTGCTGCTGTTGTTGATATTGCGGCGCTTGTTGCTGTGGTACCTGTTGCTGCTGATATTGCGGCGCTTGTTGCGTAGCCTGTTGATTTGGATTAAAGAAGTTCTCCAATCTAGCGTTATCCATTTTTAATTTTGGATAGTCAGGATTGCTAATATCTATCTTTAGCTTTTCACAGCTAACAACTACAAACGCACCTTCTTGTATTGCTTTTGTGTGAAAATCAATTGCGCCTTGTGTTTTAGGGAAGAAAGCGACGCTGTAATTTGTGTAACCGTCTTGCTCCTCTCCATACCCTTTAATAAACTCGCTAACCTCAAAAAAGAAAGCTGTATATTGCCCGTTTGCGTTTTGGCCTTGCTGGATTTTAGGCGCTCGTGTAATTTTACCGCTTACTGTGTGTGACATGTTTATTTACTCCGTTGATTAAAAGTTAAGTGTTACGTTTGAAATTTTATTGTCTCTGATTGCTTTTACAGCGCTCACGGCTTGATCTTCTGTTAGGCCTGCAAACTGTATTAGCGCCTCTTTTGCTGCCTTGCATGTAGCTGTGACATAGCTTTGATTTGCCAATCTAGCAGACTCTTCATCTTTAATGCGCTGCTGCTCTGCATTTTGTTTGTTTATTTGCTCTTGCTTGGCTTGTTTAACATCGTGCAGTCGTTTTTCCTCTGCTTCTACAGCATAACGCTCCGCCTTTGCTGTTGCTTGCTCAATCGCCTCAGCCTTAATATCTTCATCGCGTTTATTTTGCGCTGCTAATAACTCGGCTTTCTCTGCTGCGTAAACCTTGTTATACATAATTGCATCGGCGTGATCAATTTCAATCTGAATCGCCAACTCTTCCGCTTCTTTTATTGCCTTTTCTTCTGAAAGTATTTTTGCTCGCTCTTCCTTGTGATTGTTGATTAAAATCATAAAAGGAGAGTTTGCATCCTCTAGTCGCTGCTTTATTGCAGATGCCTCCGCCTCAACTTTGGTCTTGTATTCCTTTGATTCGTCAATACGTTTTCTATCAATGGCCTTTAGTAGCTGCTGGATATCGTAAGCTTTATCCTTTACGAATTTGCGCTCGTCTTTATTGTTCATGTCAACATAAAGGCCGTCGTATTTTTCAGCGGATCGCTCCAACTGCTGCAATGCCTCCTCTGTTGTTATTTCATTGAATATTGCAATTTGCATATTATTTTCCTTGTAGTTTGTTTTGTAAATCTGCGCCTAATTGCGCCCATTTCTCAGAGATAACACCACTCCAATTTGATTGAATCCAGTTGCTATCTCCGTTTTTAACGGCATCTTTTATTCTTTCAATATCACTATCAGTAGGCGCAAACTCTGCCATCATGTCATTGACATAGCGTGTGTCGTCAAATAGCCCCATGAAGATATCAGCGTTAAACCCTAGCTTTGATAACGCCTTAGTTAGCGCGTCCGTTTCAACTTTCTTTGCAAAGTCATCATCTATCTTTGTTTTTGCGTTATCTTTGTAAGCGCCTATCGAGTTAATAATAGGGAATTCCCCACCAGGGAAAAAGAACACGCCTTTAAAAATAACAAGTCCAATGCTTAGCATTGAGTAGTCAAGATCTATCGATTTAAACCCCCATTTCTCTCCATACGCACCAAACTGCTCGGTTGCGTTCTTGACCTGGTACTGTGGCGCAATGGATGTGATCTTATTGCCTTTTACGTTAGCTTTCTTTGTATATGCTGGGTTTGTCTTTTCTACCGCGCCCCATAATTTTAAATTATCGCTCATAACACCCCCTTAAAATGGCTCTGGCGCATCGTCTTTAATGAACTCACTACAATCTGGCGTAGCACTAGCGACAATATGTGCAATGTTCGCCTTGTGATTTATAGCCTCCTTTGCAATGCGCGCCTTGCGCTTTGCTTTGTACTCTTCTTTTGTTAGCATCTTACACGCCCTCCTTATCAATACATTTTTCAGCAATGTCTAAACAATACTCGTAGAATTTACTTTCCATATCTTTTTGCATTAACGATGAATCACCGCCAATCATAGAGATCATTGCAGCTGTACCGATACAAACGTCAGCTATAAAATCATCCATATTCCAGTATGTTTTTGAAGCGTCCAGGCAGCCTTGCTTCATATCGCCGCTTGGCTGATAAAAACTTTCACGCTTCAGCTTGCTTGCTATCTTTTCAGATAACTCAGCAACCGCAGCTTCTCGCGCTTCATCTTTTTCAATATCAGCGATGTGATTATTTAGTTTAATCTCGTCCCAGCTCATTTCATGTACTCCGATAAAATTAATAATAAGATAAATACAGATGGCATTAAAATAACGATTGTTACGAACTCAGCAAGCAGAGTTAAAAAACCTTTCTTTTTGTACTCAGATTTTAAGCTTGCTTTTAGCTCATCGTTGATTAACCCGGTAATGAACAACAATGCACCTGCTGCTTTTTCCTGTAAATAAACAAACGTTTTTGAGTTGGTTAGTTTATTTAAAAGTTTATGTAAATATTTCATTGCCTTCCCCTTGTTAAATTTAACCATTACAGCGCGCTTAATGTTTCGATTGCTTCTTTGATTTTACCTTGTGACTCGATAGCTTTTAATTTGCTGTGTGTTAGTTGCATGGGGCCGCGTTTAATACTTAGTGTAATGCCGCTTAATGCTTCATTAAGTTGATCTAATAATTGCTCTTTAATTTCGCTATTCATTTTAAATCCTTAGTAGTGGTTGGTTGATGCAGTGAATAGTAGGCTTGTTGTTTTATGATGTCAAACTTTATTTGTATTATTTTAAAGTTTATTTTAAATCACTAAATAGATTGCTTTATTAAAGAAAAGGTATTACTATTTTTGTTATTCAATAAATGCAGAGGTAAATATGACTTTAAAAGACTATATATATAAACACTATCGAAACAGCCAGAAAGATTTTGCAGAAGCTATTGGGCGATCGCCTCAAATGGTTACCCACTACATAAAGCAAGATTATAGAGTTATCGACGGGAAGTTGGTTGATATTAAAATTGAATTGCCAGGAGTGTAAATAATGCGAGAAATTAAAGTTCAGGTTTTATTTAAAATACACGACTCATGCTTTAACGGAGATATACACAAGCACCACACTACAGTTGATAGATTGTGCAATGGCCTTGATACTTTCGACTATAAGAACGCAGATGTAATCGCAAAGCGCCAATTCACTGGCTTAACCGATAAAAACGGCGTTGAGATTTATGAGGGTGATATTGTTAGTAGTAATTTTTACGGAAGCAATGTTGATTGGGATGATATAGCGGAAATATCATATTGCAGCGAGAAAGCTAAGTTCGTGTTTAACAACGGAGATGGCGAGCAAGATGCGTTTATTGAAGGTGTTAAGTGCGGATGCCTGAAGGTGATCGGCAATATTCACCAAAACAGCGATCTACTTAAATAAAAAAGCCGCCCCGACCAGGAAGCGGCAATTACATAGAGAGATTATTATGAATGACGCAGTAAAAAACCCAAAGCACTATCAAATAATAGATGGGTTTGAATCAATAACGATCATAGCAAGCTCACTAACACTGGAGGCGTGGAAGGGCTTTTGCATAGGCAATATTATCAAATACAGATTGCGAGCTGGCAACAAAGATAAGCTAGAGCAAGATATCGCAAAGGCTGATTTTTACAAAGAACTGTACGAACAACACAAGCATCTATGTAAATAACAAACCAATAACCCACCAGCCCGTTAAGTCGGGCTTTTTATGCATGAAAGAAAGCTTAAATAATAGTGCAACTTTTCTTTAAATAATTATTGCACTATTTAAAAGGTGCCTGTATAATTAGATAAATACTTACACTATAAGGGGTTGATATGAAAACAGCAGTAGTTATGGAGCGAGAGCTTTTTGGAATGCCAGTGGCGCAGAATAGCAAGACCGAATATTTTAGCGCGACAGATCTTGTTAAGGCTGGGAATAAATGGCGGATAATTAATGGCCTTTCTCAGTTCAATGAAAAGGCGTGGTTTAAAAACAAAGGGACTGAGGAATTTATCGCAGAGCTTGAGCTGAAGTATGGGAAAGTTAAGATTCCGGCAAGAGGCAGAGGAAATCACACTTGGCTTCACCCGTTACTATTTATTGATATGGCACTTGCAATAAGCCCAACATTGAAAATAGAAGTTTACGAGTGGATGTTTGATAATTTAATTAAGTTCAGAAATGAAGGAGGAGATAGTTATAAAAAAATGTGTGGCTCACTATTTGTTAGAACATCGAGAAAAACAAATTTCCCTATGTATATTTCAGATGTAGCAAAAAAGATAAAGCTAGCTTGCCATGTTGAAGATTGGAATCAAGCAACGGAGCAGCAGCTAGACATGCGCAAGAAGTTGCACAACGATATTGCTTTGCTTTCTGATGTATTGAATAACAATGATCAAGCCGTTCGCTTGGCAATAACTAAACTTAAATCGTAGGAGTAAGGCTTATCAAATGGATACAGCACGACACAGACGCGAACCAAGACGCGAAATTGCAAAACGTATTGCTAGATTATGGGCTTGAAGGTTACGGGCTTTACTGGTACTGCATCGAGCTTATAGCAGGTAAGATTGATAAGAATAATATCACATTCGAGCTTGAGCATGATGCGAGAATAATCGCGAGAAATACAGGGTCAACACCTCAAAAAGTTGAAGAAATGATGCGTTATTTTGTGAAAGAGGGGCTTTTTGAGGACTCAACTGGAGTTGTTACGTGCTTTAAGCTAGCAAAACGGTTAACTCAAAGTATGACGAGCAACCCTGAGATGCGCACTATCATTGATGGCTTTAAAAATCATGATGGCGTCATGACTAAATCAGGGAAAGTCATGCAAGATCAGATTACATTAGATAACACTAGAATAGAAAAAGAGGTTAAGTCGAACAAGTCCGACCGCGCACCAGTGATCGACTATGAAGCAGTGAAAGAAATCTTTAACCGTGTAATGGTTCGCAGCCCAAAAGTTTTAAAGTTAAATGAGAAGCGGAAAAGACTTGTTAGAAACCTATTTAAATTCGCTGAGTTTGACTTGCATAGATTCGAGGGTTATCTAAATTACATCCACTCGACGCCATCATGGAATTGGGCGTTTGAGAAATCAACTGGGGCAAACGGGGTGAATTACAAGGAATGCTCGTTTGAATATTTTATGAAAGAAGATACCTATCTAAAAGCTAAGGAAGAGATCTAATGACAATTGATAGTAACTTTTACGAGCGTGACGTTTTAGCGACGCTAATCATGGCTAAAAACAGCCAGAAAGCGCGCTCAGTGATTAACAAGTTAACAGTTGATATGTTTGCTAGTCGAATCAATAAAACAGCTTACAAGGCGATACAGGAGTTATCAGAGAGTGGTGATATTATCGACTCGATAGCCGTATCTGAGAGAATGAGCCACAATGACGACGCAGACAACAATAACATGCTATACATCGCCGACATGGTTGGTGAAAGCTCTTGTAGTGAGGCTAGTCTGATCGCGTTCGCGAAACGAGTTAGACAATCTTATTACATTCGTGACGCACAAAGCCGAGTGCAGCAAGCTAATGATTTAATCGCTGGGTTGAATGATATTAGTAAAGTTGGTGATTTAGCCGCAGATATTGAGCAGATATTTAATGGGCTAATGCTTGAAACAAACGACCAAAAGCCTGTTAAGTTCAAAGAAGTTGCGAAAGACTACGTTAAAGAGCTGCAATCTAAAGCTAAAGGCGAAGTTGATGAGTTTATCATTAAGACAAATATCGATGGGTTTGATGATCTAACTGGAGGCTTTAACGACACTGATTTAATTATTATTGGTGGCACACCTGGCAGTGGTAAAACAGAAAAGCTTGTAAGTATTATCAAAGGTGTTACACAAACAGAAGGCGCTGGTGCGTTAATGTTCTCGCTTGAAATGTCGAATAAGCAATTGGTTGAACGTGCGATTAGCGGCTCGGCTAACCTACCAGTAAGCGCGTTGAGAAACCCGCAGGGACTAAGCTCAAGCGGATGGGGTTTAGTTGAGCGTGGGCTAGGTGATTTGGTTAACCGTGAGTTCTACATGATTGACCAAGTAGGCTTAAACGTTAGCGATATTATTGCAATGGCAACGCGACACAAGCAAGACCACCCAAATACAAAGATATTCGCCGTGGATTATGCTGGCCTATTAGATCTAGACCAAAGCAAACGCCATGATTTAGCACTGGGTGAAGTTAGCCGTAAATTAAAACTTGCAGCCAAAGAACTAAAAACGCCGTTTATATTGCTAACTCAGTTGAACAGCAAGAACATTGACGCAAGACCACTTGCAGACCGCCACCCAAGAGCGTCAGATATTAAAGACAGCTCGCGCATTGAAGATGACGCAGATTTAATATTGCTTTGTTACCGCGAAAAAGTTTATGAGGATAAAGCGCCAGATATTTCCGAGACCATCTTCGCTAAAGCGCGCCACGCCGTAAAAGGCACGATTTACTATGAGCGATTTATTAATGGTCACTTTGTAGAAGATAGGCAAGACCTATTGAAAAATCAGCTTGATGCTTACCGTAGTGTTGGAGTTAATTCGTCGCCAGTTAAGAAGAACTTTTAATATAACCGTTCATAACTACGATAGCGAACGAGATAGATATATTTTGATGTATAACCAGGAGATGGGAAAATGAAGAAATTAAACGTGTTAAGTTTATTTAATGGAATGAGCTTTGGTGCAATGGCGCTAGAGCATTGCGGAATTGAAGTTGAAAATTATTACAGTAGCGAGATTGACAAATATGCTAACCAGGCAACGCAAGCGTTATATCCTGACACTATTCAGCTTGGCGACGTGACAAGCTGGCGCGAGTGGGTTATTGACTGGTCAAGTATTGATTTAGTTACAGGTGGCTTCCCTTGTCAGGCATGGTCAATAGCTGGTAAGCAACTAGGCGATAAAGACGAGCGCGGAATGTTATTCTGGACGATGCTTGATATCATGAAGCACGTTAGATGTCACAACCCTAAAGCTGATTTTTTAATTGAAAATGTGAAGATGAAAAAGGAGTTTGAGGAATACATAACAACTCACACTGAAAACGCATTATGGAAGGTTCATAAGATTTTAATTAATAGCGCATTAGTGTCAGCTCAGAATCGCAATAGATATTATTGGACAAGTTTTCCAGTTGGTCAGCCGAAAAGAATAAAAACAAGCATTGCTGATTATGTGGATTTTAGCATTGACGCAAAGCAAATAAGCCCTGGCAAAGTTGACAGGGTTATGAATTCAAAGTTCGGGGCGGGGAAATATGTAACAAGAGAAACTGATAAGTGCGGGACGATAATTGCGTTATATGCAAAACAACCTAGCGATGCATGGTATGTGCTACGAGACGACGGTAAGGTAACCATGCTAACTCCTTTGGAATGCATGAGACTTCAAACAGTACCAGAGCGTCACATCGACACGCTATTAAACGCCGGCATTAGTAATACACAATTGTATAAAATGACCGGCAACGGATGGACAATGCTTGTTATTGCTCACATATTAAGCTGTTTATTTAATAACTAAGGAGTCACAATGATCAGTTCAATTAAACTTTTATTTAATCACCTAGCTGATAACAAATCAGAGCAGTTAAAAGCTAATCTATGCGCAGCAATACACGAAGATGGTGCATATCACGCTTGCTTTAATGATTGTAAAGGCTGCGCGCTTAAAGATGAGGCATCGATTAAGTTAACTAAGAATCATTTGAATAATAAATTGTAGATAACGCTTGCAGTTCCGTTATTATATACGTATGATTACAGGGTAAATTAAGCCGAAGGAGGCATTATGCAGTTGAAAGGAAAACCGCAATCTAAGCGCAAAGAGGTCATAATACCGCCTGAGTTGTGGGCGAAAATAAAAGACAACTACAACGTCAGTAGATTTATTCTTGATGCAATACGCGAGAAGGTTTCAAGAGAATCTTAAATAAAAAAGCCCTGCGACAACAGGGCAATTAATCTTACATACAAGGTAATACTATCATGCAAAAAATAATAGATAAAATTTTATCCGGCGATTTAAGCCAAAAAAATCTAATTGAAGAACTTATTAAGTTCAATGATGAGTCGATTAATGAGTACAATGAAGCTTGTGACGTCAACGACGCCAACCAACTTAAAATAAACAAGCTTGAAGCCGATGCGCGACAACGTGAAGCAAATATTGTAACGATTGAGAAAAACGCCTTGATTGCCGTTGATTACGCAAAATCGCTAGAGTCTGCAAATATTTCGCTGAAAGCCGATAATAAAGACATCAAACAGTTGCGCAATGAAAACAAGTCGCTTAAAAAACTAAAAGCAAACCATGCTCAATCATCTAAAAAGCAACTGGCAAGAATCGAGTCGCTAACGAAAGACTGTAAAGATTACCGTGAGCAAATAGCCGTAAATAAATCTGACATTGCCCGTCTGCGCTTAACTGGCATGAAAACAATCGGTAAATATTCATTTACAATTTTCCCATCTAAAACAGAAATAGTTGAAAACGGCAAAGCTGAAAAGCAAGTTAATCTTGTGATTATGGACTCAAACGGAAACCTAAAAATTATCGGCGTTAATAAGCAAGGTGAGATTGCACAGCCGCGATCACATAATTTCAAGCTCGAAGATGAGCATATTGATTTTATAACAAGCTTTGACCGTGTTGCAAAAGCTGATAAGTACCAATTTACAAGCAGGGTGTTGCAGTTGGTTAATTAAATTTATTTAGGAGTCACCATGTCAATCTCAAACGAAAACAGTACAACAGCGGCAAGTGAAAAAGATTGCGCTCAAACTCCAAAGTGGTTTATGAAATCACTTCTGGCTCTAACTGGAAAAAGCGAATTTAAACTCGATGTTTGCGCGAACGCGGCAACTGCAAAAGCCGATCTTTATTACAGTCTTGATGAACGCGAAGAAAACGCGCTTAAATTAGACTGGCTGGACTTTAATTTTTGCAATCCACCATTCACAAATATTACGCCGTTTATCGAGAAGTCAGCTTATGAGGCTAGTCGTGGCAATTCAACCTTTATGATTATACCAAACAATCCAGAAACGGCTTACGTTCGCAAGGCTAAAGAGTTGGCTGATACTATTATTGAAATGCCTTTTAGATTGAAGTTTTTACGCCCTAATGGTGAAAAGTTTTTATCTCCGAAAGGAACTGAAAATAGCCCGAAGTTTAGCTGCTTGGTTGCGATCTTTACGCCGATAGGAATAAAGGCTAGCACGCGATTTATGTATCATGATTTTAGAGTTGGGTTTTATAAGTAGCGCTTTAATTAATTGTTATGTTTGAACGTTTAAATAAAATAAGGAATGGAAATGAGCAAAATAAAATGCACAAAAGTTAGAAAATGCAAGTGGAAAGGTGATAGCTCCGAGCTTGTAAAAAAGCTAGACGAAAAAGAATCAGGGGAGCTGGGATTTAAAATTTACATCCATGTCTGCCCTCGCTGCGGGCATGATGAATACTATGATGATGATTAAAAAGCGCAGTATTTGGTGTTAAGCGGAGCGTCTTTTTGCGCCCGTTTAATCGTGTGTTATGCGGAGGCGAAATGAAAGTTAACATGATAAAAGTCGCTGGTGGCACATTGCTGCCAGCAAGCGACCTTGAATCAGACAAACTCACTAAATTTAAAACTGGTGAGCTTTACGAGGTTAATATCAAGCTTTCTCGCAACCCGTCTTTTCACAGAAAGGTGTTTGCATTTTTTAATTTTTGCTTTTCACACTGGAAGGGCGGTAATGAATTTCAAAGCGAACGAAAGCAATTTAACGTATTTAGAGAACATTTAACCGTTCTTGCTGGTTATTACGAAAGCTATCATTCTATTAGCGGTTCAGTGCGAATTGAAGCTAAATCACTCTCATATTCAAACATGAGTCAAGAGGAGTTTGAGCAGTGTTACATAGCATTGACTAATGCAGCCATGAAGCACATTTTTAAAAACACTGACCAAGAAACTTACAGTAAATTAATATCGTTTTTTTGAGGATTGCGCATGAGTGATAATGACCAGTGGCTAGAGAAGCAATGCACCGCATTTTTAAATAGCAAATTAAATGATGTTGTTTTGTTTGATAAGGCAGGGCTGATTCGTGATGCAGCTCTGAAGCGTGGGATTGCTGGTGATGAAGTAAGTGCAATGTATCGGAAAATAAACGAAGGACGTAAAAATGATTAGAAGCAAAAAACTACGCGAAAGCGCAAGAGGCCGTGATTGCGAATTGAGACTTGTCGGCACTTGCAACGGCAATAACGAAACAACTGTTTTAGCGCATATAGGGCGCGACAGAGGCACGGCAATCAAGTGCAATGATACAATGGCGGTCTTTGCTTGTAGCTCTTGCCATGATGCTATTGACGGGCGTGTGAGCTATAACTCTCTAGCCAATCCAAACTTACAAGAGGATTTACTTAGAGCGCTTGAAGCTACGCAAGCATATTGGATTAACGAGGGGTTATTAAAAGCATGAGTAAGATTATTATAGGAATTGATCCAGATAGCAAGGCGCATGGAGTTTCTATCTATGAGAGTGGGGGTCTTGTTATTTTGAAGTGCATGACGCTATTAGAGTTAATGGATTTTTTAACAAATCAATACGAAGCTCCTTGGCTTGATTGTGCCGAGGTTCACATTGAGGATGTTTGCGCAAATAACGCAATTTTCAGAACTGGAAATAATAAAAATGTTCAGCAATCAATAGCACGTAGGCTTGGAATGGTTCAGCAATCACAAGTTGAACTTGAGAGGCTTTTTAAATACCTAGATGTAAAAGTGGTAAAACACAAAATAAGTAAAATGTGGAAAAAAGACAAAAAGCAATTTGAGCTGGTTACAGGATGGAAAGGTCGCAGCAATGAGGACACTAGAAGCGCTGCATATTTTGGATATTTAGGGCTATAAAACGAAAATAGAAGCGCGCAAGCCGTTAAGCCTGCTCGGTTTGTTACTCTACGCTATCCCATGTGACGGCGTTGATTTGCTCGACTGTTAAATCGGGGTTTTGCAAATACTCTTGCTTTTGTGCGTTTCTAATAAAGTGGGCCTCTTTTTCTAACTTTGACAAGCTATAGACCTGTTGCGACTGTGCTTGCGTATGCTTGGTGAAGTCTTCATTCATCCAGATATAACCGCCACCAGTAGATTCAGCAGCCTCTCTCATTTTTTGCTGCTGGTCTCGGTCGTTTCTGTAGTTTGCATCTGGAAACGTAACGCTAGCAATAAACCCTGCGTTTATTCTACTTTGACACTCGTTTCTAATTTCAGTTGCTTTTTTGCATTTGCAATCGCCAATTTCTTTGGTTTTATTTACAATAATCACTTTTTAATCCTCATGTTATAAACAGCTAAAAGCTCTTCATCAAACTCGTTAGACTCGCCGCCGAACCCATCAGGTTCAATGTTTGAATCCCACTCCCACATTTCGCGCTGAGATCGATCGGCTGGTATCTCAGAATCATCTACGATTTTGTAGGCCAGTTCAAAGGGCACGTCTTTTTCTGCTATCTGTTCAATAGTCGCAAACTCAAGCGCCTCGGACGCGGGTATTAAAACGCCAACGCTGTTATCCGTGTTTCTATATACAACTCTCATTTTAAATCCTCATTATCTCGTTATATCTAACGTCACTGTATTAAAATCAAATGCAGAGCCAGCTGTATTTGCTGTCAGTATTGATATGGATGTTGTTAGCACGCTTGCTGTATCTCGAATGCTAACGATTTGATCGGCGTTAACGTATGTGGCCCGCCTTGCTCCGCCAACTATCGGTGCATAGTTAGCATCTGGCAGTGGCGTTATAAAATTAACCGTTAGCTGCCCAGGTCCAGCATCAACTAGTGAACTAACATTTCCGCTTTCGCGTATTGATACTGTGCCCTCCCCGTTAAAATTACCCCATGTTCGGCAAGCATATACCGGAGCTGAACCGGCGGCGTTGAGTGCTTCCCGTAGTTTTAATGGGCTAATTGCTGTTTCATCATCAGCACCAGCTTGCGCTTGCGCTGTCGAAGAGATAACTAAACCTTTGTTGTACTCGTCAGCAGACTCCTCATTGCTTATATACGAGGCTCGACCAGGCCCGTCACCAAGCGTTATCATTTTAATCCCGTCTGGGAACTTCGAGAGAGCAACGTCAAGATAAAGTTTGTTTGTATCTTCATCTAAAAATACGCCCGTCGTTGCTAGTGTATCGTTAAATACCTGCGACTCATCATGCTTGATTACAGATGCAAATTGGTTTGCGACTGAAATCGTATCCGCTGGATCTCTAGGATATGTGCGCCTTAATACGCCCGTTCCATTTCCGCTTTTTAACACGCCATCAATGAGCGTCACTTGCTCCGCATCAGATGCCACAATAAACCAGTCGGCAGACATGTACGTCCCTGTCGCGTATGTTCTTGGTGTCGCGTCAGGAAGCGTGGAGCCTGTGGCGCCGATCACATTGAAATTTTGATTTCCACGCAGTCTATTTTCAATTGGAGCATAGGATCTTATCAATTGATATGATCCGGCCGATGTTGTTAGCGTGTCTAATACTATGCTTACTATCGTCTCTGTTTGCCCAATGCCAATGGGCTTGTTGAATGTGACCTGCTGGGTGGAGTCTAGTATGAATTTAACTGGCCCTAGCTGAGTTACTGTATCAATGCTAGATATAACCTCTGAATTAAGCACGTTTTTAATGCGTGCTATCTCATTTAATTCTGAGTAGCTAACCGCCCAGTTTGCATTCGTGCTACTAGGTTCGCTTAGTGTCACGTCGGGAAGGTTTGTCACTAGCTGCCAGTATGCGTCATTGTGAAAAACTGATGACGGGATATTCAAAGGCCCTGTCAAATCAGACCAATTACCTTTGAAGTTAGCAGAAGAGGCGGCAGACTCGGCTGAGCTTTTGGCTGTCTCTGCGTCAGCGTCAACTTGAGCAGACGTTATATTCATTGCTTCAATTGTTAAATTCATTTCAGTTGCAATAACTGCGTAATATGAATTCATATCATCGCCGTTATTGCTGAACTCTGTCTGCGTTTGACCGACACGCGAGGGCGCAACCCCTGCGTAAGGTGTTAATAGTGGTATTGCCATTATGATAAACCCTCGACTGTTATTGTTGCATCTGTAATTGTTGGTGATGATATATTATTGGTGTAGTCTTTGTAATATCCGTAAACAAGCGTCGGATCATCAACCTCTTCAGATCCAACCCACACAGCAGCAACCTGAGAAAGATCTTGCAACTGCTTGAATACATAGTTTACATTGTTCGTTTGCACTGTCGCATCGAAGTTAACAAGCTTTGATGTTCTTCGCTTAACTATTTTAAATCCGCCGAATCCGTCAGGCTCTCTTATAGAGTAATCTATTAATTGAACGCTTGTTCCGTAATTTGCAACGCCTATATTAATTTGTGGGCCACCTAAAAGTGTTGCGATTGTTATATCGCCACCGCCTGTCATTGTAACTTTAACAGTTGCGTTGCCATACGGTGGCAAGTCCAATAGCACAAATTCACTAATTAGTGATAGAGGTGTAAAAAAGTAGTTGTACCAATCTGTTACGCTTGAGTAATCTTGCATAGCTATATCGTGATTATATACAACGCCATCAATCGGGTCTGTTACTGTTACGGTTATATTTTCAGCGCCAAATACGCCAAACCCTGCAACAGCATTAAGAAGACCGTTTGGCTCAACTTCAACAACTAACGGAGATGTTGCAATCGAACTTTCGCTGAATTCACTATCAAACATTTTATACCTGTTTGATGATCCGACTATAACCCATGTTGGAACAGACTTTAATATACCGACTTCTGGATCGTCAGTAGTGGTTGTCGCCGCTCTGTATCTTCTATGCGTAGATGATTTTATTACCTCATCACCTTCATTGTAAGTACCAGCAACCCACTCAATTTCTCCTCGAGCCGTGTCAGGCTCGGGGATTGTTGATGAAGATAAAACACCTGTAGTTGCGGTTATCGGTTTTATTACTATCACGCGTTAATTACCTCTACGCCATCATAATCAATGTTCTGCAAATGATTTGCTGATTTAGCTGTTGATTTGGCTGTTGCTGTATCTGCATGTTTAATCAACTCTAACTCCTCGCGTATCGCTTTCAACTCTAAAACCATTGTATCATTGTTTTGCGATTGTGTCTGTTGTGGCACATAAGCGCTCGCAGTGTTTTGATTGATACTTGTTAGCAATGCAACTTGCTCTTGATTTGCTGTGAGCGTCATATCTTGAACCGTTGCCGTTCCATCTGCAAGGCTCGCCAACTCTTCAAGTTTATTTGCAGTCGCAGCCTGTGCAAACTTGTAATCAGCCATTGAGCTAAAATCAGTAATAGACGGTGCTACATTTGATAAATTAAGCTCTAGTGCTTTACTGAAATCCCCCAATTTAGCAGAGCTTAATGCGGCCTCTAGCGTAATTTGCGAGGTTGTATAGCTAATGCCGTAAATACTCTCGATTGTGCCCCGCAGAGACTTTGCGAGGCTTGATAACGAGCCGTTCAGCTCTTCTAGTTGGTCATAATATCCGCTCGCTACTTCTTGAGAGTTTAGCAGGGCCGCGATTTGCCCTCTTCCAGCCTCAGTTGTGCCATCTAATGATTGCATTAGAGCAAAAAACGCATCTGCTGAGGCAGGAACGGCAAGTCCAACAGCCGCAAGTTGCTCAGTAAGCGCGCCGCTGTACATTTCAAACTTAACTGAATCAGGTGCAAAAGTATCAATAAATGAAGCTGTTTTGCTAGCGAAGCTTTCAATTCCTCCAGTAATCATTGCTAGGTTGTCTGCGATTTGCGTGTACATTTGCGGATCGGCAAGCTTGTCGCCAAGGTTGATCCCTAGATTCTTAACTGCAAAATCAGCCGTTGCAACTTCAACCGATAGTCTAGAAAGTGTCTCGCCTAGTCCTTCGCCTGTTCTTTGGAAGTCAGCAAGGAACGGAACAACTGCACCAGAAAGATTGTCAAACATCTGACTAAATACGGCTTCAATTTCTTTCTGCTGATTTTCTAGGCTTAATCCTTTTAGTGATATTTTAGTGGTTGCTATTTGAAAATTATTTATCGCCTCTTCAACATCCGAGCCAGCCATACCCAAAGAGGTTGCACCAGTAAACACAGCGTCAGCAAGTGACGAGAAAACAAGCGTAAACTGCGTGCTTGCATCGTCTAGTAATTGCAGCTCTCTATGTGTTTTCGTGCTTGACCATCGATATTTTTTAGACTCTGTTTGTCTAAACGCAAATACAGACGCCCCATCTATAATATCTGACAAAGTACCGCCAAGAATTTCAATGCCAGAATCGACCACGCTAGACGAGCCGCCAAGCATTCGCCCGATCTTGTCGGTTAAGAACCCACCAGACATTAAATTAAATGCATTTGATAAAAACTCGTTTTGATCGCCTAGATAGTTAGCGAAGAAGTCTGTTGTCTTGCCTAACATGCTTCCTGCTAAATTGCTTGTAACATCAGGACTATATCCAAATCCTGCACCGCTCGCCCCACGCGCCGCAATTCCAGAAGCACCGCTTATGCCTGCCTGCATTGCCTGCAAAGCTTTTAGCATTCCAGTATTTATACCAACTAGCCTGTCGGTTGCATCTGCTGTTATATCTATGCTATTTGCAATTGATTCTGATTTTTCACCCCAAACGTTAAGACCTTGAGCGCCTTGATTTGCAGCTGATTGATCTTGAAAGCCGCTACTAAGACCACCGATTGATTGCCCAAGCGCCGCCATAGACGCGGCCATTGCGGCCATCCGACCAAATGCAGAGTAAGGATCGCCTTGCCCTTGGTTAATAACAGCACCGATCGCTTGAATAGCATTTACAGCTTGAATAGCAACACCTAGTTTTTCGTATTCTTTTGAGCCAGTGTCCGTAAAGCCCTGCATTGCTTTTAGTGACTCGCCTATTGAGTCAGTCATTCCGCCAAAAATATCAGTCTTATCAACAGTTGTTTTAAGCCCTTTAATTTTATCTTCTAGCGTATCTATTGCCTGCATCCCGACAGATTCGCTTATATCTCCAGCGTCCATTGCAAGCCATACTTCTGTTATTTCATCGCTAAGGCTTTGCAGTTTTCTGATCGTTGTTTCGCTTGCAATTGAATCAACCCACTCTAGATATGAGCTATCACCGCTAGACTCGTTTATTTTATCTATTTTTTCTTTTAGATCTGATAGGTAAGCAGAAACACCAGAGCCAGCCTCAAGTTTCCCGCTTGATAAGCCTTCGTTTATTTTTGTCAGTTCGGCTTGTAATTTTTGCAGTGGAGTTTGAAACTCTTCTATTGATTTTTTCCACTTCTCAAATGGTTTTGCATCTTCAATCGCTTTGGCTGCTAATGCTGCTTTTCTGTTTTCTTCCGCAAGCTTAACAGATGCTAATACTGCATCGCTTCGAGCTGTTAATATTTTATTTTCTGATTGCGATACTGCCGATGCATAATCAAGATAGGACTGTCGCTCTTTCTTTAGATTCTCAACTCTAGCCAAATGAGCATCTTTTCTAATCCCGCCCACCATATTTGCAGCTTTTTCTTCTGCATCAGCAATCTCCCACACCAATTGCATAGCCTTATCTGCCGCTTGAGCTGCTGAGTCTGGTGATAACTCTTTTGTCCTACCAACTATCCCGACATTTAACTTATCAATAAATCCTTTAAATGTTTCTAGGGCGCCTATATTTGTAGCAATTCGCACAGTGAAGTTATCGAACGCCTGTCCCATTGTATCAAGTGAGCCTGATAGCGTTTTACCTGCTATGTTTTCTGCCACGCCCTCTAGCTGACCTTTTACTTCATCTAATATGATCGATTGCGCTTTTAGAATTTGACCGTTTTCTTCAAATGCCTTGGCGCTTGCTTTTTGCTGCTCTGTAAATTTAAACCCCGCTATAGCGAGTGCGCCCATTCCTGCTGCTGGCGCATTTAACGCCTTACCAAGCCGTAGCGCCTGTGTTGATGCATCACCTCCCATAACAGATGCCATATCTTGCGATAGTCTAATTGCATCATCGAACACATCTAAGCTAATAGCTTTAAACGTAAGTAATACGCCTTGAGCCTTTGATATACCTTCAACGCTTGCTAGTGTCGAGAATGCTATATCTTGAGCCTGAGATGCTAATTGTTCGCCTGTCTTGCCTGCCGCACCTCCGGTTGCTTTAATTATCGCCTCTGTTTTCGCTAAGGATACTTGTAGTTCATCAAGCTCCTTTACACCCTTCGAGATCGCAAAAGTTGCAGCGGTAACGCCAACAGCAAGAGCGGTCATTGCCGCCCCTCCAGCAGTTGCGACGGTAGTTAATGCAGATATTCTTGAAGATATACCGCCCAATGGACCATCGACAGCGGATACAGCGGCGCTTGCATTTTTACCAAAAGACTTAAATTTACTTTCAAGCTTACCGACTTTTCTCTCGGTTTTTTCGCCAGTTTTGCTAAATTTATTTAGAGATTTCTCTCCTTTTTCCAAGCCTTTGGTGTCAACCGAGAAACCTAGCTTTGCTATATCAGCCGCCATAATTATTTCACCTTATATACAAAACAGCCGCGAATTAACGCGGCTATTTATTCTGCCTCGTAGAGACTTTGTTTTTATCATAGAAAGAACTGATCTAACTGTTTATCTACATTTTCCCGCATTCTTTGTAATGCATCATTATCATCTTTAATGTCACTTCTATATGGTGCGGGGCAGTCGATCTCATCGGCATCGTGCGCCATATAGCAATACTCCCTGCTCATATTTATTAGTTGCTCTGATTCCCAGCCGCTTAACATGTAACCAGATTGATCTGAAAAGGACTTAACTTCAGACCATGTGAGCGGCGCCCTGCCCATGCTTCCGCTCATGCACCTACCAAGCAAGTCAAAACATTCAACCAAAAATTTAGGGGCGTCAGGCATTGATAGCGCCGAACTACCCTTTCTTAGTCCGCTAATTCTTGTTTTTGGACTTTTGTCTTTTTCGTTTTTTTTTGGCGTAGAGCAAAGCCACGCCAATTGTTTTGCGTATAAGCTAAGGCTTTCGCTTAGCTTTTGATAAAATTTGCGCGGTTATCCATTTCGCGAGTTAACTGCTCTTTAATCCATGTAAAATCAGGAAGAGAGATCAGCTCAAAAATGTAATCCTCTGAATGAACAACTGCCTTGCCGTCCGAGATTAAGTTACAGCCAGTTGTTGCCTTTGCCAAAGCTCGACACTGAATTAAATATGATTCACGCTCTGTGATTTCGTCAGAACCTTTTAACGCCTTACGAGCATCGCGCATTGCTTCAGACAGCGCTTTCTTCATGATATTTGTATCACTAGATAAAATATCAATTGATAAAAAGCCGCCTTTACCATCGCTGATTGACTCGCCTGCAATTACGCCCTCAGCCTTAATTGACAATGGTGCCTTTAGCTCTAAAGTGTAAGATTTTTGTGATACTGCTAGTTTATTTAAGTCCATAATTCATGCCTTGTATTATCATCCAAAATTTAAAATTACGGTGGCGGTGGATGGGGTCGCCGGACTGCCGTCTTTTACCGTAAAACTTTCAATGTAAAAATAATTGTATCAGATAACTCTATGCATACTCAATTAATTGAGCTTCAATGCCGTCTGCACCAGTTACAGTGATAACCCCCTGTAGCCAACCGCTGATATTATCAAGCTTAATTGATTGCACTTCACCTACGCCAACAACAGCAGGGAACACAAATCCGCCAGATGTATCGATATTGCCTAGTGCGGTAGCTGGATACGTTACCGAATCGGCACCTGTAATTGTAGGAGTTAGAGCGCCAGCCGTTACATTATTGAGAATAAGCGTTGCACTCACGCCAGCTTTGAAGTCTATCGTGTCAGATGCACCCAAAGTGGTTACGCTAACTACAACAGGAACAGAGCCAGCAACTAAAGTTTTAGTAATTTCTGCCATGATTCACCCCTTATGGTGCTGGTTTAGGTAGTGGAGCAGTTTGACTTAATAACGAAATAGATCCGTTTTCAAATGCGTCCGTAGTGAAAGAAACAACAAAACCTGATACTTGCGCTGAAAAATAAATTACAGACAAGTCCTGTCGCGTTATTTTAATCGTGTAGCAATCATCACTTTCAAGCGCCGCTTTAGCGTCAATCTGCCCCTGATTAGAGTCGGCAATAGCAAGTGTTAACGATGGGTGCTGTAAGTTGTATGATGTTTTCTTCTCAACAACTTGGCGCCCAGCAAGCGGCGTATGAGTGGCTGTATTGAATAGCTTGCCAATATCACCAATGTCGGTGACTTCGCCAATATCCTCAACACTAACGGCGTCATAACCAGCTAGATCGAAAGTTGCAGGTGCGGGGCCGATTGCAATAACCGATCCCGCCGTTGTTTGAATATCTGTATCACAAGACATAATTAAGCCCTTATTTAGTTTAAAGTTATCACGTAACTGATTAGCGGTTACGCTAGTGTTAGTTTATCACGCTATACGACACGCTTAAAATATGAATTTCGTGCGTATCATCGCCATCCATCGGTTGAATAGATGAATTCTTTGTTCTTACCATTTGCCCGTTATAGGTAAGCTGTGTTCCTCTAGCAAATCCAGCTTGAAATATATCTGCAATTTTCAGCCCTAACCATTTTGCACCTTCTAGTGATTTTGGCGTGTTTATGTTGATCTGGTAAATTCCTAGCTGAATGTCGCTTGAGCAGTCCGCCATTCCAATGCTGTTATCATCGCCATAAATCATAAACTCTTGAATGTATGTAGTGTTGGGATCAGGCTCATAAGTCGCACCGTTAGGAATTAACAGGTAACTATTGGCTGTAGATATAACTCTAGCCTGATTCAATAATGCTTTCGCTAAGTCGTTTTTACTTATCATCGTATCTTCTTCGCTATTCGTTCAACTACAAGAGGCCATTGAGCCGCTGCTATTCTCACCATCCCTTGGGGTGCCATTGATGAGTGACCGTATTCTAAGCGTCTTGCGTAAGGCAATGAGTTAGTTAAAAACATCTGATCACCGAGCTTAAATTGAGTGCTTAAATGCAAAAACTCTGTAAACCTTGCGCCGCCTTTTGCTCCAAAACCTTTTTTAGCCGTTGCCGTTGTCGTGCTTGTGTTCGGCTCATTTAATCCAGACATCCAATTATTGCGGAATAATCCCTCATCAACTGGAGATGAGACTATAACCTTTGATGCAGTTTCAGTATAGGACTCTTGAGCGACTAGCCTTAATCGCTCTTTGTTTCGCTTATTTATCTTTTGCCATTGGTTAGCCATTTATGATATTAAATGCAGCTTTCAAATCTTCCTGCATTCCATCTGGCAATTGATCGTTGTACTTTGCTATCGTTTCAAGAATTTGCTTGAACCCATCAACCTGCTTGAAGTCAACTTTAAAATCAATAGCGGCTAGTGAGCTACCATCGATATCAATAAGTTTTTTGCCGTGAAGCGCTGCAACCTGCTCTAGAGTTTCAGTGCAAAGCAATGCGTGGATATTATCCATATTATCTATTGAACCGATATAAACCCCTACCTCTGCCGTTAACATCGAGCCTGATTGCATGTGGATTTTAATAGATTCAACGCCGCTTATTTCATTGCCTTTGTCACCAAAGACCTTAGTCCCGTTGCAAGTTTTAACTCCATCTTCATCAGGTAAAACAATTTTAATAGTCATCCTATTTCCTTAATTGAAGCTTTCTAAATATATTAACACCAGCAGCAGAACTTAAATCGGTGATATCTTTAATGGTCATTGTTATGCCGTTTACATCGGTTTGCATTCCTATTTCTGGTGATGTTTCACTTGAAAAAAATACGTATGCATCACCCATTATAATTCTTTCGCCGTCAATCTCGCCTGATTTATATCTGAGCAGTGGCGTTATAATTCCATCGATCACAATATCAGGCTCATCAGGCTTTGGATCACCAAAAGCATCAGTTCCACCAGTCGCGCCTTTTTTGGTTACAGTACCAGTCTCGCCAAAGTTTGCGATTATAGATTCAGCGGTTAATCTCGCCGCTTCGTAATCAAAGGCCATTAGTAAAACTCAACCGTTGCGCAATCTTTCTTGTAATCATCCAAGCAACCACCAGCAAGCTGATTAGCCATTACGCCATAAGGGGTGCTTTCAATGCTATTTTTAACCAATGGAGCCGACGCGTAAGTCGTTTCCAATACATCAAGCTTTTCTTTTGTAACTGGACCTTTGTTCGCTGGATCCTGTAGCGTTACATTGTGCGCAGATAGATAAAGCTCTACTTTTGTTAACAGAGCTTCATCACCGCCAATACAAGCGGCGTTTGAATCAACAATAGCACTAGAGCCATCAATCCATATTTGAATTGTGGCATCATCAAGATCAGTAGCTACGATCGCCGTTACTTCAGCAGGAGTTACGCGGCTCATTATTTAGCGCTCTTTTTGATTTTCTTTGGCTCTTTTTTAACTGGCTTTTCTTCTACAGGCAATAGCTCAACTTTATTAGCTAAATTTTTAGCCTGCAAATCAGTTAATTCAATAATATCACCAACTTTATGATCTAGCGTGTGCTTTGCAATTACAGTGTATTTAGCCATGATTATCAATCCAATTAATTAAACTCTTCTACCAAAAAGCCGCAATTAAGCGGCGTTTATTATTGGCCATCTAATTACTAGACGGTCGCGTGCATAATACCAGTTGACTGCTCACTGTCAGACTTCAGCACTTGTACCATCGCTGCGTATGTGGTCATTGCCTGCGAACTCATCGGGTTTGTCTTCGTATGCGGCACGGAAACTATGTCAGACGCAACGCCCAACTGAACCGTACGAGCAAGCATTTCAACAAACACAACGTTACTATCTGCTAATTTCTCAGCAAATTTAACGTCTTTAATCTCAGGAATATCCATGATGCGCTGTGCAACTGTTTTATCACCTTTGACCGAAGAGTAATCACGATCCATTGCTGCTTTGAAGTTTTTAGGGAAGTACATTACAACACTACCCACTTCAACGCCACCTTGTTCCGCAAACATCTTGCCAACAGCAGAGATGACTTCGTTCACAATTTTGTCGTAGTTAGTAGAAACAGACCAATCGCTAATAGTGGTCGTACCACGAGTTGGTAACGTTGTATAGCCGTAGATAGACTGTAAAGCACCGTTAAAGTTAACTTTAATGCCAGCGTTACCGTTAAACAATGTTTCTTCCAATCGCTCAGCAACCATGCGTACAGACTCGCTCAAGCCTAACGACGTTTTGTAGCTAAAGCCCTGTTGACGCCACGGCACAGTAAATGATTTGTGCGTAATTGGATTCGGTACGTAGATTTCACCAAATACAAGATCATCACCGTTAAAGCCAGTTGGATTTTGCTCTTGCTCCGCTTCAGAGAATGCGCTGATATTTTCAGTGCCGATAATCTGTGTGCTAATGTCAGCAGGGAAAGATAAACCAGCAGCTTGCAAATCAGCGATACCGTTTAATTTACGACGGCGAATCTCTGTGATCACTTGTTGAATGATCATGAAATCTTCATGGCGAAGCGTTGCGGCATTCGTCACGTAAAGATTGTTTTTGACCAGTTCAGCAGTTTTTGAATTACGCGCTACAATGTTTTTATCTTTATCAACAAGAACATATTTGTTTAAGCCGTTTTCAGCGAAGATTGCTTCGTGATTTGTTGCGTAATCGCCCCAAGCTTGGCCAGCCATTGCAATAGCCGCTGCATGAGCTGCGCGACCACCACCAAATGAGCTAATTGCACTATTTTGATTTTGCATGATTTTTACTCCTACGCTACACGCGCTTTAATACGAACAGCAGTTGCACCGCCTGAGTTGTCCACCGCTTCCATCGCGTAAGCAATAGCAGTTGCAGCAGTTCCGATTTTTAACGTACCATCACCAGCAGAAGCAAGCGGCGCACCGTCAGCGATAGCAGCAGCAGAAGCGGCTACAATTGCGTTTACTTCTTGGCCTGCGTGATATGCACCATAACTAACAGTTTCACCATCAGCATAAGCGGTATCGATATCGCCAGCAATGGCAAGATTAGTTTGCGCGAATAATTTAGGCGCCAGTGCGTCAGCGGTTACGTTAACGCCGACCTTACCTAGAGCTTCGATTACCAAATGGCCAGGAATAATACCAGCCGCATTTGCTAAGCGTTCAGTCAACAAAGGTTGACCAGCCGCACCAGCATTTAAAGAAATTACTTGTTCAGACATGATTGCCCCCTATTAAGTAAAGTCACAAGCTGGAGTGTCACCAGTTTGCGCGTTTGTTTGTAATTGACCTTGCTCACCAATGCGAACGGCTTGTTTTTCTGGCGTTAGCATGTTTGTGATTAATGCCAGTTCAGAATCTGATTTGCCAGCTAGTAACTCGCTAGTGTATTCAGAATTTGCAACGATATTATCAATCACTGCTTTTTGCTTTTCTGCTTTTTCAGCTTTGAACGCATCAAAGTCTGCTTTGTTTGTTTGGTATTCAGCTACTGCATCAAAATCAATTTTGCTGTTAGTAGTTAAAAACTCTTTTGCTTGCTTTTCATCGAGTGAATTAGTAGCGATAATTGAATTTAGCTGATCATCAGTTTTTGCATTTAATGCGTCAACGTCTGCCAAAGTAAATTTATTTGCACTATTACCGATGATAGCTAAGACAATTTTATTCTTGTCCATATCGCTTACCTCTTGGTTGTTGGTTGTGGTTGGTTTAGTAATGAATTTCTCAGGGTTTTCTATAACTTCAGTTTTATCATCAAGCAAAGTAACAGCGTCATTTTGATCAACTGCATAAGTTTGCTTATATGTAACCTTGGTAAAACCTTCTTGCTCGACAGAGTATATCACGCTTTTGCTATCTGGATAAATATCTTGAATCCACTCATAAGCGTTGCTCGTGCCAGTTTTAATTAGCTCTCTGACTGATTGGTGTAAATCAGATGTAGATAGCTCGTTAACTTTCCACTCAGCGTTATAGTGCATAACTTCGCAATCTTCACTGTTGGTGATTAATTCAGTACCAGCGTGAACACCTGCCGCAGTTTCATTTAATAGAATTGCAACATGATCAAAGTTAAAACCGCTACCGACGCGGGTATATTTAACGTTAAAATCGTCTGAGCCAGTTTTATTAATGACTTGCGCAATGCCTAATCCAGTGGATACACCGATTTTTTCACCAGCTTCAATACGGCGAATAGTTTCTTTGCCATCTTCTGAGTTATTTGCGATCTCTTCGTCCAGCATAAAATCAACAAATACACGCTTGCCTTTTTTGCGAGGGTTACGCATCCAGCCGCCAATGTTTTGCTTGTTTGTCGCTACAGGATGTGAGGCTAAAACGCTCACGCCGTTTACAGTAGGGTGGCCTAGTGGCGTTGGTAGCATGTTGAGCTGCATAAAGCTTGACTCTACATCTTTATCTGGATAGTAAATATTATTCATTGCAGTTCCGCCCCTAATTGGCATCATCTGCGTAACAATGTGCGATCTACCATCAATAACTTCACGATGGAATTTACCGCTAGTTTTGGAGTTAATTAAAAGTTTAAGTTGCTTTTTCATTATAAGCCCTTTTGTCTAATTGCTTAATAATATACCTTTTAGTGCAATTAAACAAATAGGGCTGTTTTGCTGGTTAGTTTTCGTAAATCAACCACCCAAGCACTATGGGCGTGATCAACGGAGCAAATAGAAAATGTATAACCATTCCCGTTAACTCCACAATATCTAGCGCGATATCTTTATCCCAAAGCCTAGCCGATACAATGCCTAGAGTTAATAAGTACATAAACACGCTGTAAGTTATTAATGAACCGCTCACAATCACTCTCCTTTTGTTGCGTTAACCATGCGAATGCATAGCTCTAAAAATCTTTCGTCAGTTAAATCAAAACCGCCAACTCTTACGCTACCTTCGCCAACAGACATTCCGTTATCAAGCAAGAACTCTTGCAGTTCGTCACGCCATGTATATTCGCGCTCTACTTTGCGGTAGAGGTTGTCATGAATATAATCGTCTATAAGGTTTCGCTCCCCATACCCGCACACACAGTAATCCTCCGACTCTTCGTCTTGACAGTAAAGTTTTCCGCATTCAAAGTCTTGTTTTAAATCAAAAATAGAATCAGCGACTCTCACATACTCAACCTTAGTGCGCGGCTTTGAAAGCTCTACTTTCTGCTTTGGGCTTTCTGCGCTCTCTACAAATATAATGGCATTTCTTAGTTTGTGGATATAATCAACACTTTCGTGCTCGCCGTGAACTTCAATCATGCGATCTAATATAAAGTTAAGTGTTTTTGTGTGCTCGAAATCTTCACCAGTTTGCAGGAACGGCTTCGGCTTGGTTGGTTTCGATGCGGCAATAAATCTTCTAGCTGCCGTGTACTTCTCGAAATCGTTAGCGCTTGCGATCTCACTCATCTCTTTGACACATTGATTGAATTGTTCGATGGTACAGATTACGCTCCAATATTCATTATCACGCACTGAGTTTCCATTTGTTAACTCACCTTTTGAGTACCCATCAAACCCCTTCATGGCCTCAATTACTTGACTCATGTCCTCGTGACTGTCTTTGCAATACAGCGGAAATTCACCTTTAAAATAATTAACCGCATCAACCACTGTCTTTTGCTTTAGGTCGGCTATGGTTATTTGCTTGTGATCGTCATTGAAATTTGTATAAATCCACTCTCCATTAAACACCTGTACGTAATCTGCGTTTTCTTGCGTTAGTGCTGGATTTATGCCTTGGTAGAAACCCTGCTTCTCGCACTCTGCGATGTATAAATCGTGCTTCTCATTGTTATCATTCTCAATATAAGTATCTTTCAAATCAATCATAATCCTTCCCTCTTTGGTTATTGGTTGAGCTAAATATATGCCTAATGGGACATGCTGTCAATATAATTTACATATATCTTTCGCATTGCTTTCATATGAGCATAGTGCTATTGTTAATAAACCAAATTAACGGAGGCGTAAATGAAAGACAAAAAGCAAGTTAAAAAAGTTATGGTTAAGGTGGCGACTTTTGACGCAACAGAAGCCCAAAACAATTACTTGGTGTGGCAAGCAGCAAAGACAGGTGGTTCAAAGGCAGGTGTTATTCGTGCGCTAATACAGGAGAAGATTGACAATGAAAAATAAAACAGACTTGGAATTGAGCAAGGCTTTTGCAGAGCTGGAGGGTGTTGATGTCGTTATTCAAAATGGCGCGCTTATATGCGATTCGCCAGCAGATGTTTTATCATCTGTGTTGTCAGATAAATACAACCCAATCACCGACGTAGCTTTAAACTGCGCTGCTCGTGATAAGTACCGTGTTAGCGTTAATCACTACGACCAATTTGATCGCGGCGTGGATGGAAATGGAAGCCATGACATACCGTGTTGCACAGTATCTATAATGGGGTTAACTGGCGATTATGAGGTTTCGTTATTTAATGTTGATGAGTCGTTAATACCAAAGGCTGTTATTGAATGCATATTGAAAGCAAATTAAGCAAAAAGGATTAAGCAATGGCTAAACTAACAGGAAAGCTAACGCGCACAATGCGGGTAGGCATCAATACACCACTATATAGAGCGATTATCGACAATATAGAGAAAGGGCTAGATTGGGCGCTAGAAGCTAGAGTATGGCGCATTACTGGCGCAAATAGAATAGAGGGAACCGACCTTGTTCGCTTTGAAATGGAAGAAATTTAACCTATCAATAAGCGCCAATCAATAGAAACAAACGATTGGCGCTATAATCACCCGTTGCTATTGTTAACGTAACGGTAAGTTAATCAACAGGAGTTAATATGAATATTTACAAAGTAGTTTATCCGAACAGTAATTGCGCACATCCAACCCATACAACGATTGGTAGTAACCTTAGTCGAGGAGATGCTGACAAACTTGCCAGCACTCGAGGCGATGCAAAGGTTGTTACTATGGGACAGGTTTAACAGTTTATTTATTCTCTTGCGCTAACAGCGCTTTTCTTTCAGCCTTAAATCTAGCCTCTGTTCGTGCAGGGGCTTTTAAGCTGCCTTTTCAGTCTGCATCAATACTTTTCTTTGTTGCGCGTAAATCTTAGTTACACGATTAGACTGCCTTGCTCTAATAACAACTTTAAGTCCACAACGGCAATTCCAAGGGCTGATTGTAACGTTTCTCGCAGCTTGCTCTAGGCTCATTATTATCCTATGCCACCTTGCGTGTAAGTGGCGGACGACAGAATCGTTTTTGGTGATCCATTGCACTTCTAAATCTTGATCTGTTTGCGCGTTTACTTCTTGCGCCTCTTTAATCACACTTCTTTGGCTGGCTTGCGCAACCTCAGTGACATTAATCACCCTTGCTCGGCTTGTGGTAACGTTTATTCTATCTGTAATTGCTTCGTGAATATCGTCGACTGAAACAATACCCATTTGCTCGTGTAAAATATTACGCGTGTCGAATAGCATTTCATCTATCCACTTTTTAAGCTTTACATTGGCTCTGTCGTGCAGGAAATCCAATTCATTAGAATGCACAGCGGTGTTAATTAGAGCCGTAGCGCCAACGTCAAGAGTGGGTAGCTTTGCGGCTTCTTGCGCTGTAAGTATTGATTTAATTTCTCTGTCAGTTCGTTCTATGCCGCGCTTATATGCTTCTGTTTGGTATTTTGATTGCCAAGGCTCATCTAAAAATATACCAATTGCGCGAGCGTCAAACTTAGCCATGAAAGCGTTAATCTGCGCTTGCTGCTCTGCGTTTACATTAGTAACAATCGAAGTTAGCGGAATAGTAATCATGTAAGCTTTAAGCTCTGCGAATTTACGTGATATTTCACGGTTCCATGCTTTCTCAATCGTCTTGGATTTGTTGGGGTTAGATGTAATTGACATTTTCATTCATCCTTTTGTATCGCTCAAGTATAAAGTATTTCGCTATTAATTTCATTATTGATAGGAATAAACGATTGGTAATAATTATTGATAAGGCTATTATTTGCCTATCAAAACAACTTAACAGGGGTTTAAAATGACTACCGATACAATTACAGGCAAAGCAATCGCAAAGGTTATACGACCTATGGAGCGATTTAATAAAGACATCTTGTTTAATCGACTAACTGCGGCAGGCTACAACGTCAAGGCCGCAACCTGTGCATCTCGAATTAATCAACTGTTCAACAAGAGTATGATAACTCGACATAAAGATTATGGTCACTTTTACGCAACAAAAACACAGCTTAACGCTCTGGCTAAACTTGAAGTAAAAAAGCGCGCAAAGAAAACTTTCGGAATGGACAGTATATGCGACATAGAAAAGCTTTGTTTATATGGTAAGTGGTAATTGGTTTACATAATGGACAATGTGAGCTAATATTGTTGTGTTGATTTGTTGGGGAATGAATTAACAAGAAAGCTTAGACGAAACACCGCGCCAATTTATTTGGTTTCCCCCACGGTGCTTTCTCTAAGC
>Ga0233412_10000139_pt1 | contig 39870 bp, 48 predicted proteins | sample Na_anoxic_4_MG_FD_180667 | JGI IMG/M metagenome (GOLD analysis project Ga0233412, IMG submission 180667) | Seawater microbial communities from Saanich Inlet, British Columbia, Canada - Na_anoxic_4_MG | ecosystem: Environmental > Aquatic > Marine > Inlet | place: Canada: British Columbia... | reverse complement strand
GTTCAAGACGAAAAAATAGGATGAAAAAAATAATAACTATATATTTCAATAAGAGAATGAAATATATAGATCCACTATATTTCATCGTAAGTTTAGCAATTGGTATATTTATGGTGTATATAACCGCCGCTCCCCCGAATGTCATTGTTGTATATCCTACTCCACATAATTACAATGAGTATCAATACAAAGACAGTGCGAACAATTGTTTTACAATAAAGCAAGACGAGATGCCCTGTCCTGATAATAATAAGGATGTCGTTGTTGTGCCGATACAATAAATCAGCGCGTTATCCACAAAATATATAATCCTCGTATATATTATCAAGGAATTCATGGTAGACGTGAAAAAAATAGTGAGTTCCGATAGAGGCGCAATCGTAATGTCCATTTTATTGGGATTTGGTATAGCAACTCTTTTTAGGAAAGCTTGTTTGACGCGTGATTGTATTGTGTTTGAAGCCCCGTCGAAAGAAATGCTGACCCAAGGGATATTAAAATACGACGGTAAATGCTATCAAAATGAACCAGAACATGTACGATGTGATAGAAAAAAAAAGAAGGTTCATTTTAAAAAGGACTGGTTTTGGTAATGTAATGATATAAAATTTTTATTATTATTTTATTATTTAGTTTATTTTATTCTTCCAATTCAAAACCGCAATATATTTCATAAATAGTATCATCGAGTTCCCATCCATTTTCGTCTTCTAAAACACACGAATCATGTACGACTTTATTCTCTACATCTTCGAAAACAGACTCGTATATAGCCAATTTTTCTTCGTCGCTATATGAATCAAAATTTTGTATCTCTACATCATCTTGCCACCCATCCTCGGTGCTAATAAATTCACCGCAATGATCATTAATAATAAGAGGATTCAATTGTAAAATAGATTCCTTGTCTTTTTCGTAAATAGAAATATTGAATTCTCCCCATCTCCACACTGTGGTAATAATAAGAACCACTTTTTTACCACAAATGGAATTACTATAATATTCATTTGTATAGGTTGAATTTTTACTTTCTGCTGAAACGGAATATGTTTTCATTTCATCAGCAATATCATGCGCTGGCTCTTGCTCCTGTGCTGGCTCTTGCTCTTGTGCTGGCTCTTGCTCTTGCTGCTGCTCTGCTTGCTCCTGCTGCTCTGCTTGCTCCTGCTGCTCTGCTTGCTCTTGCTGCTGTGCTTGCTCCTGCTGTTCTGCTTGCTCCTGCTGTTCTGCTTGCTCTTGCTGCTGTGCTTGCTCTTGCTGCTGTGCTTGCTCTTGCTGCTCAACTTGTTCCGCGATTTCATTAATGATTGCACTCATACTAATTTAATACTAAAGTATGTTATTTAGTATTAAATAACTTCAATTTTATATTTATAAATTATTCGCGTAATTGTTATTTTTCATCTTTCTTTAGTCATAATAGATGGCAGATACAACCAATATCGACGATTTACCTTCCGTTCCCCAAAACAAGGTTGTTTTAGAAAAACAAGAAACACCGGAATATCAAAAGCTAATTGCACACGATGGTGCCCAAAATGCACAAGGAGGCGAAGAAGCAAAATATGTCCCAAGTGCTGTAGAAAATCAAAAGATGATGAATGAACTCGTTGCCGGTATTCAGCAAGCAAGCGCCAGTGGTGCTACCCAATTACCATCGAGAGATATTCCAATGAATCAAAGTGCTATTACACAAGACCGAGAAGTGCAGCCGAATTTCGTTCCAGAACATCCGAATGATGATTATATTGCAGATTCCGAAAATATGGAAGATTACATGTTAAATAATATTCAAAAAAACAACAATGAAGACACGATTGAATTATTATTGGAACATATGCAGATTCCAATATTACTCGGATTGTTATATTTCCTTTTTCAATTACCTATTGCACGCACGTTTATACATAAATATATACCCACATTTTTCGGAAAAGATGGAAATCAAAACTTGGGTGGACATTTATTCTTTAGTGTCTTGTTCGCTGGTTCTTATTTTATGATAACATCCATTATCAAAAAAATAGAAATGGTGTAAATAAAACAAAATATAATATAATAAAATATAATATAATGTATATTCATAAACATGACGTCTTGTTTTCTATTTAGTAAATTTTTTTGCGATAAAACGAATGAAAAACTTACTACAGTCCATTCTTCTGACCCACGTGTATCCGGACCAATATTATGGGATGCATTTTTTCTTATCGCTGTCGGATATCCAAATAATCCAAGTGATGAAACTCAAGAAAATGCAATCAAGTTTTTAGAATCAATTCATGCAATGAGTCCGTCTAAAGAAAGCAGATGTTTTGTATCTAATTATAATAAAAATATAGATTTACAGAAAGTATGTTCTTCAAAACAAAAATTTTTAACATATTGGGTAGACTTAAAAAATGCAGTTTCAGAAAAATTAAACAAAAACATCATTGATGTGAAATATAAGAAACCTATGGAAACTGTCGAAGGAATCATTGAAAAGTATAGTCAAGGTCAGATCGATGATGGAAAGCCAATACACGATCAATGTTAGTCAAAAGAACACTCATTATCCATCTCATCTATTATTTAGATTTTGAACGTTCATACACCACTCATTCGGATAGAATTGTCCAACACAACTATCATATGAATGAAAAGATTCTAAAATATTCAAGTGTGAAAGTGCAATAGAATTATTATTTATATATATTCCACCTATTGCGATAGCAATAATAAGCATGACGTATATTAACATAGTCATTGGTGAATTTTTAAACACCATAATATAATACCATATATTATATTATGTATTACTCTATTTTCCTTAAAAAAGATTCATAAATAATGGGTTCATTTTATTCTTCAATGTATTCTTTTTCAAAGTATTCTTATTCGAGCGTTTTTTATTACCTGGGCGACGTTTTGTAAATTTATTATTGCCTTTTTTGCTGTTATTGTTGCCCTTTTTGCTATTATTATTGCCTTTTTTGCTATTATTGTTGCCTTTTTTACTATTATTGTTGCCTTTTTTGCTATTATTGTTGCCTTTTTTACTTTTCTTACCATAACCCTTCTCTTTGTTATTGCTTTTATCATTGTCGTTTGGAACATATCGCATGAACCATTCTTCGTATTCGCGCGTTCCGCGTTTCCCCTCCAATTCCTTAAATTTTTCACTCTTTTCATTTCGAATGCTTTCAAGTGTACTCTGTTTTCCATAACAATTCACACTGAATCGGCGTAAAACACCTTTTTGCTGGAGTCTATTTTTCTGCTGTACTTGAAATAAATATTGCGCCATACATAATATACGATCTTTATTATAGTAAGGTCGATTTGCATAAATAAACGCTAAATACATACTTAACATAGTATCTATGGTAGCAACCTTGATTTTCTTCTTACCAATTTTTACAATATTATAACTATGACAAGCCAATGGTTGATAAATAAACGCTAATGCATCAACTCCAATTCGTATTTCAACATGCGGCGCAATAATTTCACCAGCCCCCTCTTTTTGTATGATTTTTACATTTTTAATACCATTATCACTCAATCTCTCTTTAACAATAATAGCAGCCTTATTTGGATCTTCCGCCAGTATATCAAAATCGGGTATCTTGGAAATAGCGCGCTCATACTTTTTTGGCATATACTTGCTATAAAGCGAACTGGCGTATCCGCCAAAAAATACGAGACCTTGATCTATAAATGAATCACGTATAGATGTGAAAATATCAGCACTTTTAATACCATCTTCTTCCATACTACGCTGAAACTGAACATCATCACATCTCGGATTTTTCATAGGGTAATTTTTATTAAGGAGGCTAACACGTTTCATAACCTTTTCCCAACGAGAAACATCGCCGGCGGGACGTGAAAGTTCTAAATATGCCGCCATGCGTAAATAATCTGGTGGCGCATAATGAATATTGTTCACCTTGATAGAATCTTTATATACTTGATTAAAAAGATGTGTATCCATATGTGTAATATCTGCTACAGCTAAAAAATTCACGAATACTTTGTATGTGCCATGATGTACACCCGCCTTGGCTTCAACTTCATCAAATCCCGCCTTGTAATAAATATCGGCCAATTTTTTAGCATCATCTAAAGCATTCGGTGAGAAAAAATCATAGTCTGGTAGCTCCACGCTTTTATCATAAAATTGGTCTTCTGTGGGCAAAATATTATTAATCGCAGTCCCACCATAACAACAAGTTTTATTGTCTTTCAAAAAATCTTCCACAATGGTGATAATTTCTTTCACTTGAGGATTACGGATGATTTTTTTACCGGCGCGATCTTGAGCAATATCAACTGCCTCACGGAGAATATTCAATTCCTTTTCATCGTATGTCATATTTTTATTACATGAACTCATTATATTGTATAGTATATAATGAGTACCTAAAAAAACTTTCTTAAATATTAAAACTATAATAATCGGATTCGACTTTTCTATTGGCATAGGATAACTCGGGATTTTGAGGAGGAGGATTCTTAATAGTCTCTGGGATATATCGTAGATTGGTGGGTTTTAATACAAAAGCACTGCCTGCTTCGTCGAACAGAATATCGTAAAATTCCATATTAGCGTCGAAATTTTGAAAATTCATGCCTACCATTTGACACCCGTAAGACATGGCTAATCCCGCTGCATAATTATCATCATATGCGCCTACATCCGGCATAACGATTGACATATTTTTTTTGTTATAATAAGTAAGATCGTCTATATTCGGATTGTATTGAATATCATAGTTGCGAAGACCGCGCATAAACATGGAATTGCTGGCGATATTGCAATATTCTTTCAATTCCGTGTCTTCAAAAAGGTCATTCGAACGGTCAATTATAATAATCACTTTACCCATAAAGTTAATGATTGGTACAGCTCCTAAATTATATCCCTCGAATTCATAACTATATTCTTTTCCAAGAACTCGTTCTGATAGTTCCGCTTGCAAAACGTCGGACATCTTGTTATAAATATCCTTATTAGTGCTATTAATGCGAAAGTGAAGAAGTAATGGGTCTTGTGAATTAGGACACGTGGAACCAGAAAAGGCGTTATTACTGATAACATTCATTGCATCCGAAAAGGAAACACTATTATATGTTTCCTTAATGAAAAAATCGTCAACCGACGAAGTTGAGATAACAGGTTCATTATTAACGGAATATATTTGGAAATCTAAGCATCTGGCACCTTGTTGAATACATTTTTTTAGAGCACATACATTCACAAAACTGTTTTTGAATTCGCCTCCACAGCAGGAATTATAAGCCGTTTTAATATAGTAATCACGCAAGAGATATGTATTTTTCTCTTCCTTTGGGTTCATGGACGAGATAAGTGGAAAGGCATCATAAATTTTATCTAAATCATTGCAATTTTTTTCATTTAAGCGACGTTTCTTATAAACATATAGCGACATGACAAAAATCAATATGATAATAACAGCTACTAAAAATATAGTTACTTGAACATCGGATTGTTTTTGGAACACATCCACCATATTTCTACTTATTGTTGCCAGTTTATATTTTACACGATCAGCCATATTAATATATAATAACATTAATTTTAAATTTAATAATTTTAATAATTTTAATAATTTTAATATATTCATGTTAATATTAATAACGTTAATTGTAAAAGCATATGAATATTATTATATGAATGATATATATATAAAACAATGCCAGGCGGATTACTAAATCTTGTAGCATATGGAAATCAAAATATAATATTAAATGGCAATCCAAAAAAGACGTTTTTTAAACCGGTCTATTCACGCTATACTAATTTCGGAATGCAAAAGTTTCGTTTAGATTTTGATGGGCAAAAAGCGTTGCGATTGAGTGAAGAGTCCAAATATACATTCAAAGTAAAGCGATATGCCGAATTGCTCATGGACACATATTTAGTTGTTACACTTCCGACTATCTGGAGTCCCATTATGCCACCAGAAGATTGTAATGGAAAATGGGCACCATATGAGTTTCGCTGGATTGAAAACTTGGGCACACAATTGATCAAAGAAATTGAGATAACAGTTGGTGGTCAAACATTGCAAAGAATAAGTGGTAGCTATCTACTGGCTATGGCACAGCGCGATTTTACGGCGACGCAAAAAGCAACATATGATAATATGACCGGAAATGTTCCCGAACTGAATGATCCAGGAAATTGCAATGGTCGTGTGAATCAATATCCCAATGCCTATTATACACCCGAACCACAGGGTCCAGAACCGTCTATTCGTTCGCGTAAAATTTATGTTCCACTGAATCTTTGGTTCGGTATGAATAGTAAAATGGCTTTTCCCTTGGTAGCAATGCAATATAATGAATTGCATATTAATATTACCTTGCGTTCAATACAAGACTTGATTCAAATACGAGATGTATCAGATATGGAAAATGATTATCCATTAATAAGACCCAATTTTAATGAGCCATTACAACAGTTTTATCGGTTTTTGCAGCCACCACCTTCTATCGCTCTAAACGATATGGACTATGAAGATAAACGCACGAATTGGAACGCGGACATTAATTTATTGGCAACTTATTGTTTCTTGAGTTCAGATGAAGCGCGTGTTTTTGCAGCACTGGAACAGAATTACTTGTTTAAAAGTGTTTTTGAAACTACCTATCTAAACGTTACTGGAAGTAGAAGAATCGACTTGGATAATACGGCTGGTATGGTTTCCTCGTGGATGTTTTATTTTCAGAGAAGTGATGCATACTTGCGCAACGAATGGTCGAATTATACGAACTGGCCATATAACTATTTGCCATATAACTTGGAATCCGCACCAGAAATAGGTAAGCATACTATAGATACTGTGTGCAATGATAATGATAATGCGAATTTTAATACAGGATTTGGTCCAGGATTAAATCCACCAGATAATATGAGCACAGGACTTTACATTACTGGTACATATCACGAGGCGAATCATAAAAACATTTTGATGAACATGGGTATTATCATGGATGGTAAATATAGGGAGAACCTTATGGAAGAGGGAGTGTTAATTATGTCGAAAAATATTTAACTTCCAAAGGGGATGCTCCTGATGGACTATACATGTATAATTTCTGTTTAGATACCGATCCATTCACAATACAGCCAAGTGGGGCTATGAATATTAGTAAATTTCAGACAATTCAATTCGAATTCACCACCTATGTTCCCCCAGTTGATGAAAACGCGCAAGTACTTACCATATGTGATCCAGAAACTGGTATCGTTATTGGCGTTAACAAACCTACTTGGCGCTTATATGACTATAATTACAATTTAACGGTATTAGAAGAGCGTTATAATATGGTTAGTTTTGTGGGTGGAAATTGTGGATTAATGTATGCTCGATAAATATCTATATGCTCGATAAATATCTATATGCTCGATAATAAATCTATATGCTCGATAATAAATATCTTAATTATAATAACATTTTTTAAAGTTTATTATAATTTTTAAGCATAATTTTCTATAATTATTTACAAGAATTACTTGACATGGGCCCACAATCTGTAAACATTCCAGTGGTAGATGGTCGACATTTATAATCCACTGTATATAATGTTGATTTATTTTTGAACAGTTGATATTTTGGTGGTTTAAATGAAGGATCAAATCGTGTTAGAAAGCTAAAAAAACCCTCTTCTTTATCAGCGAATGCTTGGGGTTGTTTATTAAAAGATTGTGTCTGTTGAATAGCTGATTGCAACGACTCGGTGGGAGTATTGTTATTTGACATGCCCTCTTTTTTTTTAAAGGATATCCATTTCATTATGTCTAAATTTTCAATAAAGGATGGGAGTTTAATATTCAATGTTTTTAAAAACATCGCGGTCGAATAATATAAAATAAACATGATTATGATAGATGCAATAATACCAATTATTTCAATAACCATAATACTATTATATAATAACATTAATTTTATTTTATTTTATTCTATGTTATTTCATTTTTCATCTAACATGTCAACCACCTTTTCAAGAAAAAATCCCATAGTATGTCTTGCTACATCTACTAAATCCTTGGGTATCTCAGTTGAACCTTTCACCTTACTAACAACCACTGGTTTATACACTTTGAGTAAAACCGCGAGCTCTTTAAATTTTGAATTTATCTCAGGTGGTATCTGTGCTTTAGTATCTTTGTCAGCAAGTGATTTTATTAACTTGGCTATCACGTCTGTGTCTTTAAGATCAGTATTTTTTAATAAATTTAATATGCTTTCAATATCGGGAGAAGAGTTAGTTTCATTCGTATCATGAATTTCCTCAGCATCAACATCTACTTCATAAACATCTACTTCGGAAGCAACTACGTCATCGGAAGCAACTACGTCATCGGAAGCAACTACGTCATCGGAAGCAACTACGTCATCGGAAGCAACTACGTCATCGGAAGCAACTACGTCATCAGAAGCAACTACGTCATCGGAAGCAACTACGTCATCGGAAGCAACTACGTCATCGGACATATCTACGTCATCGGAAGCAACTACGTCATCGGACATATCTACGTCATCGGAAGCAACTACATTTTCTTCAGAAGCTACATATTCGGACATATCTACATCTTCGGAAGCGACTACGTTTTCGTCTGATAAATCCATACCAAAATCTATTTTTTCAGCAATTTCACTAACAGCCTTTTCAAGAAGTTTTTCTAAATCTATTGAGTCCATTTATAATTATTCAATACATAAAATATACGTTATTTTATCTTATTTATTGAAGAGATAGTCGAGCTCACTTACGGAAGAGTTCCTTGATCTTACTTAATTTTATACCAGGTATGATGTTTTCAATATCATCACTTTCAATTTTATCATGTTTTTCTTTTAATTTCACCAATAGTCCTTCCAATACTTTTATAATAGCTTTAAGCGACAAAAATCCAACTACCTTATTCTTTTCAAAAAGTTTTGTTTGAAAACCATCAATCTTTTGTAAAAGCTCTAAAAACTCGGAAACCATTGATATTTCCATTTGTGCAATTATACTGTATAAATCTTTTATTTAGTTATTTTATATACGAATTATATATATATGTCAGAAACTGATGCTATAGATTCAAAGAAAAAACAGAATAATGATGAGGATGATAATGTAGCTTCCGAAAAAAAAGAGAGCAATTGGACCACGTTCGGATATTCATGTTTGTTCGGGGTTTTTATGGCGATTATCACATGGCTTATTGCGAGTAATATAGTATTTTTTACTCGTATAGGTGACGAAGCATTGGCCAAGATTTTTCCTAAAGATCCAAGTAAAACCCCATATGAACCTGACGATGACTCAGCTCGTGTAGAGAAATGTGATGATACTGGTATGATTGAAGTTGATGGCAATAATATAGACCCTTGGGCATACAAACTTCCTGAAACACTACCTTCAGTCCCTACTGCTCCACCCGGAGGGGCACTTGGAAATTTAGCAGGTGCGGCCGCCGGTGCAGCACTTAGTGCTGCAGAATCATCACCACAGGGGCAAGCAGCCAAGGCAGCACTTGGAACAGCAGGACCCGGGGCAGCAGCACTTGGAGCAGCAGGACCACCTGGACAAGGAGGAGGAGGAATGAAAGAGGATATCATGAATAAAATGAAGAGTACAACAAATACATTTAAATTTCCATATACATGGATGAATCCATTTAATGATTGTGCTCCAGATGATGATAATATAGGAAAGTTTTATACAGGTAAAGGTAAATCTAACAGTGCTTACAAAAGTGATGGAAAAATATCAGATAAAACAAACATATATGATAATTGGAAAGACGCGGTAGCTAAAAGAATTAAAGTATTGAAACCAATGCAAGAAGCATTAGAGACACGTCGCAAACAAATAACCGCAGTCAATCCAAACGATCCTGGATTAGACACGATAAAAAAGGAATTAACTCAGGTAAAAGCCGCAATCAATTATTTAAAACCTGGTTGGAAATACTTTCCATGGCCAATGTGGAGTGGTAGATGGTGGAGCCAGTCAGCAAGTAATATCAAGAATTGGATAGCAACGTCAACCCAATATTCATTTATAACTGAGCGCCGTGTATTACAATACATTTTCAAAAAGTTGAAACCTCTTATGAGTGGTCAAAATGCAGCATCCGATCAAAATCCGGCACAACAAGAAGAAAATAGTTATTTATATGGACTATTCGCAATGATATTAAATATTATTATAACCTATTTGATTATTCATAGTTCAATGGCAATTGGAACATTCGTAAATATATGGGCACAAATTAGTGGGGCAAAATATACTAAATACGAAAAAACGGAGGAAGGAGGAAAATATGAAAAAACATCCAATTGGGGCCGTGGTATAAAATACACCATTATAGGCATGTGTTTTGGGATGCTTAACTTTATGTGGTCATTCGGAGTAGGTATTATTCAATATATCGAAATCATGTATAAATTTTTAATGTATCCAATTATCAATAATTTTTCGGAATGGAAAGATAATGTTCAACTTACTGCAAAGTTTTTACCCATATTATATGGTATGTTAATAACCATGGCCGCGTGGACCAGTCTCGAACCAATATATGGAAATACAATGTTTATAACAATGCTTATTTATATCATAAAAACGAATAAGAGCAACAATAATGAAATCGCAAAAGCTAAAAAAGGACAACCTTAAAAATGCGAAGATTTAATATTTATTAGTGTGTTGATTTACATTTTCAAGGATATAAACATATGATATTATAGAATAATATAATATGTCTTTGGAACAAGAACCGGAAATATCTAATAATCCAGTGCAAGTACCAGTAGCTGTGGAGGCACAGGCACAAGATCAGGCACAAGATCATGCACAAGATCAGGCACAAGATCAGGCACAAGATCAGGCACAAGATCCGGTACAAGATCCGGCACAAAATCCGGTACAAGATCCGGCACAAAATCAGATAGAAGATCAAGAGGCTGCAGATGCATTATTCGAGTGTGAAAAATCATTAGATCTGTATATTTCCAATATTACAGAAAATAAAGGTAATAATAAAATGCTCCTATTGAATTATGATGAGAATATGGAAAAATTCATAATAGACAAGATAAAAGATATTCACTATAATGAGGTTGAACCTACGTCGGAAGATTTATTCAATAGTTTAACGACTGAAAAAAGCGTACCCCTTTTATATATTAACCAATTCTCTCCTTCATCTAATTATGATGATGAGAACATCAAGGTTTTGAATATTATAAAACAAGTTATACGATATGGACAATCCGTAATCTGCACTTCCGATGAAATAGATTTTTTTGCAGATAATGGGATTGAGTTTTCATCTTAATAAAAAATCAATATAAATATAAATTTTTCATTATTATTATTATATGGAAGATACATCAAAACCCTTTATAAGTGTATGTGATCAACCCTTTGTAAGTGTATGTGATCAACCCTTTATAAGTGTATGCACGCCCACATTTAATCGGCGACCATTTATACCCTATATGATCAAGTGTTTTGACAATCAAGATTATCCAAAAGATAAAATGGAATGGATAATTATAGATGACGGCACAGATAAAATCGCCGACTTGGTATCTGACCACCCCAATGTAAAATATTTTTCATATGACGAGAAGATGCCGCTTGGTAAAAAACGCAATATTATGCACGAAAAATGCAAGGGAGAGATCATCGTATATATGGATGACGATGATTATTATCCATCCATGCGAGTCTCTCATGCGGTGGAAAAATTGCAAGAGAATCCATCAGCATTATGTGCCGGTACAAGTCGTATTTTTATATATTATGATCATATTGATAAAATATATCAATTCGGACCCTACGGAGCGAATCATGCGACTGCTGGGACATTTGCATTTCGAAAAGAACTATTGAAAGATAGACGATATATTGACGACGCTTGCTTAGCCGAAGAAAAGTATTTCTTAGATAATTATACGGTACCTTTTGTGCAATTGGATCCCGAGAAAGTAATATTAGTTTTTGCACATGATCATAATACGGTAAATAAGAAAAAATTATTAGAGAATATAGATGCGAGAGTTGTGAAAGTGATTGATAAAACAGTAGAGGAACTTGTGCCGGAGGAAGATATGCGAAGTTTTTATAAAGATAATTTAAATAAAATATTAAAATCATATGAACCTGGCCTCCCACACTATAAACCAGATGTTATAAAAAATATAATGGAATTGGAAGAGACGCGGCGTAGAGAAGAAGAGAAGCGAGCGAATGAAAATGGACAAATTGTTATGAAACAACCAGATGGAAGTGAAAAAAAGATTAGTCCAACTGAAATGGTATCTATAGTGAAGAAGCAACAAGTCCAATACAAAAATTTACAACAACAGTTCGGAAACATCAAAAATATTATTATAGAAAAGGAAAATGAAATTAAATATCTAACTGAAAAATTATCCGAAACATTGTCGACCAATGTAGCATTACAAAAATTAAACGTTCAGTTAATTCATGAACTAAAGGCGGCGCCATCATCATCCACGCGATAAATCATCCACCCGATAAATCATCCACCCGATAAATCATCCACGCATTGAGTTTAATAAAATATTATTTTATATACAGATAAAATAATATTTTAGAGCAAAAATGAATTTATTCAAAAATATATTAGAAGTGTCAGTCATCTATACATCACTTATCATACTTGTCGGGGGGATTTATTTCTACCCTATTTATAATTTCTATATATATTATCTGGTAATTGCATCCATTATCTCAAGTTTTTTAAACCATTTTTCACGCAAGCCTGGAAAAATAAAAAGATGTTTCCAATTTATAGATAGGCTTATAGTACGAATAACCGGATGTGTGTATATGCTTTTATATAATAAACTGGATGGGTCAGATGTAATAATATACGATCGTTATCACACTACTACATGCGATATCATATTTTACGGCATTTTATTGTGCGCAATATGTTATAGTATAACTGTATTATTAACAAAAAAGAAGAGTCATTATCCAAAAAATCTTTCCAAGATCCCACATGCGTTATGTCATGTAGTTGGTACATTTATAACACTTGTTATATATTACGAAACGTCGTTATCTATGGATGATTATTCAACTTCAACTTCTACATCATCTATACTATCATTCAAGCCATAATTTTTTATTTTATCAATATATCGATATAACCGCTGTATATCGAGCTTTGTAATATCATATGTTTCCATAATAGCAATAATCGCTTCTTCGCTATGATTTTTCTGCATCTCTCCAAAATAAAGTAATAGATCCTTTTTATCCATCTGGAGTTTTCCACACAGATTTTGCAAAAATACTGAATTATTATACTCGGTACTATACTTGGTCAACACTTTAGTAAATCGTACATCGGTTGGATTAAACTTTGCCCGCTTTGGAAACGTGTCGTTAAATAACTTATTATTATACATGGTTTTTGTCAATGAACTCATTTCATTAAATTGCCATATTTGCTTTTGAAATGTAATGCGGTCTATGTAATCTGAAAAACACATATTTTCTAAGAATTTTCTGTAAAATGGAAAACTTTTCTGGGGTTCAATTTTTTGCAACGTATCGACAATATTCTCATGCCACAACAATCCAACAATGGTTCTGTCTGTCTCATTCATAAGGGTATTGTGTTGATCTATATCAAAATAGTTATTCATTAGACGCTTAGCAATATGCTTACTATCCTCATTATACACCTTCGGTTGAAAAATATTGTGTATAATTTCATTTCTTAATAACGAATTTTGCTGCTTGTAGATATTATATATCGATGACAATTTTTTCAAATCACCGTCTATGTATTTTATAAGATTGCTTTTTAACTGAGTATCAAGAGATGGTGTAATAATGTCCAACAGGGTGGTAATCTGCTTTTCAGTGGGTGCCTTTAATTCATATGTATGACATACCTTGATCAACTCCTTAATTTTTTTATCCATGTGATAATTTCCAATACATACAATTGGATTCACTGACGTGTCTTCCGTCTTCTGTTTTTTCGTTTTTTTGGGTCGGATAAGTTTAATTAATGATGACAATCCTCCTTTATCACCATTATTCATGCCATCAATTTCGTCCATAATTATGGCGATCTGACGCTTCTTTTTTTGTAAGAGTGATAATACATTTACATCGGACATATTTTGCTTCGTAATCGTGTCTATAATATTTTTGTTGCGAATATCACCGGCATCATATTTTATAATATCATAATTCATATTTCGCAATATCTGCTCTACAAAATATGTTTTTCCAACCCCTGGACTACCATATATATAAATCCCCTTTTTAACAATTAGATCATGTTTACTTGATGTCATGGTAGATAAAATATTTTTAATTTCATCTGCTATTTCGACGCGATTTAAAATATGATTAATATTTAGGTTTTCCATTACTAAGAGTATAAAACATATACAGATATTATATTTATATGTTTTACTACAACTAATTTGCACCATTTGCATCATTTGCAAACAATCCTATGAACTGCTTCCAGCGTTCTTATTACAAGGATCAGTTTTGTTAGTAACACCATCCCATGTAAGATCACATGATGTGGCCCATTTATATTTATTGCATGTGCCTTCGGTACCGCTCCATAAACTTCCAGAGAAATCCTTTGACTTCTCACATTCGCTTCTGCCTAAATTTTTCACATTATAACACTGTGTTTCGTCTGGCATGGAGGAAGGCTTTTCAATCCAATAGTCGGGACAATCGGCTACAACGGGTGGGAAATCTGAATCATATTTATTATTTCGCATAGCAATGCCAATCATGATTAAACAAATAATTAGCAATACGACTGCAACGCTCAACACGGATTTTTGAAAAGTCATGATATGATATAAATTAAATAGATATAATTTTTTTATACGAAAGTATTATATAGAAAGAATGAGTTGCTCAAAAACAAATGGACGTGTAGATATTATGCAACCAAATACTGGTACTTTGTTTTCCATGTATGATAAGATAAAAGTTGATGACACAAGCAACTTTAGAGATGCTTTGACTGGAAATTGGGTGGATACGCCAATGTCAATAGCCTTTTTTTCCAAGGAAAATATACAAATTTTACAGAATGGTATTCGCGCAGGTGTATATAAACTGTCTAAAGGTTTGTATACTATCGGAAATCAGAGTGTCGATAATCTAAAAATTGTTATGCGAAGTATATATTTACAAAGTGCAACCAATCAACCAACTGCGATTACTGCACAATTGCAAGCATTGAATCAGCTTGTTTTAGACTATTGTGTGAAGCGTGTATATAACGAATCTGTTGCTTATATAAATTATCTACGCGACGCAAGTACAATGTATACACCTATATCACACCCAGTACAAGCCGACATGAATGATAAAACACTCGAATTAAAAAATTGGTTTTAATAAAACTAAAACTAAAACTAATTCAACGCAATACTATTTTGTAAATCCATATTAGGAAAATCAATAAATGTTTCTAATATATCAACTGTGGAGAATTTAGAACCTCTCCCTTTTTCTGACATATATTTATTCGCAGCTTCAACGGTTGAAAATGTAGCCATAATTTCTACATTAGAAGCATGAGTCATTCCCATTTCAATACCTACAACACAATAATATACCGGTTTCATCGATTATACGTTTAACTATTTAGCCATGTTTAAATTGTATTATGTTTATAACAAAAATTAAACAATTAAAAAATATATGTTAACGAATATTTTTTAATTAAATTGCATGAATGATTATTTCACATTTAGCTTTGCATTTAGCTTTGCATTTAGCTTTGCATTTAGCTTTGCATTCGCGATTGTTTTATTTTTATTTTAGTTTTAACTTTGGTTTCGCAGATTTCTTTATAGACATTGTATTGGATTCTGCCTTTTCTTTCAAAAACATGGTTTCATATAATTCCCTTAATTCACCAATTTCCTTTATCCACATCATTTTATTCGTAGTCGCGTTCAGTTCAGCAATGCGAGCTTCATTTTGGCTCTTTTCTGATAACAGCTTTGCCACGCTTTCTTCCGATACACTATCCATCGGCATTTTTATCAAGTATTTATAATCTTCATCCACAACATCATAATCTTTTGATGCAAGCATCGCGTGAATAGCATCCTTTTTCTTTTTTCTAAGGTCAATCGTATCATTCAATAGCTCGTTAATATATCGCGCCTTATTGCTCAGAAGACATTGGGTTTCATCAAGTCTTTTCAACATTGCCCTGCGCCTCACTTCATAATAAGCCAATCGCACATTATAAAAGTCTTCGATAATCTCATATACATTGGCATACTTCTTCAACTTTTCATCATGCGTAAACATGTGCATATTATTCGTTGATTGAGTATTATACAACTTGAACATCTTTTCCAACGCGTTTACATTGTCTATCGATGACTTGGTTGATACCAATGGAGCGACGTCTTCATTCAATATAATTTCAATATCCACCGTAGTGTCAGTGCTCATATCATTATAATCTTTCACTTGTCCAGTATACGACTTGCTTTGCTTGTCCAGAAGACCTTCCAAAAATTGCTTATAATCCTCCGTCCAAGAACCTATTGGCAACTCAGTAATACGAAATTTCTTAGGACCAATAATTTCATATTTTCCTTTTATCAAATACTTGCCTGCTTCGTCTTCCGTTTCTTCAATAGTGCCTTTAAATCCATGATAATACGGAGTAATGTTTTGTGTCGGTGCATCGTCTACATCTACATCTGTTGCAAATGTGTCTTCATTTATTGCAAGTCTCTCTTTCAAGTAGTCAATAATTTCCATTGGATTATAGCTCATAATATCTGTACTGAATCCCGTACCAATACCTCTTGACCCGTTTACCAAAATCATCGGAATAATAGGACAATAGTGAATAGGCTCCACCAGAGTACCATCATCATCCAAGTATTTCAAAATGGCATCGTCATCTTGTCTGAAAATCGAGCGTGTAATTGGGTGCAATTGGGTGAATATATATCTTTCACTGGCCGAATCTTTTCCACCTTGCAGCCGTGTGCCGAATTGACCATTGGGTTGAAACAAGTTGATATTATTGCTGCCGACATAATTCTGTGCAAGACCTACTATTGCCGCATTTAAACTCGCCTCACCATGATGATATCCTGAATGCTCCGATACATAACCACTAAATTGCGCCACTTTAATTTCGCTCTTGAGATTCTTCTTAAATGCGGAATAAAGGATTTTTCGTAAACTGATTTTCAATCCATCCATTAGATTCGGAATAGAACGATCACAATCGTATTTCGAGAAGTGAATCAATTCACGATCAATGAAATCTCCATAAGATACTTGATCATTCGCCGTATCTAAAAATGACTTCCTGCTATATCCACCCAACCATGTCTTGCGATCATCTGCGCGCTTCTTGTTGAAGACCATATCAATGGCGTTGGTGCTTTGAGCACCCTCGTGTTGAAAATATACTTCCTTTTTATGCTTGAAATATTCCTTGAATTCTTTACCCGTACTTGTACCCAATCCCTTGTAATATTTAATATTCCACCCCGCAATGGAATTCGACTCTTTCCATTCTTCATATTCACCATCATTATAGAATACGAGTTCTTGAGAGCCCTTTTTCGCCTTGAGAATAGGTGTATTCATAAAGCCAATAAAATTGGGTATTTCCACCAAAGAAGACCACAGATTCTCGAACATGTTAATACCCAGACCTTTAATATGCGAACCATCCAAGTCTTGATCCGTCATGAATAATATCTTACCATATCGAAGCTTGGATTTAATGTCTTCCGAACTATACGTTTTGTTCGATTCAAGACCGAGAATCTGCTTGATTTCCGATATTTCCTTATTTTCCATAACACGCTTCAATGCTTCACCACGCGTATTAAACAGCTTACCTTTCATCGGATACACACCGATAATATTGCGGTCTTCTTTGGAAAGCCCAGATACAATACCTGCTTTGGCCGAATCTCCCTCGCAAAAGATGATTGTGCATTGATTGGATTTCGCAGTGCCGGCATAATTCGCGTCAATCAACTTGGGAATGCCGCGAATGCTTTTGCTTTTTGATCCATCCGTTTTCTTGGCGGCTTTATTTTGCTTCACTTCGGTAAGCGCACACGCTGCTGCCATGACACCCATCTTTGCCAACTTCTCGACAAAATCATCGCTTACTGTACATGAAGAGCCGAAATTGGCAGAAGATGTACCGAGTTCATCCTTTGTCTGGCTATTGAAAGAAGGATTTTCAATATCGCATCGAATAAACAACATGAGTTGCTCTTTGATGGCTGCCGCCTTTACGTCGACCTTCTTTTTCTTTTTAATGAGGGCGACCATTTTGCGAACAATTTGATTCAAAATATATTCCACGTGCTTTCCGCCTTTATTGGTGCTTATACCATTTACAAAAGATACTTGTTGGAATTCATCGCTTGGAGAAATGCACACTGCGTATTCCCAACGATTATCTCCTTGCTCATATACACGTGGAGTTTCGCTCTTTGGGCCAATATAAAGATCAATATATTGTTGAAAAGTTTTGACAGGAACTGGTGTTGCATTATATAACACCTTTATGCTTTTATCTGTGACCGCTGAAATATCATATACACGCTTCTTGAGTAGACTTAGCATATCTGGTGTTAGACCTTCAATGCCAAAGCGTGCATAATCTGGCTTGAAACTGACCTTGGTCATCGGCTTGGATCCGCATTTTGTTATCTTTGGCTTTCCAATTACATTTAAATTCGTGGAAAATTCTTGCACATATTTAAGACCTCGTGTGTGATCAATGGTTTCGATTTTACCCCACGTTGACCATATAAGAACCAACTTGAACCCGAATCCGTTTTTACCACCGACGATTTTTTCCTTTTTATTTTCATCATAATTTGTGGATGTGCGAAGGTGGGCAAAAATCATTTCTGGAATCCATATTTTGTGCTCAGGATGTTCTGCGACATCTATACCATTTCCGTCATTTTCCATGGTAATAATTCCGTCATCCGAAATGGAAATCGCAATTTTAGAAACAGGTAGGGCATTCTTTTGATTGTCTTTTATTGCGTGGTCTTGACGGATAACATGGTCTCGGCAATTGACAATGCCTTCATCGAATAATTTGTAAAGTGCTGGAATATAAGTAATATTTTTTTCGACGATTTTAGAAGATGATTCATCAAAAACGTATATTTCATTTTCTGTATTCTCAATGGAGCCAATATAAGTATCTGGTTTTTTAAGAATATGTTCTTTGTCCGTAAGCTTTTGGTATTTAGCAAGCATGATTTAGTGTATATTTCTTGATTTATAAATAGAATTTTATATCATTTTTAAATTATAATATTAAATAATAAATAATATAGTATTATATTAATTATTATGACATACAGTAAGCCATATTGTCCATGTCCAACACCAAGTAAACCAGTCATATCTAATTCGGGTACTAATAATACTCAGTTTACTCAAAAGTTTATGCAGTCTGTTATCATTACAAGCAGTCGATATAATAAAGGTGGTAGAATCAGTTATATAAAACCAATTATAAATGGATTCGGGAGAACAACCGGATCGCCATATGGATATGGACAACCACCAAAAAATAGTTTTTAATTTAGCGCGTTTTCATTTTTTTTTCTAACCATCTTTTATAAAATGAAGAAAGCTATGAGACAATCTGACGGAAAATACCACATGAGTGGAAGTAAATTTGATATGCTTGCAGGTTCTCGCGCCCAAGTATGGCACGGTACTGCTTACAAAACAGCCGGAGATTTAAAGAAGGGTGATCTCATGATGAACAAGCATGGCCGCATTGTTTCCAGGAAGAAGCATGCTACCGCCAAGAAGGAGAGACGTCTTGAAAAGGCTGGCTACAAGACAGTCAAGGGAAAATTCGGCTTCGTCAAGGACGGCGCCCCCAAGAAGCGCAAGACTGCCAGAAGAGGTCGCAAAGGTTCAAGAAAGCGTTAATTAAATAAAGCATTAAATCAATAAAGCATATATAAAACCCACTACAAAACCAGGGTTTATAAACTGATAAGTATAGTTTAATGTTGTCATCATTCTGCGCTGTTTAAACGCAATTTCATAAAAATCTTTAGCAAGGAAATACAATAACCCGCCGCCAATGGATTTAAATGAGATTCTGATTACATTATAGATGACGTTATTGTAAAACATGTTATTGTAAAACTTGTTATTATATAATCATATATTTAGCTTTTAATATGATTATATATATTATGGTGTATAAATTCTCTCACGCAACCTACCTATAAATTGTTTTCCATTATCACAACTTCTACGTATATTTACTAATTCAGCCGGTGTGAGTTTTTCAATATTTAATTCAGACAATACATTCGCCGTAATACTTTTCGCATAATGAAATGTATAAAATTCTTTCACAGTATCGACCGTTACATAACCCAATTCTAAACACAGGTCAATGCGACCAGGTCGTTTTAAAGCCTTGTCTATTTTTTGAATATAATTACTCGTCATTATCATTATTCTACCAGGCGTTTCCTGTACACCATCTAATACATTCAATATAAATGATAAGGTCAAGTCATTTGAAGTATCTTTTGAAAAATATTTGCTCGTTGGCGTACCCGAGACAGTATTCGATTTATTATCTCCCGTACTTACCGCGGCGACAATTTTTTCCAAGATTTCATCTTGATCTGTTGAAGCACTGGAATTTTCAACAATACCATTTATATCAGATTCTTTATTATTGTTATTATTATATTTGTCTTCACGTTCGAAAACAATATCACTCATACAATCAATATCTTCCAATAAAATTATCTTTTTATCAAAGTCAATTGCACCCGCCTTATTTTTCGTGTTATACTTGGATTCAAAAAAACATTTCTTAAAATCACTTTTAGTCTTGATACAATCCAATGGTAATTCGACAAGATGTCGCTGAAACATATTCGCGATACTTTTAGCTATACACGTCTTACCTGTTCCAGGTGGACCGTACAAGCATATACCCAATGTATATGGATCACCATGTTTATCATACTCTTGCTTGTTATCTCGAAAATGCATTAATTGTTTTAAAAGAGCCTCTTTCTGTGGAAAAAACATATTATCAAATGTTCGATTACTCAAAAACTCGCGCTCGTGCCATTTATTTACGGTTGTATCTTCCGAAATATGTTGGTCCAACGTATAAATAAATTTTTTACCATTGCGTTTTTTTTCGAGGCCATCTAAATATAATTCAGTCGTTTTATCAACAAACTCTTTTAAATTATACACATTTTTTGTATATGAAAATAGTTCAATAGAAATAGTATCGATTGGACCCTGTACTTCAATAATTTTATCAGATTGTTCACTGTTGTCAGATGAATGTATATAACATAATATATCTTCTGTTAAATGAAACGTACTTTTTTGATTAATAATATACATTTGTTTATTTCTTTCACCTATGTCGTCATTATTTTCACCATATTCATCTTCATCGTCTCCATATATAGATTTAATATTGTATATGCCCTCGAATTTATTTTTCATATTAATATGATGCCAAATAGCGCGAAATTCGTCTGAAAATAAGTTTCTATACTTAAAACACCATGTCTGAGATTTTAATGCTCGCTTTCCTTCAATTACCAATATATTTTTTTTTCGGAGTGTAAAATCGTTCCAAGATAAACTTATCTTTTTTAATTGTTCAATAATATATGGAATTGCCATAATCATAATCATGGTAAAAGCAGTCTCTACCACATTTGATGAGTTATCACGGTTCATAATTAATTTCATTTTAAAAAAATCCAGGATCATATTATCGTCATACATACATCCATACATTGTTAAACTTTATGTTATATTTTAAATATTATATTTAAAAATGATAATAGCAATATAGATTTATTGTAAGTAAATATAAGACAGAAATAAACATGTATTGTTCGTATTGTAATGGGTTGGGGCATAAGATTACAGAATGTGATAAGGATTTACATTTAAAAGATATTATATACGCGGATGTTGAACCAGACTTCCGAGTTATGCAACACCGTGTACTAAAGCGTATCGCTTCTTTACATGATATTAAAACATCCTTGCCTCGGATTCAAATAATATGTAAATTGTTGAAAATATGGAGAGACTATAATTCTGACGAAGAGCACATCGAAGTGGAGCATATCGAAGCGGAGCATATCGAAGCGGAGCACATCGAAGCGGAGCATATCGAAGCGGAGCATATTGAAGAAGACGACGATGAATGTCCAATATGCTATAATGTTTTGGGAGATCGTGGTAAAACTATAACCGATTGTGGTCATGAATTTTGTACACAGTGCTTTATTCGTCATAGTCGATCTCATAATAGTTGTCCAATGTGTCGCCAAGATTTATTAATACAGGAGCAAGATTTTATACCTTTTATGAATGGTCCTCACATGCAAGACCTTCACATGCAAGACCTTCACATGCAAGACCTTCACATGCAAGACCTTCACGTGCACGCCGGTCAGATGCAAGACGGAGTTCAGATGCAAGACGGAGTTCAGATGCAAGACGGAGTAGCTATGCAAGACGTTCAACATGACTTGAATATGCAAGAAAATAATATGAATGTACCTGCTTTAAACCATGAAGATATGGTAGAATTATTAATCATGATGCAAAATAATTTTAATAACGAAAATATTATTCAAGAAGAATTGTTAAATTTTAATAACAACATGATTCATGATTTTGATAATAATAACAACTTTAATAACCTTATTAATAACGTAAATAATAACAACGTAAATAACAATAACAACAACGTAAATATTAATAATAACATGATTAATAATATTGATAATAATATGTACAATGTTGTTGGTTAAAAACCTATATAATAATAAAAATGAATCATAAAATTATTTTTTATTATTATATAAATGAACTACTGTGATTTATTTTCTATTACACAACTAACGTCTATTACACAGCTAACATGTAGTACTGAAATAGAAACGGCTCAAGAATCATCACTTAATGATAGTCCGGTTATTTCCGAAAAAATGGAAGACCGGGGAGATTTTATCGATTTCGTTGAAAAAGAGTTTCAACAGAAAAAAGAAAATGATCAAGTTTATCCCTATCCAAGTCTTCCCCGCAACATACAATTAATTGAAATGGATCAAGCGCGAAATATAATTTTTAAATTTATTACTGAAAAAAAAACACCAAGTGTTTGTCATTATGGAAGCAGTTCATGGGGAATGGTAGGTCATAATTTATTTTACGATAAAGATGGGGTTTTATATGGATTTTATGGTAGAACTCTACCAGAATATGATATGACTGCGTTTACACTTCGACATGAAATCATTGAAGACATGTTTGATCGAGATGACCCACGAAGAGAGATTGTTGAAAATTTGGACTTTTAATAAACTATTGCATATACCAAGATTTAAATATGTTCATTAATAAATTTTTCGAAATAATGTTTACTAAGTCTTTTTTTAGGATTCATAGTATGTGTTTTATATGATTCATAAAAATCATCTACACATGTGTTTGTTGATAATACAATATTTTGCTCGCATAAATAATCTTGAGCCTCTTTTTTTTTATCCCATAAATGACAACCTACATTCAAAAAATACTTGCCGTCTTCAATAATTACATCCGGATAATAATGTTTAATAAGTCCTAACAACTTGTCTTCACTCATAGTATTGCTTTTATGAGATGATTGAAATAAATTATAAATTTCATCGATTTCATATTCCAATTGGTCTTCACTATCGTAAATATTATTTTGCCAAAAATCAGAAAATTTAATAACATCTGGTAAATAGGAACTGGTTATATTGGTAAATAATTCACATTCATTATTATATTTCTCTCCGAATCGTTCTTTCAATTGTTCTTTCAATGGACCAAGAAACATAATGTTCGGATAGTTGTGTTTATCATTGTATAATTTCCACAAGTAATGAATATCTTTCCATTGGATATTACTTTCATTACTTTCCTCCGTCATTTCACTCATAAAATCTTGTATAATTGCATCTTCCTTGTTGTTTTTAAGATAAAGCGCATGATCCCTTATGGCAAAATCTTTGCAAAAATCTTGTACGAAATTATCCGCCGATTCATATTTATTCGAAAAATAGCAAGCGACCAACAATAAATTAATAATATTGTGTTTCAATCCAGTTTTAACCAGCTCTTCTGACAGTGAACCGCGATAATTTAATAGGCGACAGTCGTTATAGTTATGTTCATGATACTTGAACTTGAAGTGATTCGTTATAGAAGGTGTTCCAAAAAGTAAATATCCATTGTTATTTAACTCCTTAAGAAGATTCTTTATGTCGCTACTAATAAAATAAATAAGTGCATTTTTTTTGAACATTATATCGCCCACTATAGTAAGAAAATACTTGGCAGTCTCTTTATTCATTTTAAAATATTGCTCAAAAATAGACAACACGCCCTGGATCGTTTCTGTATTGGGCGTACTTGAAAAAATGTCGCGCTCTTTAATTCGCTTCATCAAAGACGTCTTTATCTTATATTTCCAAGGTAAAAGCACTTTATTACATGTGATTGCATTCAAAATATTACATATGATACTATCCTCTCTTATACAATTGTAATTCCCATCCCTGTATTCAAAAAAGATCTCTGTAGTGGTGCAATAATAATAGTGCGATTTCTTAATAAACGATTCCATGAACTCGTGGCTTTTTTCATCCAGAATATTTTTGCGTGTTTCTCGCTCAAGTTGCGTATTATTTACATTTCGTAGCATATTCGGTAATTGATTCATAATATAGTCTTCCATTTTTAACAACATATCCGGATTATCTTTGTAATCATCGAGTATGGAGTCTATTTTTGTATATATAGTTTGCTTAAAATCGGACGACATTTATTAATACAATAAGCAGTTATGTTTATATATATTTCCTTAATATAATTTTAATTTTAATTTTAAATTTAATTTTAAATTTAATTCAATTCTCACTCTATAACAATGGCAAAGTCATATCCAAAAAGATATATACCGAAACAATTGTCGAAATCCGATGTTGCCAAGCAATATAAGCAACTTCAGAAATCGAAGCGCATGTACAAGAATAAAAAGTATCATACTCGTAAAAAAGTGGCAACTTTTAAAAATAAGAAAAGTAGTCATGTCGAACGAGCAAAGAAGATGTATGACATTGATTCTATCAAGCCATCCATTGCTTTAGCTAAAAAAACAAAGTGTTCATTTAAATCTCTTAGAGAGATTGAGAGAAAAGGACAAGGAGCCTATTATAGTTCAGGAAGTCGACCGAATCAGACAGCTACTTCGTGGGGGCGTGCACGCCTTGCCAGCTCGATTACTGGTGGAAAAAGTTCAGCAATAGATTATCATATATTAGAAAAAGGATGCAAGAAAAATAGTCGTGCCTTGAAATTAGCCAAGAAAATGCGCGGAAAGGGAACCCGACGTGTGCCAAAACGGAAGAAGTTATAAATCAGAAGTATAGATTCATTATAAAAATAATTATAGATTCATTATAAAAATAATAATATATAATAAATGACAACATGCCCATTTTCAAAATATAGTAATATATTCGGAAAACCGAATACGGGCGTCCACAGCATTCGATTCATGAATGTAGCAATGGTCGATTATATTATGACCATTATATTGGCGTTTTTTATCTCATATATAACACATGTTCCTACTGAATTAACAACAATATTTTGCTTCCTTGCTGGTATAATATGTCATATATTATTTGGCGTTAAAACCAATACCACGAAATTTTTAAATTTGGATTGCAATTAATTAATTAATTAAATAAACTGAATATTATTAATACTAATATTCATTTTACATATCTTCCTTTTGATGTTTTTTATCTTTATTTCCCTTGTTCTTTTTATCTTTCGATGGCTTCTTTTTAGATCTACCAGTCGCTTCTAATACTTTTTCAGGTACAGGTGTTCCCGTTATGCGAGAAACTACATTAGTATAACTCACGTAAAAGGCTGCCATAATAATCACAAAACATACATAATCACTTCTGCTAATCGCTTGCTTTAAAAATAAGTTATTAATAAGAAGAACCATAATAAATTGAGTAATAATTAATATGAAAATTGTCTGGGTTCCAGTAAAGAGTTTTTGTGTCTTTGCGATACCCACTGCAATTGTTATAAAAAACCAATCGGCCCAAGCAAAAGGAATGGCTGCTTTAAATGCTTGCACCATGGTCATATTAGGATATTTTAGGGTAAAATATTGCCCCCACATGGAAAAACCCTGACCTATTACGAATGTTATAAAATACAGAAAATAATAATACACCTTATCCATTATATATAATATCATATAATATTAATACGATGAAAAAAAATCCGTTTTCTTTGAAGCAATTTATATTTTGGCTATTTCTAAATATAATGGTAGCCATTACCATGGATTTAGCCTTTTTCATAAATAATACAGACTTTATGAAGGGAAGTGGATTCGCGAAAAAGTTGGCCATGTCTGAATTTTGGGCAACCATTGAATGGATGTTCTTAATACCAGCAAATAGAATTGGCAACCTAATATTATCTGCCGCGCAAGTAAACCTCAGTTCATTCGTTTTTGACTTTTTAGGACAAATTGCAACCAACGCGTTTTTACTAAAAATGCCTACTACCATAGACGATTATGCTGCAATGGGACTAATCTTATTCGGAATGTATATTAGTGTGTATAAAATATTCGATTAAATAATGTTATAATTCTTACCATAACAATATTGTAAACAATATAAAAAATCATTACCACATAAATATAACGAATGGTGATGAATAAAAATAAAGCTATAGATATATTTTTTATTGCATTTTTTATATTATTTATAATTTCAAAATTATATTGTATTACAAAATTAATACTTCATAGAGTAGGTTTTTCAGAGTCTATTTTATGACAAGTATCGTGAAAAGCCGTTTCTCCGTATTTAAAAATGGCAGCAGCCTTATATTTTTCATAAAACCGCATGGTTGAATTACGCGATTCTTGATTTCTACAATGTAATGCTTGTTCTTTATACATGGAAGCCGTTTTTACTAAAGTCCAAATATCATTTCCTTTGTATGTAAATTGTCGAACCATATTGGGAATTTTAGGAGAATAAAATCCAGGCACATCTTTCGTATATTGATTATAATATGTGTTAAATAGTATTTTACCATACTTGAGTTCACAATTATTTTTCATACTAATACAACAGTCGTATATTTCTTTAGCGTCGTCTGAAAATATATCACATATATTATAATATGTAATATATTTCTCTTTGATTTCAATAACGTCTTTATGCATATTGTTTTCAGCAACACAATCGTTTTCCACGTCGCAATTGTTTTCAGCAACACAATCGTTTTCCATAATATTCTATTCTATCATATTATTTTTATTTTGAATCAATTATATGTTAAATTCAGAGTAGGTGCGTTTAATTACAATTTTATATAATGATTTAAAGCGTTTCGTTGATAAATTAATTATATAATGGATCCTTCTGCTGGAAATGTATTAACAATTAAAACAGTTCAAATTGCGCCATTTAGAACACTGATGACCGCGCTAAAAGATATATTAATTGAGACGAATATTTCTTTTCGAAAAGATGGAATACGTATTATTAATATGGACAAGTCTCATACAATGTTGGCGCACTGTCGATTGGATGCAGAAAATTTCGAATACTATGATTGCAAAGAGGAGAAAATTTTGATTGGTGTCAATATGTTTCACCTATTCAAGTTGATTAATTCAATTGACAATGACGATACGCTTACGATGTATATAGAAGAAAAGGATTATTATGATGGAGTGGTATCTTATTTAGGACTTAAATTCGAAAATGGGGATATTAAGCAATGTAAAACGCAGAAATTGCGCCTTATTGAACCTGACTCGGAAGATTTAGTAGAACCCAATGTAACCTTTTCATCAGTTATCAATTTACCTTCATCTGACTTTCAAAAGATTATTCGTGATCTGTCCTGTATTTCGGATAGACTGGAAATAAAATCAGTTGGAAATGAATTATATTTTAAGTGTGAGGGACAATTCGCATCGGCAGAGGTATGTCGAGCAGAAAGCGATGGTGGTATGGAATTCATACAAAAACAGGATTCTTCCAAGATTATTCAGGGCGAATTTTCTTTGAAGAATTTAGGCTATTTTATTAAATGTACTAATTTATGCAGTCAAATAGAAATGTATTTAGAAAATGACTTGCCGTTGGTGGTAAAGTATTATGTTGCTTCTTTAGGCGAAATTAAACTTTGCTTATCTCCGTTGCCCAGTAATGCGTAAAATAATAATGTTTGTATATAGTATAACATGGGCGGCGGATTTGCAAATAAATCTAAATATAGTGCTCAGGTATATGGTGCCACAGAATCTGAGGCCAAAGTAAAAAAAGAAGATCCTCCAAACGCCATATCGGCAGCAAATGATGCATCCATGGAAACAGCTACAAAACTTTTAGAAAAAATGCCTGAACAGGTTAAACAAGTTTCCGAAATTTTATCCGTCTTAATAAACTCGGCTCACAAGGGAGAATCTAAAATGTTAAGCAAATTTCTACAACTTTATAGAACCGACTGTACTTATAGAAAATCAGTAAGAGATGCTGCTTTACTTACATTGTTTACCTCTGGCTATGGATTTTCTTTATATAGAGACGCCAAGTGTACCAGTACAATTGATAAATTAGTTGCAGTTGCTACTACCAGTGGGTTAATCGCCGATATCGTAAAAATTATTAGTATTTACAATAAAAAAACTGATACTCCAATTGTAGGGCCAGGAGGTGAGGCTCCCCAACAATCTGATACTCCAATAGTAGGGCCAGGAGGTGAGGCTCCCCATCAAGAGTTTGGAACAGAGTAATTAACCATAAACATTTCAATCAAATAAATATTTATTATATACAATAAAATTTTAATATAATAGTTAAAATTTTATTATTTACTTACCTACATGATGGACAAATTTTCTTAACATTCGCTTGGCACGTCTTGCGACACTGGTATAAACAGCTCGCTTACGAGTAGGTCTTTCACTTTTCTTATACGACTTCTTAGATTTACCCCACTGTTTTGCGCGAATATATGCTGCCCAAAGACCCTTTGAGCTTACCTTGCACGTATTCTTTTTACATATAGGGAAATCTGGGTGTTTCGCACCACGCTTTCTTGTTCCTAAAAAACATTTTTTTCCACATTTCCTATACATTTCTGTACGTTGTTTATCATTCGGGGCCATCTTTGACCATCCTTTCCATGGCACTGTTTTACGCGTAGATTTTACCATTTATAATAATATAATATAAAAAAATAAATATAATATGAATATTTTTTTTCAATAACCAGTTTTGGTGTTAACTCTAATACTCGGGTGCATGTTTTTTGAATAAGCATCCATGTGATGTGATACCAGAATCCGCTTTAATGAGCGCTGCGTCTTGATAATTACACGTAGATGTCCACACTTTTAATATACAAAAATTCTTTTTTGGAGAAATAGTAATTCCATTAATTGTTTTTTGAAGGCTTTGATTGGTTGACAGTGTTTCACCGCAAGTACTATAAGAGATTTTCCTCCAACAATCAGGCACATTTTTATTATTTAATTTATATGAAAAGCAACCGCCTTTTCTATTTTTGGGGTCCTCCCAAGTCGGTGTAATACCACTTCTCATAAGAAATAGCATACAATTAACGACCAGCTTGGGTGGTAAATTAGCGTAAATGGAAAGCACCTCTTCGACTGTAGAGAATTCATAAATTTGCTTATAGCTGCCTACAGACCAATCAGTATCATGAGGCAAGTGTGCCCACAATACCCATTTACTTTCTAATGGATGATGTTCTGAATCCATGGTGTTTTTTTCCGATGCTTGAGAGTCCCCCATTTTATATTATACATCATTTTTTTTTATATATCTTTTTTAAATTATATAAAATCAATGGCATAGCTAAATAATAAAAGTATGAATTATAAAAAATTGGCTGATGGAATTGATTTATATGAAGGAATTTTTACTGAATTCGAATGCAATCATATTATAGGGCAAGCAATGCCATTTCTTTCTGACTCTCTTGTTGCTGGTTCAAAAGAAGGTTTTATTTCTACTGGAAGGATAAGTTCTAATTGTTGGCTTCCACACAATAAAACGTCCACAATTGCGCGCATGTGTGAAAAAATCAGCTATATTACATGCAGTCCATTAGAAAATGCCGAAAAATTACAAGTCATCCATTACCCTGAAGGTGGATTATATAATCCTCATTATGATGGTTGGGATCATGACAACAGTGAAAAACAACAACGCAATATGAAATATGGTGGACAGCGATTACTCACTGCGCTGGTTTATTTAAACGACGTGAAAGAAGGTGGTGGGACGAATTTTCCAAAGAAGAATATTGTGGTAAAACCTAAAATAGGTACCATACTTGTTTTTAATAACTGTATTGGTAATACCAATCAGAAGGATATGAATAGTCTTCATGGTGGTATGCCTGTAATAAAAGGAGAGAAGTGGGCATTTAATTTATGGTTTCGTGAAGCTCCAACGAGTAAAATAATGTATCAAAATATATTTACCATGAAGATAGATGAACCAGTAGAGTCTCCTGTTAATAATATAGAGCCATTGCACGTTGAAAAGCCATTGCACGTTGAAAAGCCATTGCACGTTGAAAAGCCATTGCACGTTGAAAAGCCATTGCACGTTGAAAAGCCATTGCACGTTGAAAAGCCATTGCACCTTGAAGAAGGCGACTACGTTCCTTTTTTTACTTGGAAAACCAATACTAATCAAGAAAAACATCTACACAACTATGTGGATAGCAAAAATATAATCATTATTGTCGCAAGTCATATTGATGTTATTAATAATTATCCGATTGTTAAATTATTAGAAATTTCATATAACATTGTTTATTTAATATATAATGAAACAAATAATGTGGTTATAGAACAATATTTTGAAAAACCACTGGATAATAATATTATTGTATATGCATTGAATTGTGAACGAAGGATTCTGAATATAACACATTGTAAAAATAATATATCCGATGATATTACCTTTAATAATTATGACGTTAGTCATGTACCTTATATTGAAATTCCCAACGTGTTAGATAAGGAATTATTGGCAGAGGTCATCTCTTATTATAATAATCATGAAGATAAAGCGACTCTTCATAATAGTTCGGGAAAAAATCGTTTTCATGTACATCCAGATGCTGCTCTTGAAAAAAAACTCGATTTTAAACTCCGCAAAACAGCCTATTTCAAAATGAAAGAGGTATTTAATTTTGAAGTAATGTATAGAGAATTGTATAAAATATGTTGCTATGATTCCGAATCAAATGGACGATTTCATGCTCATAGAGATAGTATTGCACCTCATGTACATAGAATGTATGGAATGTCTTTAGTTTTGAATGACGACTATGAGGGAGGCCATTTAGAATTCCCCGAATATAATATTAAATTAAAACCCAAGGCAAATACAGTTATCATTTTTCCTGGTTCATATAGCCATAAAGTACAACCAATAACCAAGGGTAAACGAATGGCTTTAATTTCCTTTTTATGCAAAGAAATTGAAGGGAAAACGAAAAACAATCCGACCTATATGCTAAAAGATTAATTAATATAAATAAATTATACTCTATGTATATAAATGGTCAAGTATATAATCCATATTGGTATTTGTGGATTTGGAAACCAATTATTAGGCTTTAAAGAGGCAAGTATTATTGCAAAATATACTAATAGAGTTATGATTGCGCCCATTTTTATTCCACATGGAACTATCCGAAACAAGTGTAAGCCTTTTTATAAATTTGAAGATATATTTGATTTAAATAAATTTAAAGGATATATTAATATTGTTCCTTTTTCCGAAGTAAAAACAAATGGACCAATAAAAAATATATATAATATTAGGAACGAAAAAGAAAAAAATTTAACTGACTGGTATTTCAATGCACAAAAAGATTTTTACGACATCGGCAATGTTCAATCACAAACTTTACACAAAAAGTTTATAACAGAGATAAAATCATTCGATGAACTTGATAGCATAGATGACGAAATTTTAGTATTAGTTGGAACATTTAATACTATTAAATTATCCACTTGTAATAAAAATGGTTGTTTGAATAATAAATGTAGTTTTCATCCTACATTTATTAATGATTACAATATTATTTCTAATCATATACAATTTAATCATATAATTGAACAAATAAGTATAGGTACGTTAAAAAAACATAATATAGACATTAATAATTTATGCGTATTTCATATGCGCGTTTTAGATATATGTCAAAATAAAACCTTTGAATATGCATATAATAATTATAATGAAGAAATTGTATATAATTCAATTTGTCAATATTTATATGAAACCGGAGAATTTTCCCTTATAAAAAATCTGTTTGTAATTTCCCCGATTCAATTTACTTCAATTAATAATCTACATATTTTTAATTCATCAAAAGTAAATAGATTGGATTGTAATCATTTTGATTATGATCCATTTATATTTTCAATGGTTGAATTGTACATTTGCGAAAAAGCGAAGGTATTTATTACTTCTCCAACAAATACTCCAAATGAAACAAAGGAACATACTCGTTCTTCGTTTACTATGAATGCAAAGACGATTCGAGATTTATCGGGAAAATATAAATACGATGTGTGTATTGATAATATTTACAATAAAATTTAATTATAATTATTAATGTCTGATGGTGTACCACTTGAATAATCATTGGGGTCATAATCGTCAGCGGTTGTACCCGAATTATTATTATTATTATCATTATTATTGTTATTATTATTACCATTCACGTAAACATTGGAAGACGTTTTTGCAATATTAGTATTTGTTTTACTTGCAACTCTATTTTCTGGATATACCACTTCGTAATCTTGGTCATCTTTCGCTGGTGATAAACCGAATACAAAAAGGAGCAAAGAAGTTATGTACGTCATTAAAATAAAGGGGATAAATACAATTAACCATGCAACTAAAGTTAAATTGCGATTACATAATATATTCAATACCAATGTCATTAAAACCATAACCAAGGTCTTTAAAAAAGCTGCGTTATACATACCCTTAAATGTATCTATAACTATTTGAATAATGGAAAAACCTAAATATATTATTGCCGGTGTACACAACTTTTCTATCATACTTATATTATCCAAGTAAAAAATATTTTTATTGGATAATAATTAATTAATAAAACTCTGCATTTCCATTATTAAATCTACCGACCTTTGATCCTACATCACCATCATCGTCTTCGTAAATGCTGCCATGTTCTATATCGGTTGTATAGTACATTTTCTTATTGATCATAATTTCTTCTACTTCCTCATCGTCTTCATCTGCTTCGCTTGCTTCCTCGCCGGAGGGCTCTTCTTCTTCCTCGCCGGAGGGCTCTTCTTCTTCCTCGCCGGAGGGCTCTTCTTCTTCCTCGCCGGAGGGCTCTTCTTCTTCCTCGCCGGAGGGCTCTTCTTCGCTTGCCTCTGCCTCTGCCTCTCTTGCTTCTGCCTCGCTTGCATCTGCTTCTTCTTCCTCCTCAAAGAAATCATCTACATTCCACCCTTCTTTTCGTAAAGTATCCGCCTTATCTTGAAAACAATTCTCGCATAAACACAATTTTAAATTGTGTCCATTGACTTCTATACTCAATTCAATGATATCATCAGTATTTATATGGATAGCACATGTTTCGCACTTTCTTTTACCTTCCTCCTCCTCCTCTTCCTCTTCCTCTTCTTCTTCTTCATCGCTTTCATCACAAGCATTACCACATAGATATTGCCCAGTCCCTTTCATTTGAACTATATCTTTGGTTTTTCCACATAAGTCACACTCGGCTTCTTGATTATTTGGCTCTTCTTGTACGTATAAAATATCCTCACCTCCATCGTTGTTATAATACCCATCACATTGGTTACATTTTAGCCACGGATCCTCTTGATACGTCTCCTCAGTGTCTTTTTCGGCGTCCCAATCAGGCGGATATCTTACACAATCCATATTTTCACATAATTTAACGGGTTCTTCATTATCTTTACTATTTACGCTTTTCAAGTATTCGCTACCATCTTCGCTATTTTTCCATTTTTCAAAACATTCTTCACATCGATCTGGTTCACCTAAATCTCTATAAATATCTATTTCGTCTTTTGAAATACCGAGATGTTCAAAACAATTTATATCCTTTACATTACAATCATCACATTCAAATGCGTCAGGATCTTCATCTTCTTCATTGCATGAGGGCTCATCTTCTTCATTGCATGAGGGCTCATCTTCTTCATTGCATAAGGGCTTAGATTCTTCTTCTTTTATTATAGCTTCTACTTCTTTAATATCCATTCCGAATTCTTCTTCATTGCATGAGGGCTTATCTTCCTCTTCTTCATTGCATGAGGGCTTATCTTCCTCTTCTTCATTGCATGAGGGCTTATCTTCCTCTTCTTCATCGTCCTCGTCATCTTCTTCCTCATCTGACGAAGAATCGTCTTCAGAAAAATCATCTGATTTCCAATGATCAGTTTTTAGTCTCATTTTATGGTCTTCAAAACATTCTACACATAATACCATTTCTTCGTCATCACCGCGTGTCAGAATAAAAATATTTTGCTTTAGACAGTTAACGATATTGGAACATAAATCACAATTACATAAATCATCTGTAATCATGGATTCACCACTATTGGTATAAATAATTTTCTTTGTATTAACCGGAAGCTCTTTTTCCACAACTTCAAGGCATATTTTTCTACTCTCACTCTCACTCTCATATTCTGCCAACTTTTCCCGCAACAATTTGTTTTCAGCAACCAACTTAGCCACAGCAGGTAAGCTCATAATATTGTCATGTAATTCTTTATACTCACTATTTTTCAAGTGCACGTCATTAAGCAATGACGTTATATTTTTCTCCAATTTACATTGTATTTCACCAAACAAGGAACCAAGATTAAGTGAAGAAGTCATACTATTCGATATATTTATTTTAACTCTAAATTCATTTTTTAGAATCATTTTTATTTAAAAAGAAACATATATTACTATTATAATGAGTGAACCCGTTGATATTATTATGCGCCAAACGATGTATACCAAGGAAGAGAGTCTTGCAAAATTGTCTACTCACAATAATGATTATATGAAGGTCATTGAAGAATATATAGGAGTTAAAACAACCTCTTCCACGAATATAACATCCGTTAACCAGGAAAAATACAAACAATTTAGAGCTCTAATGGACGCTGGATCCGAAGCTCATCGAAAAAAACAATTGAACCAATAACTTAATTATATAAGAAAGCTATTGGTTTACCTAATCACTCTTTGCACCTAATCGCTCTTTGCACCTAATCGCTCTTTGCACCGAATTTTTCTTTTGCACCTAATCAATCTTTGTACCGAATGTTTCCTTTGCACCGAATTTTTCCTTTGCAATTTCCGATTTCGTCTTGGGCTTTTTGCCACCATCATTGGTTTTCTTTATTTTATATTGAGATAAAGAAGCTCCATTAGAAGAGCCACCATCTTTCATTAATGTAAAGTCGTGATTGTCATTAAACATTTCGGGAAATACATGTGTCAATGGTTTATCTACAAAAATTAAATAATTATTATTGCGCAACGTGCTTCTATATTCATCAATGGTTAGATTACCATAATACTTGTCAAGTAAATAATGTGGATCTGGTGCCGGTTTAATATTAGATTCATATTTTAAACTTTTACCATAAATATAGTTCATTAGTTGATATCTTTCGAACTTTATAGAAGAGTCAATCATCTCTTCCATCAAGTATGCTACGCCACATTCAGGTGTGCAAAAGCAGCCATATACCTGGTATCCATCATTCTTTTCACTCTTAGGAATAAAAATGGGCGGATTGTGAAATTCATATGTACACCAAAAACAGGCTGACCGCTTATCCGATATATTATTTTTAGATAGATTCAATCTTAACGTATTTATTTTAGTCAATACGATATCTTTGTTAACTTGTTCCTCAGTTTGTTTGGTTGAATGAGTATTTAACACACCAACATCTTCTATATTATTGATTATATTGTTGTTATCGATTGACTGCATGTGGATATTATCCATAATATTATTATTATTATTAAGCAGTTCGTAGTCATTGTTTATTATTTCATAAGCAGAAATTCCGGTCGCATTATTATCATGTTGTAAATCTTGCAAACAACACTTTAAATGTAGAATGATATTTTTACTTTTTTCAATTATATTTTCATGTGGTTTAACAATAGGGACAATTTTACCACCCTTAGGTTTTCGTCCCCTTTTTTTTGGAGCAGTTGGAGGAATTTCTTGGTCTACCGGAGCGTCAGTGTCAGCGTCAGTATCAGCGTCAGTGTTTTGTTCTATAACAACCACTGTCTCACTCTTCTTCTTTCTTCCTCGTTTCTTTGGCTCTGGTGTCGTCATTATTACTCATAAATAAAAAAATTAATTTAAATCGTTTTAATAAACACTTAAGAACACTTTCGACATAGTGAATGGTATTTATCATCCCCACCAACATCGATTTGTCCCTTTTGTTCAAAATTTTTATTACATACGCTTATGATTGACCCGTTCTCAATACCACAATCATTACATCGCCCATTTAACTTTGTTATCTTATCACATAATGGAATTAATTTATACGTATTTCCAAATAGTTTTTGATTGGCATCTCCGTCTAATCCGAAAATAAATACTTGCTTCCCCATATTTACAATTTTGATAATATTTTCAATATCTGAGAAGAATTGGCATTCGTCTATCAATAATACATCACAGTCATCAATATCTTGTGGATGTTTCTCGATGAATTCGTCAATAGTTTTACATTTATAACAATCCAACAATTCACTCTTGTCATGACTTGTTATTTGATACTTATCGTATCTATCATCTATATTATGCCCTAAAATGATGACCTTTTTGCCATGGCGACTATTATAAACGTGATATGTCTCCATAAGTTTTGTCGTTTTTCCAGAAAACATGGGCCCTAAAATAATCTCCAAATATCCAGAATGATGATCCATAGAAGTATATATATAGTAATAGAGTATCTATATACTCTTTATTATTCGTCAATTATAATATAAAACTAAATTCGAATATTTATTATATGGATTTCAATCAGACAACTCCTTGGGTTGAAAAATACAGACCTAAAACATTTGATACCATTGTCTTGGAAAAATATAATAAAATATTCTTGGAAAATATTATTGAACACAACTCATTTCCGAACCTATTATTATATGGTCCACCTGGAACAGGTAAAACAACTACAATCATTAATTTAATTCAAAGTTATCAACAAACATATGATTGCTGTGATAAAAGTTTAATTATTCACTTGAATGCGTCTGATGAGCGAGGTATAGATACGATACGAAATAATATCAATTCCTTTGTAAATTCCAAGTCATTATTCAAAAAAGGAATGAAATTTGTTATATTGGATGAAGTCGATTATATGACAAAAAATGCACAACAGGCACTGAAGTATCTACTTCATTCTCATCCGGAAAATGTTCGATTTTGTCTCATTTGCAATTATATTAGTAAAATTGATGTGTCTCTTCAAAATGACTTTGTACGTATGCGTTTCAACCAACTTCCAAAAAGCAACATTATCGAATTTTTAAATAATATTTCCCATAGCGAACAATTGAATTATACCAATGGACAATTAGAGGCTATTCAATACTTGTTTAATTCAGACATGCGAAGTATGATTAATTATATGCAATCGAATCAACACGTATCTATAAAACATGATATCATTTGTAATGATGTATGGGATAGTATATTGGAAGATTGCGCAATTAGTGTGATATCATCCATCGATAATGTAAAGGAGGTTAGTAAAAAATATAACATGGATCTAATGAATATTTTGAAGAACTTGATGAATTATATTGTTCGAAATAAACCACACATTGTGAATGATATATTTTTAAATACATGTAAAAATATAACACATTGTCAAGATAGTAATATTCATTATTTACTTAATTATTTTTTTTCAGAGTTGCATAATTCATTGTTATTGTAATAGCCATTGATTCGAATCTGTAGCTTACACATCCATTCATTTGGAGGTGAATTAATATTGGGATCGAACAGGTCTTTTTTTATAGAACACTCCACACTTTTGGGTGAAGATGGTGATATGTTTTTATCAGGCACTAAAATTGGTATACTTCGTCGTTCACTAATATGCGATTTGTTCATTTGTACAGTTTTCATATTCTATTATAATATTAATAAAGAAAATAATTGAAACCAACTCAACTATAAATATATTCTTATACATAAGTTTTAATGTCAGATATTGACGATGATTGGGAAAACTTTCTCACGAATAGCAATAATAATTTTAAAAACGATGATGAAACGGTAAATATTCCTTTAGATGAATCTAACGAGGATAATTTTCCTAAATGTGGCGATTTATACATTTCTACGAAAACCATTATATCGTATTTGAATAAGAAGGACATTGATATAAAATCCATATTTTGGGATATTCCCATTTTACCATATTCAGAACTTGCGGATGGGATTATAAAAAAACAAATCAAGTTTGCAACTACAGATAAACTTGAATTGGACTCAATACAGGAAAAGCTTCGCGATATACCCTTTTATGACGAGCAAGTAATAGAGCATATTGACAATCCCACGGGTAGAATTAAATTTAAAGATCAGCGTAAATTGAGTGTTGGATTGTGTAAAAAGGACCTTGTTAGCTATAGGAGTAAAAAGAAGCGCGCGTTTTTCAACTGCTTTGTACTTATATTTCGTGTATATGACACATTAAACGAGATATATAAAGAAATGCATGTTAAGGTGTTTAATACGGGAAAGTTGGAAATTCCTGGTGTACAGGGGGATGACATTTTAGATAAAATCATAAATATGTTAGTTGATATTTTGAGACCGTTCGTTGGAGATGACTTGGCATATGATAACAAGAATAATGAAACCGTTCTTATTAATTCTAACTTTAATTGTGGATTCTTCATAGACAGAGACAAGTTTCATGATATTTTGAAATATAAATATCGAATCAATAGTAGTTTTGATTCATGTTCTTATCCAGGTATCCAATGCAAGTTTTATTATATACCGAATGCCATAGAACAAACTGGTGCACAACCGGAAGTTGACGTCGATCATATGGAAATATCGTTTATGGTATTTCGTACAGGAAGTGTTCTTATTGTCGGAAAATGTGAAGAGCACGTCCTAAAAACAATATATAATAAATTAAACATAATTATGCGCGAAGAATATGCTAATATTTCCATGGGAAACATTGAATATAATAAGGGGGGTCATTCTATGAAAAAGCCGGTTGTTAAAAAAATTCGCAAGAAAATTCTACAATTTACGCAACAAGCTGCACCTCAATCTGCACCCACGACTGCACCCACGATTGCACCCACGATTGCACCCACGATTGCACCCACGATTGCACCCACGATTGCACCAACGATTGCACCCACGATTGCACCCATTTCCGTTTAACTATTTATATAAAAATTAGATCTTTATCCCTATTTTCCAAAAAGTTTTTTTAGTCATGAATATAATAAAAAATGATTTATCAATTAATAATATGATTATTAATAACTGATAAGAACTTTATAAAACATGAACTCAATTTCACCATACGACTTG